>Ga0265293_10002417_pt1 | contig 37630 bp, 29 predicted proteins | sample Munlanlewell138R_FD_192505 | JGI IMG/M metagenome (GOLD analysis project Ga0265293, IMG submission 192505) | Leachate microbial communities from a municipal landfill in Southern Ontario, Canada - Leachate well 138R | ecosystem: Engineered > Solid waste > Landfill > Unclassified | place: Canada... | reverse complement strand
CCGACAGTGAAGCCCCCCGGCAGTACGGCGCCGAGGTGCGCCTGTCGGACGGGGTGTACGACGACGCCTACACCGAGGCGCTGGCATACAGCCGGCAGAGCGGCGCCGTCTTTCTGCACCCCTTTGACGACGAGGATGTCATCGCGGGGCAGGCAACGGTCGGGCTGGAGATACTGGAGCAGTTCCCGGAGGTAGAGGCGCTGGTGGTCCCCGTGGGGGGCGGCGGGCTGGTCTCCGGCATCGCCTTTGCCGTGAAGGCGCTGAAGCCGGATTGCCGCGTGTACGGTGTGCAGGCGGCGGGGGCGGACAGCATGTGCGTGTCGCTTCATGAGCACGGGTGCGCCTGCCTGCCGCGCGTGTCCACCTTTGCCGACGGCATCGCCGTCAAAAAGCCGGGGGAGCTGACCTTTGGTCTGTGCGAGGCCTATGTGGACGGCATGGTCACGGTGTCCGACGATGAGATCGCCACCGCCGTCCTTGCCCTGATTGAAAAGCAAAAGCTGGTCGCCGAGGGGGCTGGCGCGGCGGCGGTCGCCGCCGCCATGTTCGGCAAGCTGCCGCTGGCGGGCAAGCGGGTCTGCGCGGTGGTCTCGGGCGGCAACATTGATGTGAACATCCTCTCACGGGTCATCAACCGCGGACTGTTGACCACCGGCCGCCTCACCCGCCTCACCATTGAGCTGATCGACAAGCCGGGGCAACTGCAAACCGTCTCCGCCCTGATTGCCGCCCACGGCGCCAACGTCATCCGGGTGCAGTACACCCCGGGCGGCGAGCACATGGACATCAACGGCTGTTACCTGAACATTTCCATGGAAACCCGCAACCATGAGCACCTGTACGCCATCCGCGCCGCCCTCCAACAAGAGGGCTTCAAGCTCTGCGACTGACCTTCCGCACAAAGCAGGGGTAGCCTGTGCGACTGCTCCCCCTTCCAAAAGGCGGGCTTGGCGCTTGGGGAGTGCCCCCCTTTGAAAAGCGGGGCGGCAGCACAGCACCCGCCCTCCCCGTGCGAAATCCGGTGCGTTACAAGCCCCGCCGAAAACAGGTGCGCGCCTCTGTCGGCGCGCCCCATCCTACCCGGCGCACGCTAAAACCTGCGTCAGCAGGAGGGACGCTTTGCGCCTGCCCTCCCCGTGCGATATCCGGTGCGTTACAAGCCCCGCCGAAAACAGGTGCGCACCTCTGTCGGTGCACCCGTCTTGCCACCCCCCGCCCCAAAGCGGGATGCCAGCGTTGTCATGGCGCGCCCCCACAGAAAATGCCCGCCAAAAGACGGCGCACGCTCATAGGGGGCGTGCGCCGAAGTTCCCCGAAAGGATGAAGAAGATGAACCAAGAAAAGCAGGGTATTGTTTACACAGACAAAGCACCGCAGCCCATAGGCCCCTACTCACAGGCAGTGGAGAGCGGCGGGCTTCTCTTTTGCTCGGGGCAGATTGCCCTTGACCCGCTGACAGGGGGGCTACAAGGCAGCACCGCCGCGCTGCAAACAGAGCAGGTCTGCCAAAATATCGCGGCGGTGCTGGCGGCGGCGGGACTGGGCTTTGCACAGGTGGTGAAAACCACTTGCTTTCTGGTCAACCCCGCCGATTTTGCCCCCTTTAACGAGGTCTATGCCGCCCATTTCACCTCCCACCCCGCCCGCAGTTGCGTCTTTGTCGCCGCCCTGCCCAAAGGGGCACTGGTGGAAATTGAGGTGCTTGCCAACCGCTAAGACAGGCGCAACCGAGCTACCGCCGCCTGATGGCGGCCCGCCGCCATAGAGAGCGGCCCGCCACCCCAAGACGGCCCGCCGCCATAGAGAGCGGCCCGCCACCCCAAGACGGCCCGCCGCCATAGAGAGCGGCCCGCCACCCCAAGACGGCCCGCCGCCTGACGGCGGCCGGCACGGCAACAGGGAAAAAATAAAGTAAAAAGGCCGATTGTCAGGGAAACCTCCGATGGCAATCGGCTTTTTTCATCCGCAAAGGGTGCGTAAGACACAGGCGGCAAAGGGAGAACCCGGCAGCAGAGAAAACCGCAAAGGCTTGTGCGGCGAAGGGGCTATCCCCAGAGGGAGACGGTTAAGGGCTGTTTGCCAAAGGGGCTATCGGGCATGGGCGGGCGGCGTAAGTGGCACTGCCTCAGGGGTTGACATGACGGAGCAGGAGATCCACGGCGGCGAGGTAGCCCTCGAAATGCTGCCCGGAGATGGTGGCGAGGCAGGCGGGGGCGGTGTAGGAGTGCCAGCGGTAGGGTTCCCGCTTGGTAATGTCCGACAGGTGCACCTCGACCGTGGGGAGGCCCACCGCCCTGATGGCGTCGGGGATGGCAATGCTGGTGTGGGTGTAAGCGGCCGGGTTGATGATGAGTCCGTCATAGCAGCCCATGGCGGCGTGGATGCGATCAATGAGGGCGCCCTCATGGTTGGACTGGAAGAAATCCAGCTCTACCCCCCGCTCCGCGCCGTATGTTTGTAACATCCCCTCCAGTTCCGCAAGGGTCCGGCTACCGTAAATGGCAGGCTCACGGATACCGAGCAGGTTGAGGTTCGGGCCGTTGATCACCAATAGTTTCATACTGCAATTCCTTTTGAATGTGATAGACGGGCGTGTGCTGCCGGTTCCGGCGGGGTTCCGGCGGGGTTCCGCAGGGAGGAGAGAAGCTCTTTGGGAGAACGGGCGGGGGGCGAGCGGCATCCCCGGCGATCAGAGCTGTAAATCCTTCCTGATTTGTTCGGCGGTCGTTTGGGAATGGTCATTGCGGTAGGCGGCGTCGCTCCACGCCCGGTAGAGGGGCAGGCGCGCCTCGTACAGGCGGTCGATGCCCACCCGGGCGGACAGGGGACGGTCGGCGACGGCCAGCTGTTCTTTGTCGCGCTCAAGGAAAATGCACAGGCTGTTTTGGTGGATCAGGTCGCGGTTTTCGGGCACGGTCACCACCCCGCCGCCCGTGGCGATGATCTGCCCGCTCTCCTTGCTCACCCGGCGCAAGACATCGGTCTCCAGGGCTCGGAAATGCGCCTCTCCATACCGCTCAAACAAGGCAGGGATGCTCATGCCCGCCGCTTCCGCCACCAGGGTGTCGGTGTCCGCCATCGGCCGCCCCGTCAGGGCGGACAGGTACCGGGCGGTGGTACTTTTGCCGCAGCCGGGCATGCCGATGAGCACGATATTCATGGTCTGGCGGCTGATGCGCGCCGCCATGTCTGCCACCAGCGTGGGGGGCAGCCGTCGCCCCAAAAACAGCTCGCCCGCCCGCACCCCCTGGGCACACAGCATGAGCAGCCCGGAGCGGGCGGGGATGCCCAGCCGCTCGGCCTGCAGCAGCAGCGCGGTTTTGGCGGGATTGTAAATGAGGTCCAGCACCAGTCGACACTCGGGAAAGAGCGAGAGGTCCACCGGGGACTCCCCGTTGTGGGGGTACATCCCCACCGGGGTGGTGTTGACCACCAGCGCGGTGTCCCCGTGGCGGTGCAGGGTCTGGTAGTTGTCCGCCCCCGTGCGGGAGATGACGGTGTAGGGGATGCCCCTGTCTGACAGCACCGCGCACACGGTCTGTGCCGAGCCGCCGCTGCCCAGCACCAGCGTCTGTTGGCCCCGTAGCCGCCCGGCATCTGCCCCGAGCAGGGCCGAAAACCCGTCATAATCGGTATTCTCCCCCCGGAAGCCGCCCCCCGGCAGGCGCAGCATGGTATTCACACTGCCCACCGCCGCCGCCCTCGCCGACAGCTCGCGGCAGAGGGGGAGCACCGCCTGCTTGTAGGGGATGGTGACATTGAAGCCGTCAAGGGTGGTATGCGCGACAAAATCCGCCAGCACCTCCGGCTCCAGCGGGTAGAGTCGGTAGTCGTACCCGCCCACCATGGCATGGATGGCGGGGGAGAAACTGTGCGCCAGTGTCCGTCCGATCAGTCCGAACCCCCCCATTCAGACCACCTCTGTGTAACTGCCCAGGTACTTCAGACTGACCACCTCACCCGCAAGGTCGTCAAAGACCCGCAGGAATTTCCCGGCGTACACTGAGGTGTCCAGGTCGAAATAGAACATGAACTCAAAGTCACTGTTGGCCAAAGGGCGGCTTTCCAGCTTGATGAGGTTGATGCCCAGCGCATACAGGCGGGACAGCACGGTATAGAGCGAGCCCACGCGGTTGGGCAGCACCATCATGAGGCTGGTGCGGTGGGCGCCGGGGTAGATCTCCAGTTGCTTGGAGATGCAGATGAAGCGGGTGTAGTTGTTGCCCCGGTCCTGCACCGAATCCTGCAGGCAGTCGAGCCCATACAGCTCGGCGCAGGCACGGGAGGACAGGGCAGCCAGGTCCCGCCTGCCCGAGGACTGCACGGCTTTGGCCGCCTCGGCGGTGTTGGCGCAGACGTTGACCTTCACCCCGGGCAGGCTTTGCAGGAAGTCCTGGCACTGGGCAATAGCCTGCTCGTGGGAGACAATCTCCCGGATGTCCGAAAGCCTGACCCCGCGGTTGGCCAGCAGGCAGTGGTCCACCTTCACCCGGCAACTGCGCACAATGTAGAAGTCGTGCGCCATCATCAGGTCATAAATGCGGCTGACCGACCCGGCGGTGCTGTTCTCGAGCGGCAACATGCCATAGCGGCACAGCCCCTGCTCCACCGCCGAAAACACCTTTTCAAAACTGTTGAAGTACAGGGTGTTGCCGGCGGGGAACAGGCGCCCCAGCGCCTGTTGGGAGTAGGCGCCCTCCACCCCCTGGCACGCCACCAGCGGGCGGGCGGGCAGCTCACGGTCGGTGTGCTCAATGGCGTGCCGGATGGCGGCCTTGAGGGGGGAGTCCCCGTGAATCAGGCGGTTTTGCGCCGAACGGCTCAGGTTGAAAATGACCGGAAAGAGGGCGTCAATGACCGGCGCCATCTCCTCCCCCACCTGCGCGGCAAGCTCTGCCAGCTTCTGCCGCTCTACTTGCGGGTCGTGTACGGGGAGACTGTGTGCCGCCTTATACTGCGCCACCGCCTTCACCGCCTCCATGCGGCGGGTCATGAGGGTGGCAATCTGGCTGTCTATCTCGCGAATCGACGCCCGGGCTTCTGGTAGATCCATGGTGATACCTCGCTTTTGTGTGTTATGGCGCAGAGGACGGGAGAGGGGCTGAGTCAAGGAGGCAGTCGTACAGCGCGATGGCGGCGGCGGCCTCAATGGCGGGCAGCGCCCGGGGGACAATGCAGGGGTCATGCCGCCCGCCCACCCGGATGGTGACCTCGGTACGGGTGTGGAGGTCCACGGTGCGTTGTTCTTTGGCAATGGACGGAGTGGGTTTCACCGCCACCCGAAAGAGGAGCGGCATGCCGGTGCTGATGCCCCCTAAAATCCCGCCGTGGCGGTTGGTTTCGGTGCGCATCTGCCCCCCCTGCCACACAAACGGGTCGTTGTGCTCGCTGCCGCGCCGTTCGGCGCTCTCAAATCCTGCTCCGAACTCAATGCCCCGCACGGCGGGGATGCCGAACACCAGAGAGGCGATCCGGTTCTCCAGCCCCTCAAACATCGGCTCTCCCAGCCCGGCAGGCAGGCCGACCACCGCACACTCCACCACCCCGCCCACCGAGTCGCCCTCGGCGCGGGCCGCTTCGATCTGCGCGAGCATGGCTTGCCCCGCCGCAGCCGAGATGACCGGGAACGGGTCGCGCACCAGCCGCGTAAAATCGGCGCCCGAGACCCGCACCGGGTCAAAACGGGTGTCGGTCACCCCGGCGATGCGCTCGACGTGCGCCCCCACCAGAATGCCTCGCTTGGCAAGCAACTGCAGGCAGATGCCCCCCGCCACGCACAGCGGCGCGGTCAGCCGGCCCGAAAAATGCCCGCCGCCGGCAGGGTCGGCATAGCCGCCGTACTTGACCCGGGCCGAAAAGTCGGCGTGCCCCGGCCGCGGCCGGTCCGCCAAGGAGGCGTAGTCACCCGGGCGGACGTCGGTGTTCTCGATGCGCGCGCAGAGCGGCGCGCCGCACAGCACCCCGTCCCGGAGCCCCGACTCGAAAATCACCCGGTCGGGCTCGGCGCGCGCCGTGGTGTGGCTGCCCTGCCCCGGTGCGCGGCGGCGCAGAAAAGCCGCCAGCGCCTCCGTGTCCACCCTTTCGCCGGCCGGCAGGCCATCAATGACCACGCCGACCGAGGGCGCGTGCGACTGGCCGAAAATCGACAGGTGAATCCGCTTGCCCCAATAGGAACTCATGAGGGTTGTCCTCCTTCCCTGAGCTGCCCGTGCAGCCCGACAAAATCAGCAAAGAAACCGGGGTAGGACTTGTCAACCGCCTCGGCCCCGGTGACAGTGACCGCCTCCCGGCAGAGCACCGAGGCGGCGGCCGCCATCATGGCGATACGGTGGTCGCCGAACGAGTCGGCCTGCCCGCCCGTCAGGCTGCCGGTGCCCGTGATGGTCATGGTATGGCCGTCCGATTCGGCAAGCCCCCCCAGCGCGCAAAGGGTACGGCAGACGGTGTGGGCACGGTCGCTCTCCTTGTGGCACAGGCGGTCCGCGTGGTCAATGACGGTGCACCCCTCCGCCGCCGCCGCGGCGACGGCGAGGGCGGGGACCAGGTCGGGAATGTCCGCCGCGTCAATGCGGATGGCGCGCAGCCGACCCGGGCGCACGGTGACGGTCTCGGCCGTCTGTGTCACCTCCGCCCCGAAACGGGACAGCAGCTCGCAGACGGCACGGTCGCCCTGCACGCTGTCCCGTGCCAGGCCGGTGACCGTGATGCCCTGCCCCCGCGCGGCGGCGGCACAGAGCCAGAAAGCCGCCCCCGACCAGTCGCCCTCGGTCGAGAGGGTGGGCGGGGTATGGTAGCGCTGCCCGCCGGGGACGTGAAAGCCCGCCCGGGTGGGGAGCGTCTGTACCGAAAAGGCCTCCAGCACCCGGCGCGTCATCTCCATATAGCCCGCCGACTGCGCCGGGGAGGTGAGGACCACTTCACTGTCCCCTGAAAGCAAAGGCAGCGCAAACAAGAGACCGCTGACAAACTGGGAGGACACATCCCCCGCCAGCTCGTACCGCCCCGCCGTCAGCCGGCCCGACAGGGAGACCTCGGGGGTGCCCTTGCCCCGGACCCGGATACCGTGTGACTCCAGCACCGCCCAGAGCGGGTCCATGGGGCGGTCGGGCAGTCTGCCCGCCAGGCGGAAAGTGACCGATTGCCCTGATGTACAGGCCGTCGGCACTAAAAAACGATAGGTAGAGCCGCTCTCGTCGCAGTCAAGTACCGCCCCGGACTGCCACTGCCCGAGCGGGGTGACCGAAAACCCGTCGGCGGTGGCGACCATCCCCGCGCCCAGGGAGGCCAGCGCTCCGGCGGTGGCAGTCATGTCCCGGGACTGCACCAGGCAGGGCAGGAACACTTCTCTGTCCCCCAGCGCCGCGCCGATGAGCAGGCGGTGCACCACGGACTTGGAGGGGATGGCGGCCACCGTCCCCGAGAGGGCCTGCGGCGTGATCGTCACTGTCATGGCTGCCCTCCCAACCCGAGCGACAGGAAGGCGCGCACCGTCTCCGGCTCCACCGTGAGCAGATCACACGCGCCGATCTCCCGCGGCACGACCAGCGTCATCCGATCGCCCGCCCGCTTCTTGTCGGTCAGCACCGCCCCGAGCAGTTCTTCCTCGGTGTAGGCGGTTTCGGTGGGCAGCCGGTATTGCGCCAGCAGGCCGACCAGCCGCGGCAGACAGTCTGCCGGGCAGAGCCCCCGTCTCACCGCCGCCCGGGTCACCAGCACCATGCCCACCGCCACGGCGTGGCCGTGCGGCACGGTGTAGCCGCTGGCTTTCTCGATGGCGTGCCCGAAGGTATGTCCCAGGTTCAGCTTTTGCCGTTCGCCACGGTCCAGCTCGTCGCCCGCCACCACCGCCGCCTTGATGGAGACGCAGCGGGCAATGATCTGTTCGAGGGCGCCACCGTCCCCCGCGCACAGGGTGTCAAACAGGGCCCGGTCGGTCATGAGCGCATACTTGATGACCTCGGCGTAGCCACACGCGAGCTCGGCCGGGGGCAGGGTTTCCAGGGCGGCGGTGTCGCACAGCACCCGGTCGGGCTGAAAAAAGGTGCCCACCAGATTCTTGCCCTCGGGCAGGTCCACCGCCGTTTTTCCCCCCACCGACGAGTCCACGGCGGCGAGCAGGGTGGTGGGTAGCTGCACCAGCGGGAGGCCGCGCATGTAAAGCGCCGCCGCCAGCCCGGCCAGGTCCCCCGTCACCCCGCCCCCCAGCGCGTACACCGCGTCGGCCCTGGTGAGGCGGCAGGCGGCCATATAGGAAAGGAGGGCTGCCAGCGTGTCCATGGTTTTGGAGGCTTCTCCGGCAGGGAAAACGAACTTTTCGACCGTCAACCCCGCCGCCCGCAGCGACTTTGCCAGGGTAGGGAAGTGCAGCGCATCGACATGGCTGTCGGTGACGACCAGTGCCCGGCCCCCGGGGGCCAGGTGGGCAGTCAGCTCGCCTGCCTGTGTGAGCAGCGCGCGGCCAAGGGTGACCTCATAGGTTTTTGACGGTGCCCGGACGGTGATTGTTTGCATAGCCATCCACCCTTTCCTTGCAGGTTTTGCCCGCCTCGAGCAGGGCGGTCAGCGCGTCCTCATCCCCCGCCTCCAGCGCGCGGCGGTACTCACCCAGCGCGGCGAGGAGGGTGTCCAGCTCACAGAGCAGGTGCTCCTTGTTTTCGAGAAACAGCTCCGCCCACATGGCGGGGTGCAGCCACGCCACCCGGGTCAGGTCCTGGTACGAGCCCGCCGAAAAGCCGCGGTGCCCGGAGGCGGTCGGGCTCTTGATATAGGCGTTGGAGACCAGATGCGCCAGTTGGGAGGTAAAGGCGATGAGGCGGTCGTGCCGCTCCGCCGTGCTGACCGATACCGAGCCGAACCCCGCGGGGGTGAGGCATCCCTTGATGCGGTCCAGTAGGCGGATATCGTCAAAGGTGCGGGGGACCACCACAAAACACGCCCCGTGGAACAGGTCGGCGCGGCTGTGGGCAAAGCCCCAGCGGTGCGTGCCTGCCATGGGGTGCCCCCCGGCAAATTCAAAGCCATACTGCTCTGCCAGCGCAAACCCCGCCTCACAGACCCTCACTTTGGTACCGCAGCAGTCCATGACCAACGTTTTTTTCGGGATAGCGGGGGCATTCGCCCGTAGCCACGCCACCGCCGCCCGGGGCGGCAGGGCGACCAGGAGGCAGTCGCAGGCGGCGAGGGTGTCGCCGTCCAGCACCCCGTCAATGGCCCCCGACAGGCGGGCGATCTGCTGCACCGAGGGGTCCCGGTCGGCGCCGTAGACCAAAATTCCCGGCACCTCTTTGTATGCCTTGGCCAGCGAGCCGCCAATGAGTCCGAGCCCGACAATCCCCACGGTCATAGCCCCAGCACCTCCCTGACCTGCCCCACCTTTCGGGCGATGGTGTCAAACTGTGCCGGGGTGACCGATTGCGCGCCGTCGCACAGCGCGTGCGGGGGGTCGTTGTGCACCTCGATCATGAGGCCGTCCGCCCCGGCCGCCGCCGCCGCGAGCGCCATGGGCTCCACCAGGCGGGCCATGCCGGTGGCATGGCTGGGGTCGACCACCACGGGCAGGTGGGACAGCTCGTGCAGTGCGACCACCGCCGACAGGTCCAGCGTGTTGCGGGTGTAGTTCTCAAAGGTGCGGATGCCCCGCTCGCACAGGATGACCTGCTCGTTGCCCCCCGCCATGATATACTCCGCGCTCATCAGCAGCTCTTTGAGGGTATTGGCCAGCCCGCGCTTGAGCAGGATGGGCTTATTGGTGGCGCCCAGCTCCTTGAGCAGGTCGAAGTTTTGCATATTCCGCGCCCCGACCTGCACCACATCCACCTCCTCGAACAGGGGGAGGTCCTTGATGTTCATGATTTCGGAGACAATGGGCAGTCCGGTTTGGCGTTTGGCAGCCAACAGCAGCTCGATGCCCTTGTCGTGCAGTCCCTGAAAATCATAGGGGGAGGTACGGGGTTTGAACGCCCCGCCCCGCAACATACCCGCGCCCGACGACTTGACCTCCCGGGCAATGGACAAAATCTGCGCCTCGGACTCCACCGAGCAGGGGCCGGCGATCAGTTGGAAGTGCCCCCCGCCGATTTTGGTGCCGCCCAGGTCAATGACGGCCGGCTCGTTGTGAAACTTTCGGTTGGCCTTTTTGAAGGGCTCGCTGATGCGTTTGACCGACTCAATGATGGACAGGCTTTCGAGTAGCCCGATATCCACCTTGCTCGTGTCTCCGATCAGTCCGATGATGGTATGAAAGGCGCCCTCCGAAACATAGGTGGACAGCCCCATCTCCTGAAACCATTGGCACAAGCTCTCCCGCTGTTCGGCGGTGGTGCCGTTTTTGAGTACCGCGATCATAGCAACCTCCTTTGAATACAAGAAGGCTGTGCAGTGATTCTGCACAGCCTTGTCTGTTCGATGCTGAAAAGCACCTTACCTTTGGCAGCACAAATCACTTCCTTTGCGCAAGCAAAAGAAGTAAAAGTAAAAGTATGCGGCTGCCTGGTGAGCGTTCATGTGAATGACCTCTCGTCTGACTTGGAAAGGTGCGGGTGCGGAAGGCACCCTTTTCCAATACTTACTGCCATTATACACATCCGACCTTCTCTTGTCAACCTTTTTGCAAAAAAAATTGCAGTCTGTCCCTGCCGGGCAATTGACAGAGAGTGCCCTCCATGCTATAATGAGGCAAAAGAGAAGGGCCGGGTACGGGTGTCATGGAGCTATTTTGGTTGTGCGTCATTATTTTTTTCAGCCGCATTGTGGACGTGTCGCTGGGAACGGTCCGGACCATCCTGACCGTCCGCGGCAACCGCACAGCCGCGGCGGCCATTGGCTTTGGGGAAATGCTGCTCTGGTTTTTGGTGGTCCGAGAGGCGCTGAACAGCCAGGAAAGCTCCCTGTATGTGGCGATCGCCTTTGCCGGCGGGTTTTCGGCGGGTACGTTCATTGGCGGTTTGGTCGCCAAGGTCATGTTTCCCTCCAACCACCTGGTGCAGGTCATCACCTCCCGGCGGGACAGCCAGTTGCTCCACGCCATCAGTGACGCCGGCTTTTCCATGACCGTTTCGGACGTGTACGGCAGGGACCACGCGGCGGAGAAGTATATGCTGTTTATCTATGTGCACGGCAAGTATATCGCCCGCTTGAAGCAGACCATCACCTCCCTGGACCCCGCCGCTTTTATCTCGATCAGCGAGGGTAAGGGCTCCATCAACGGCCAGATTATCCCGTTGGATAAAAAGAAGTAAGACCGCGCCGGTGCGCGTGCGAAAGGATGTGACCCTATGGAACAGAAGTTGCAGATCGTGGCACTCTGTGGCAGCCTGCGGCGGGGCTCCTATAACCGGGCCGCCCTGGTGGCGGCAGGCGAGCTGCTGCCGGCGGGTGTCGGGCTGGAGATACTTGACCTGTCGGAGGTCCCCTTTTTCAATGAGGACGTCGAGGCGGAGGGCATCCCCGCCCCCGTGGCCGTGCTGAAAGACAAGCTGCGGGCGGCGGACGCTGTGTTGCTGTCGGTGCCCGAGTACAACTATTCCCTCCCGCCGGTCCTGAAAAACGCGCTCGACTGGGTGTCCCGGGGGGAGGACCCGCCGCTGTGGGGCAAGCCGACGGCGATCATGAGTGCCTCGCTCAGTATGCTGGGCGGCGCCCGGGTGCAGTACCACCTGCGGCAGGTCTGCACGGCACTGAACATGGATGTGCTGAACAAGCCTGAGGTGTTCATCGCGTCCGCCCGCACAAAGTTTGACCCGGAGGGCCGACTGACCGACCGGCAGACCCGTCAGTTTATCGCCGAGTTGCTGGAGGCCCTGCTGAACAAAGTATCAACCACAGAAAGGAAGCAATAAAATGTTAGACAAGAAAGTGACGCAACTGCTGAACGAGCAGATCAACAAGGAGCTGTTTTCGGGCTACCTGTACCTGGAGATGGCGAACTACTACGCCGACCTCAACCTGAACGGCTATGAAAACTGGTTTTTTGTGCAGGCGCAGGAGGAGCGGGACCATGCGCTGCTCATCCGCCAGTACCTCCTGAACAACGGCGAACAGGTGGTCCTGGCCGCCATTGACGGGCCGGGGATGCGCTATGACGACCCCCGCGGGCCGCTGGTGAAGTCGTACGAGCACGAGCAGCTGGTGACCGCCTCCATCAACAACATTTACACGGCGGCGCTGGCCATCAACGACTTCCGCACCCTCGAGTTCCTCAACTGGTTCATCAAGGAGCAGGGCGAGGAGGAGAAGAACGCCGACGAGAACATCCGCAAGTACGACCTGTTCGGCAAGGACCCCAAGGGCCTGTACCTGCTGGACAGCGAAATGAAAGCCCGCGTCTACGCCCCACCCTCCCTCGTACTCTGACCAATTCCCCACCAAAAGGGCTGCCTCACGGCAGCCCTTTTGTCACCCTTGCCGGCCTGCTTGCCTTGGCCGGCAGATTTTTTCAAATCCTTTTCTTCTGTTCAAAAGGCGGCCGGGCGGCACCTTGAACGCAAGGAAAAACTTACCTTATTCTATTGATATTTTCTAAATTTATGATATAATATCCTTGATTGATTGCCAGTGATCATAGGAGGGCGATGATGGCACAGGAAAAAGTTTTTTCCAAAAACAGAAGATTTAAATATGAAAATGGGACATTATCCTATAGACTATGCAGGCATAAAAGTCTGGATACCTTGTTATGAAGGCAATATATCTGTTTAACAAATTGATAACTCTACCGTTTTAAACTGGACTTTCCCGTTCTTCTATGGTATTGTGTGTCCTGACATAGGTACGGTACAGAAATTCTTTTCAGAAAAGGCGTATCGACTCTAAACCAAGAACGCAAGTCTTCATTTGTCAAGCTTAAAAACGAAAGGATTAAAACATGGACGCAAGAAACAATATGATTATAGCAAAAGGCGATCCTATTACCTCTCGCGTCCATAGTTGCAACTATAATCCGGCAACCCGAAAATGGGATGTGGTATTTCAAGGGGGCAAGAAGTTCAGTTATGCCTACCAAAATATCTTGTGGTTGAAGAACCCTGTCAGTTTGAATCCCGATTCCTATCATGTTTCTTGCAAGGGAAAAGTATTTGACAACATTACTTCGATCTTTAGCTTTTCAGATGGACATGAAGAGTATTGGCATATCTGTTTTTCCACCGGCTATGAAAACGATTACTGCAAGCGCGATTTGAAGATCGACAAATCTTGCTTGGATAATAACCATTCGGCTCAGATCTTTACATACCTTAAAAAAATTGCCGAAAGTGTGAGCGTAAAGTCCGAAGACGATACAGCTATACTGGCAAAACAATATGAAAAAACTAACTTTCTCAGTGAGAATAACGCAGTAGCCGTATACTTAAACCCGGAAGAATATCGCTCCGGCACGGGCATTAATCCGAACCCTTTGATTTTTCCTTTTGGATGCAATGAGAGTCAGTACTGTGCGGTGGAGCAGGCGATAACCAATCATGTCAGTGTTATTGAAGGCCCTCCCGGAACCGGAAAAACGCAGACGATCCTGAACATCATTGCAAACCTCTTGATACGAGAAAAAACGGTACAAGTTGTGAGTAATAACAATTCTGCCATCGAAAACATCATCGAAAAACTGTCTTCGCCCAAATACGGAATGGATTTCTTTGTTGCTTCTCTTGGCAGAGTTGAGAAAAAAGAATTGTTTGTTTCTTCTCAAACAGGACATTACCCGGACCTGACATCCTGGGGCAACCGACCGGCAAAGAGCGGTTATGAGATAGCTGAACTGGGGCAAAAACTTCAGGAAGTATTTATAAATCAGAATCGGCGAGCAGTGCTGACAGAAAAAAGAAAAGCAGTAGAAATCGAGCAAAAGCATTTTTGCCTTTTGTTTGATGGCAGGACAGAGCAAGAGCTTTTGCCATTTCATCGCCTCGATTCAACCGCCTTATTAAAATTGTATCAGGAAGTGGAAGCATTTCTGAAAGACGAAGCCAAGATGGGATTTTTCAGAAGAATTGCTTTTCAATTCAAATATGGGTTTTCCTTTAAGATCATTCAACAAAGCGACCCAAGCACCTTGCTCCCGAACATTTTGACAATGTACTATCCAAAGGTTCTTTCGGAAATGGATGCGGAACTGAAAGAATTGACAGAAGCATTAGAAAATGCCGATGCAGAAAAATTGAGTAACGATCTTACAAACGAGTCTCTTTCTTATTTCCGTAAGCATCTATTCGGTCGATACGGTAATATCGGACACCGCCCTGTTTTTGAGAAGGATGACTTGTGGAGAAAAATACCCGAGTTTTTGAATGAGTATCCTGTTGTTCTCAGTACCACCTACACAGCAAGAAGCAGTCTCGGAAAAGAAGCGCAGTTTGACTATGTAATCATGGATGAGGCATCCCAAGTAGATGTAGCAACAGGTGCCTTGGCAATATCTTGTGCACACAATGCGGTGATCGTCGGCGATAATAAGCAACTACCGAACGTCGTAACCAAACAGCAAAAAGAGATTTTGACAGGAGTTTTTCAGGCGTATAAAATCCCCCAAGCTTATGACTTCACCTCTTTTAGCTTCTTGGATTCTTTTTATCAACTCTTGGAAAGACGGATTCCGAAAACAATACTATCAGAACACTATCGTTGCGATCCGCAGATTATCGGATACTGCAATCAAAAGTATTATCAAAACCAGTTGATTGTCATGACAAGTGAACATGAGAAGGCATTGAATCTTGTTACCACGGTTTCCGGGAATCATAAGCGCGAACAGGCAAATCTGCGTCAAGCAGAAGTTATCAGAGATGAAATACTGCCGCAAACACCTGAAGATCGCAACAATATTGGCATTATTACACCGTATCGCCACCAAGTAGCACTCCTAAAACAAGCGATCAACGATCCGGAGATTGAAATCGCAACTGTGCATAAATTTCAAGGTAGAGAAAAAGATGTGATTATCTACTGTACCGTAGATGATATGGTGACAGAGTTTTCGGATGATCCGAATCTGCTGAATGTTGCAATTTCCAGAGCCAAAAAACAACTTTATATCGTAGCATCCGAGATGGAGCAACCTATCGGAAGTAATGTCGGCGATTTGATCGGATACATCAGATACCATAATTGTTCGGAGATTCACAGCTCAATCAGTTCTGTGTTCGACTATCTTTATGAAGCTAACGAGAAAGAACGATTTGAATTCTTGAAAAAACACAAAAGAATCTCGGAATACGATTCGGAAAACCTGTTCTTTGCGTTGATTGAAGATGAGCTTAAAGAAAGAAATGAGGTTCTCGGTGTTATTTGCCATCAACCCTTATACACATTACTTCGGGACTATTCACAGTTAAACGAAGAAGAGTGTTGTTTTGTCAAGACCTGTCTTTCTCACTTGGACTTTCTCATTTATAACAAAGTGACGAAGCAACCGCTTTTGGCTATTGAGGTTGACGGCTATAACTTCCATAAGGCGGATTCCAAGCAGGGCAACCGTGATCGTCTGAAAGATCATATCATGGAAGTCACTCAAATACCGCTCTTGCGATTCTCAACCAACGGTAGCGGTGAACGAGAAAAATTGCGTAGCGCCCTTGAGCAAATCTGCAGAAAAACTTTGTCGTGAGTGATAACTCTTCCGCTTTCATCTGGACTTTCTCATCTTTCAGTGAAACTGTGTGTCCTTGGCAAGGAGGTGCACGCAATGGTACAGATTACGGTACAGGAATTGCTCTGGGGAACGAAGTACGGCATACATAACAAGGCAAATATGGCGTACGCAAAAAGGCTGGCGAAAGGCAAAGTGAACCGACATCTGGAACATCGGCTCGGGCATTGCCAAATGATTGGAGCATTTCGGCGTGTACGACCTGCACGGGATCACCTTGATACCCAAAGAGAGTCTTTGGAAAGCGTTCGGCGTAAACGCATGATTCCTGCTTGATCACGCGTGGGGCATCGAACCCTGCACGGGATACATCAAACAGCTCTCCCCAAACTGCTGGTAGGGGCGGTATAAACCGACCATTGACGGCAAGCGTGTGGCAAAGAATGTGTACGGCAAAACTCGGGAGGAGTGCGAGAGAAACATGAAATCGCTAATAACAGAGACAGGAATTGAAAAATATCTAATGAAAACAGGGATTAAGCAACCTTGATTCGACATACAAGCAAAACAAATCATGATATAATAAGAAACATATAATTGCGTGAACAGAATAAAGTTGTAAATTATATTCGAATTCAAAAATAATATGAAAATTCCTATTGCATATTGTCGAAAGTGTGCTATAATAATGGCAAAATTAGAATTACTAATTGAAAATATTGATATGCCCGAGGTAAATAATATGGAAATTAAAAGGGTAAGGATTAAAGGATTCAAGAATATTACTGATGTAGATATTACTTTTGATAATCTTACTGCTTTGGTTGGATTGAATGGATATGGAAAATCTAATACTATGAATGCTATTGATTTTGGTATAGATTTTATTAAGTATCCACCACGGATCAAAACCAAAACCATGTCAGCGAAACAAAACATACCCGTTTTACGGGGTTGCCCTGGCCGTAATTTTGAGCTCGAAGTGGAATTTATTGCCACATCCAATCAAAAGGAGTATTTTGTAGAATATGGATATGAGTTTTCTTGGAAAAAGCATAATGCCTCTGCTCAAATTATAAAAGAATACTTAAAAATTAAAGCCAATGAAAAGGGGCAGAAGTATAACTCGTACATTATTAGAGACGACACCTGCGCAAAAATTCGTCGTTCAACAACTGGAAGGTGTGATGCTGTAATAAAGATAGAAAATAATAATCTTGTCATTAATAAATTGACTGCCTTCGACGATCTGTTTTATATTGATATAGTTAATCAAGTTAACCAAATTAGTTTTTACATTGAACGTCATTTGGATGCAAGTCCATCATATAATCCGGATCCATTTATAGTAAAAGGATTTGAAGAATTGGAGTTAAATGGAATACAGAACATACCCAGGGCTATTTATTTCTTAAAGAAAGAGCATAATGATAAATTTAAGCTTCTGATCAATTCATTTAGAGAATTATTCCCCAATATTGTTGGTATAGATGTTTCAGAAATTAAACTAAATGGAAAACCATCGATCAAACTATCGGATGATGCTCCATTTGTGTTTAGCGATTCAATTTATTCAATGGTAGTAACTGATTCTCTATTAGTGCAACCTATTAACTTTGAGAATCTATCTGATGGAGCTAAACGTATCTTCTTAATGCTCACATACGCAGTTATAGCAGATGTTAAAGGATTATCAATTATAGCAATAGAAGAACCTGAAAATTCTATACATCCAAGATTGTTACAGAATTATTTGGACATTTTATCTCAACTCCTTAATACTTGTAAAATAGTATTTACAAGCCATTCGCCGTATATTATCCAGTATTTGAATCCGCGTAATATCTATATTGGCATGTCCAGCGTTGATGGAAGTGTTGATTTTAGAAGGATTTCCAGCACGAAGGTAACTGCCATGATCAAGGATGCTGAAACATATGATAAATCACTGGGAGATTATATTTTTAACCTGTTATCTTCCAGTGATTCAGAAGAAAGTTTGAGTGAATATGTCGAAGCAAAAAGATAAAACAAAGGAGACGGACAGCGTTATACTATTGCTTGTTGAAGGTGAGACCGAAGTGTATTTCTATAAATTACTAATCAAAAATATTAGAGATATAAACAACGCCCCTTTTTCATGTGAAATAGAGTATAAAAATATCAAAGGCATAGGTAAATACACAAATGACGCATTACGACGTTTTGATGATGTAAAGAGAAAATATCCCCACCGCCATATTGAGGTTATACTATGTTACGATACTGACGTTTTTGAATTGTCGAAGAAACCTCCAGTAGACATGAAAGCCTTAGCTAAAGTCTTGTTTGGTGCAGGCGCTCACGAAATAATACACGTAAAAGCAAAATCGTCAATTGAAGACTGGTTTATATTAGACTGGTATGGAGTTCTTAAGCATCTTCGCTTGAACAAAAGAACTAAGCGTCCCGCGGGAAAGGGAAAACAAGTTTTAAAAAATGCATTTTTAAAAGCAAATAGAGTATACGTAAAAGGCGGTAAAAACGAAGGTTTTATTGATTCGTTGAACATTGAGACAATTAGGCGCGAAATCTGTAAAAACATCCAACCTTTATGCCATAGATTGGGCATCGATTGCAATGACATATGCAAAGAAATGAAAACATAATCGCCAAATCTGCACCGCATGAAACAAAGAAAAGGCTCCGGAGAAAAATCTCCGGAGCCGGTTATATATCAATAGTGGAATCATATGTGGTCACTGTCTATGGTCAGATATGTGGTCAATCACAAAATAAGGACCAAACAAAGTCCAAAAAAGCAAAAAATAAAGCCTGAAAACAAAGCATTACGCTTGTTTTCCGGCTTTATTTGGTCTGAGTGACACGACTTGAACGTGCGGCCTCTACCACCCCAAGGTAGCGCGCTACCAACTGCGCCACACCCAGAAAGTTTGTGCCTTGCTACAGGTTATGCAGCAAAGAGGGGTTATGCTCTTTCAAAAAACGGCTGTCTGACCGCGGGTTTGACACGGACCAAAGGCGGGCCGGAGGCGGGCCAGAGGCGGGCCGCAGGCGGACGTTCTTTTACTTGAGGCGAAACAGATTATAGCACGAACGCGATGGAATGTCAAGAGACTTTTGTGCTTTTTCTGAATTTTGATAGGGGGAGAGGCAAGGCGCAAAGCAAATTCTGCGGCTGCATTGGTGTGCAGGGTGGACAGCATCGGCGGGGGCAGAGTGGCGATAGGGTGGCGAGAGAGCGGCGGGTGAGTTATGGTGAACGGCGAGGAGGGGCGAGAGACGGCGGGGAAGTGGTGATAGAGTGGTGAGCGGGGATTGACAGGCAAGGGGGGTGTTTTGGGGAAGCCATTGATTTTGGGGCTGCAATGTGGTATAGTAATAGAAAAAACAATGGGGGTGCGACCATGACACTGCAGCAACTGAAATATATCATCCAAATTGTCTCTTGCGGCTCGATCACCGAGGCGGCGAGGCAGCTCTATATGACCCAGCCCAGCTTATCAACGGCGGTCAAAGAGCTGGAAAAGGAGCTGGGCATCGAGATTTTCCACCGCACCGCCAAGGGGATTGCCCTCTCTGCTGAGGGGCGGGAGTTCCTGGCGTACGCCCGTCAGATCATCGAGCAGACCGAGCTGCTCGAGCAGCGTTACCGGGGCAAGAAGCAGTCGAGGCGGCTGTGCGCCATCTCCACCCAGCACTACGCCTTTGCCGTCAACGCGTTTGTGGAGCTGCTGCGTGAGCTGCAGGTGGAGGAGTATGAGTTCACCCTGCGCGAGACCCGCACCTATGAGATTATCGACGACGTCCGCAACCTGCGCAGCGAGGTGGGCATTCTGTACTTCAGCGACTTCAATGAAAAGGTGCTGCATAAGCTGCTCAAGGAAAACCACCTGGCGTTTCACCCGCTCTTTGAGGCCCGCCCCCATGTCTTTGTCAGCTCACGGCACCCGCTGGCCGACAAGGCGCAGGTGTGCCTTGCCGACCTCGATGAGTACCCTTTTTTGGCGTTTGAGCAGGGGGTATATAACTCTTTTTACTTTTCGGAGGAAATTCTCAGCACCACTCCCCGGCGGAAAACCATCCATGTCAGCGACCGCGCCACCCTTTTTAATCTGCTGATCGGGCTGAACGGCTACACCATCTGTTCCGGGGTGCTGAGCCGCGACCTCAACGGTGACAACATTGTCTCGGTGCCGCTGCTCACCGACGAACGGATGCGCATCGGCTGGATTGCGCCGGAGGGGGCGCCCCTCAGCGCGCCGGCGCAGGGCTATATCAACAAGCTGCGGGCGGTCATCGCCGCCTACGGCTACCCCGTGCAGTAGCTCCGCGCGCCCCGCGGCATCCGTGCAGCTTCCTCCCGTCTGAACAGACAAGCACTCCCTCGACACTCCCCGCCCCGCCGATGCCCGCATTGATGCCCTTCATGAGCGCCTGCTTGCCGCCCCGCCGATGCCCGCATTGATGCCTTTCATGAGCGCCTGCTTGCCGCCGCGCCTATGCCCGCTTGGAGACGGTGAGCAGGCTGTGGACGGCGGCATGGATTTTGTGCGCAATGAAAGGGTTGTTCATGGTGTACAGGTGGATGCCGTCCACCCCCTGGGCGACCAGGTCCACGATTTGGTCCACGGCATAGGCAATCCCCGCGTCCCGCATGGCCTCGGGGCTGTGCTCGTATCGCTCCATCATGGCGAGGTACTTGCGGGGGAGATGCACGCCGCACAGGCTGACCATGCGTTCAATCTGCCGTTTGTTCACCGCCGGCATGATACCCGCCTCGATGGGCACCCGGATGCCCGCAATGGCGGCGCGCTCTCTGAAAGTGTAGAAAAAGCGGTTGTCAAAGAAGAGCTGGGTGATCAGCTGGTCGGCACCGGCGTCCACCTTGCGCTTCAGGTGCTCAATGTCCGCCACCACATCCGGGCTCTCGATATGCCCCTCGGGGTAGCAGGCGCCGATGACGTGAAAGTCCCCGTTGGCCCTGATAAAGGAAATGAGGTCGCTGGCATAGCGGAAGTCCTGCCGGGGCGGGAACTCGGGGTTGATGTCCCCCCGCAGCGCCAAAATGTTCCGGATGCCCGCCGCCTCAAACGCCGCCAGCAGGCGCAGCACCGCCGCCCGGTCCAGGTGGATGCACGGGAGATGCGCCACGCTTTCAATGCCGTACTGCTGTTTGATGGCGGCGGCGATCTGCAAGGTCTGCTCCCCGTGCCCGCTGCCGCCCGCGCCATAGGTCACACTGATGAAATCCGGGTGCAGCGCCTGCAGCTCCGCCACCGTTTGGTAGACGCTGTCCACCGGGGCGGTGCGGCGGGGCGGGAAGACCTCAAAGGACAGCACCTGCTTTTCCCGGAACAACTCAATGGTTTTCATGGTGAGAGGTGCTCCCTGGTCTCGCGCGCCGCCCTCACAAGATGGGCAAGGCTGGGCACCGTCTCGGCATACCCCCGGGTTTTCAGTCCGCAGTCGGGGTTCACCCACAGTTTGGACGGGGGGATGCTCTTGAGTATCCGATGCAGTGCCGCCCGAATCTCCGCCACACCCGGCACCCGGGGGGAGTGAATGTCATACACCCCCGGCCCAATTTGGCTACGGAAGCCGCAGGCGGCGAGGGTCTCCACAAGCTCAAACTCCGAGCGCGCCGCCTCAAAGGAGACGACATCGGCGTCCATGGCGTCAATCTCGGGCAGGATGTCCCCAAACTCACTGTAACACATGTGCGTATGGATTTGCGTCTCGGGCCTGACCCCGCTGTGCACCAGCCGGAAGGCGGGGATGGCCCAGCTTAAGTAGTCGCGCTGCCGGTCCTCTTTCCGCAGGGGCAGCTTTTCCCGCAGCGCCGCCTCGTCAATCTGGATGATGCGGATGCCGCCGGCCTCCAGCGCGAGCACCTCGGCGCGGATGGCCAGGGCAAGCTGAAACGCGCACTTGCGCAGGGAGATGTCCTCACGGGGGAAAGACCAGTTGAGGATGGTGACCGGCCCGGTCAGCATCCCCTTGACCGGCTTGGTCGTGAGCGATTGCGCATAGACCGCGTCCGACACCGTGATCGGGGCGGTGCGGGCAATGTCCCCCCAGATGATGGGCGGCTTCACACAGCGGGTGCCGTAGGACTGCACCCACGCCCGCTCGGTGAACAGAAACCCCTCCAGCTTCTCCCCGAAATACCCGACCATGTCACTCCGCTCAAACTCGCCGTGCACCAGTACATCCAGCCCCAGATCCTCCTGCAGTGCGATGCACTCGGCGATTTTTGCGCGGTTGAAGGCGTGGTACTGCTCGGCGGAGATCTGCCCCTGCCGGTACGCGGTGCGGTTGGCCTTGACCTCTGCCGTTTGCGGGAAGGAGCCGATGGTGGTGGTGGGCAGCAGGGGCAGTCCGAGCGCGGCTTGCTGGATGCCCTCGCGCACCTTCCCCTCGGGCAGGCGGGTGAAGCTGGCCGGAGACAGCGCCTCCAGCGAAGCCCGCACGGCTGCATTGTCTCTCACCCGTTCCCCCTGAAACAGCCGGTCATTGTGCGCTTTAGCTTCCTCGGCGGTGGGGGTTTTGCCCGACAAGATGGTTTTCAGTTCAAAAAGCTCCCCTAACTTTTCCTCCGCGAATGCCAGATGCTCTTTGTATGCCTCGGGCAGGCGACCCTCGCTTTGCAGCGTGTAGGGCAGGTGCAACAGTGAGCAGGAGGTGCCGAGCACGAGACTTGGGCAGTACGACTGCAACCGTGCCACCAGCCGCAGGGTGTCGGCGTAGCGGTTGCGCCACACGTTTTTGCCGTTCACCACCCCGGCGAACAGGGTGGCCTGTTTGGGGAAGCCGTACTGCTCGATCAGCGCGGCCGACTCTTTCCCCTCGACAAAGTCCAGCCCGATCCCGTCAAAGGGCAGGGCAGTGACCTCTCGGTAGCAGTCGCGTATGTCGCCAAAGTAGGTTTGCAACAGCACTTTCAGGGTGCCCTTTGCCGCTAAAATATCGCCATAGAGGACCTCAAACAGCCGAATCTGCTCCGGGGACAGGTCCATGACCAGCGCCGGCTCCTCGAGCTGCACCCACTCCGCGCCCAGCGCCCTGAGCTGTGCCAGCAGCGAAGCATAGGCCCGTGCCAGCGCCGCCCGCACCTCCCACGCCGTTTTCTGTCCGGTGAAGCGCGCCAGTTGCAGGAAAGTAAAGGGGCCGATCACGGTGGGTTTGGTCTTGATGCCCAGTTCCCGCGCCTCCAAAAAGGCGTCGCAAAGGCGGGACGCCCCCGCTTCCGGTACCATATCGTCCTCAATTTCCGGCACCAGGTAGTGGTAGTTGGTGTGAAACCACTTTTTCATGGCCAGTGCCTTCACATCCCCCCGCTCCCCCTGGTAGCCCCGGGCCATGGCAAAGTACTCATCCAGCGGGGATAGTCCCAGCCGGCGGTAGCGGGCGGGCACCACTCCCAGCCAGACTGCTGTGTCCAGCATCCCGTCATAGAAGGAAAAATCCCCCGCGGGGATGAAGTCCACGCCCTGCTCCCGCTGCGCCTGCCAGTGACGGGCGCGCAGGGCCGCCGCTGTCGCTTCCAGCGCCTCCGCGCCGCACTCGCCCGCCCAGTACTTTTCTGTCGCAAACTTGAGTTCCCTGCCGGCACCCACCCGCGGGTACCCGATCACCGATGTTTTCATCGCGTCTGTCTCCTTGCTCGTTGATTTCATCCATCATACCACAAGCAAGAGCCCATAGGGTAATGCCGCTTTTTTATCCTTTGCCATAGACAAAAGCTATTGCCGCACAGCGCCCTTCCGCTCACCGGCGTTTTTCAGAATATGTAAAGAATAGTAGTCATATCAAATAAAAAACGTGGGCAACAGCCGATTTTCACGGGCCGGCACGCCGGCAAGTGCCCGAGCTTGCGCCTGTCTTTCCTGCCCGGCGCGGGGCGGAGCGAAACAAGCATTGACAAAGCTGCCTTTTTGTGCTATCATAACGGTATTCAAATACAAGGTTTTGCTTCACATGTGTGCCAATCACGGCATGAATGATCGGCGCGCATGTATTTTTTTGCCCTATGACGCCCTCAGGCTTCCGCGGGCACCCGCGGCAAAACCCTCAATCGAAAACGGAGTGCTATGTTATTTAAGGAAATGAACCTCATCCCGCCCCTGCTGCAAGCGGTCAGACAGGCAGGGTACGACCTCCCCACCCCCATCCAGCAGCAGACCATCCCGCATGTGCTGGCGGGGCGGGATATTCTGGGCTGTGCCCAGACCGGCACCGGCAAGACAGCGGCGTTTGCCCTGCCCATCCTGCAGCGGCTCGCTGCCGAGACACCTGCCCGCCCCCTGCCCGTCCCCGGCGGCGGGCCCGGACGCAGGACAACGGAGGCACGCCCCATCCGCGCGCTGGTGCTCACCCCGACCCGAGAACTGGCCATACAAATCCATGAAAATTTCGAGCTATACGGACAGGGCCTGCCCCTGCGGACCGCCGTCATCTTCGGCGGTGTGAACCAAAACCCCCAGGTCCGTGCCCTGACGGAGGGGGTGGACATCCTCATTGCCACGCCCGGCCGCCTCCTTGACCTGATCGGGCAGGGCTATATTCATTTGAACAGGATCGGGATTTTTGTGCTGGACGAGGCCGACCGCATGCTGGACATGGGCTTTATCCGGGACGTGAAGCGGCTGCTGCCCCTGCTGCCGGCCAAGAAGCAAACCCTGCTCTTTTCCGCCACCATGCCGCCCGAGGTGGAGGAGCTGGCGCTGGGCCTGCTGCGGGAGCCGGTCACGGTCAAGGTGGCGCCGGTGGCCAGCACGGTGGAACAGGTCTCCCAGTGCGTGTACTTGATTGCTAAAACAGACAAAACCCCCCTGTTGCTGGACTTGTTGCAACACCGGGGGGTCTCCTGCGCGCTGGTGTTCACCCGCACCAAGCATGGCGCCGACCAGCTCGCGCGCACCCTGGGCAAAAACCGTATCAAGGCCGCGGCCATCCACGGCGGCAAGGGACAGGGGGCGCGGCAGGCGGCGCTGGCGCAGTTCAAGGACGGCGAGATTGATGTGCTGGTCGCCACCGACATTGCCGCCCGGGGGATTGACATCAGCGCTCTGCCCTTTGTCATCAACTTTCATGTGCCCGAGGAGCCCGAGACCTATGTCCACCGCATCGGCAGAACCGCCCGCGCGGGACAGGCGGGCAACGCCATCACCCTCTGCTGCGCCGAGGAGCTCGACGACTGGCGCGGCATTGAAAAGCTGATTCGCCAGAGCGTCCCGGTCGCCCGGTGCGAGTGGAGCATCGACAACATGCAGCCCGCCCCGCGCCCCCCCAAGACCCCTCCTCCCGGCAGGGGCGACAGAGGAGGGGCACAGGCCCCCCGGCGCACCCCCCCGTCCGGCGGCCGCCGGAGATAAGCCACCCCCGCAGGCGCCCTGCGGGGGGCTCCTTTTCCCCCCATCGGGACCGGCAGGACAACATGTCCAAAATTCCGAGGGGGTTTTTGTGAAAAACTTTGAAAAACCCGCCGCCTACCAATTGACAAAAGCGCCCGGATGCGCTATGATGGGTCATAAGAAAAAAGCGTTCCGAGCCCCGCCGACGGCTGTGTGGGCAGGGCGGGCGGCACCCGGCGGAACGAAAGGATGGTTGTGGATGAGAGAAATCCGCAGATCTCATAAACTGGACGATGTCTGTTACGACATCCGCGGCCCCGTGCTGGAGGAAGCCAACCGCATGGAGGCCAACGGCACTGATATTTTGAAGCTCAACATCGGCAACCCCGCGCCCTTTGAACTCAAAGCCCCCGACGAGGTGGTGGTGGATATGATCTACAACCTGCGCGCCTCCGAGGGGTACTCCAATTCCAAGGGGCTGTTTTCGGCGCGCAAGGCCATCATGCAGTACTGCCAGCTCAAGAACATTCCCGAGGTGAGCATCGAGGACATTTATACCGGCAACGGCGTGTCCGAGATGATTGTCATGGCGATGCAGGGCCTCCTCAACGAGGGGGACGAAATTTTAGTGCCCATGCCCGACTACCCGCTCTGGACGGCGGCCGTGGCGCTGGCGGGCGGCCGACCGGTGCACTACCGTTGCGACGAGGGGGCGCACTGGTTCCCCGACATCGCCGATATGCGCGCCAAGATCACGCCCGCTACCCGCGGCATCGTGGTGATCAACCCCAACAACCCCACCGGGGTGCTCTACTCGGAGGAGGTGCTGAAAGACATTGTGGCGCTGGCGCGCGCCCATGACCTGATCCTGTTTGCCGACGAGATTTATGACCGGTTGGTGATGGACGGCAAAAAGCATGTCGCCCTGGCCTCCCTGGCCCCCGACCTGCTGACCGTGTGCCTGAACGGGCTGTCCAAGTCGCACCGTGTCGCGGGCTACCGCTGCGGGTGGATGTGCCTGGCGGGGGACAAAAGCCGTGCGGTGGGGTATATCGAGGGGCTGAACCTGCTGGCATCCATGCGCCTGTGCGCCAATGTCCCCGGACAGAGCATCATCCAAACGGCGCTGGGCGGCTACCAGTCCAGCGAGGAGCTGATTCGGCCGGGCGGGCGGCTGCACGAGCAGCGGGAGTATGTCTGGGAGGCACTGAACAGCCTGCCCGGCATCTCTGCCGTCAAACCCGACGCCGCCTTTTACATATTTCCGAAAGTAGACACCAAACTGTACCGGATGGACGACGACCAGCAGTTTGCCTTTGACCTGCTGCGCGAGCAGAAAGTGCTGGTCACCGCCGGCACGGGCTTTCATTGGGATACCCATGACCATTTCCGTGTCGTGTACCTGCCGCGGGTGGCACTGCTGGAGGAGGCCATGGCGCGCATCGCCGTTTTCCTGCAGGACTACCGGAGGTAAGCCTCGTTCCCGTCCTTTCGCGTCGCCCGTGGCGACAGCATCAAAAACACGGAGGAGCCTACCATGCAGCTCAGAAACAATCTCGACGGCAGCCCCGCCGCCCGCCCCACCGAACTGCGCACGGAGGTGTCGCCCGAGGGCTTTCGCTTTCATTTCTCCTGTCGGACCTCCCGGTGCCACAGCGCCTATGACGAGTACAACCGCCCCATCTATGAGGGGGACGTCTGCGAGATCTTCCTGACTGCCGACCCGACAAGACAGACCTACTATGAGATTGAGGTCGCCCCCAACGGGACGGTCTTCTTTGCCCGGGTCATCCGGCAGGACGGCAAAGGCCGGCTGGAGTTTTTGCCCTACACCATCGTGACCCGCGCACAGGCGTGGGAGGACGGCTACGAGGTGGCCATCGAGGTGCCCTATGCGTCGGTGGGCATGCGCGGCGGGGAGCCCGCCTGGTACAACGCCTACCGCATCGAGACCGACGGCGGACACAGCAACCGCTACCTGATGGCACTGAACCCCACCCTCTACAAGTCCTTTCACCGACCGGAATACTTCGTTCCGCTGGTGCCGCTGGACTGACCGACTGACGGCGCCCGCTGCCTAACGGCGCCCGCTGCCTGACGGCAGCCCTTTCGATTGGCAGTCGCTGAAGCAAACAGCGACTGCCTTTTTTGGCAGTCGCGGCAGGGTTACCTTTTGAAGTACTCGGGCAGCACGGCGGCGGGGTCGGCATCCCCCGCGCGGGTTACCTCGATGATATGCAGCCGGCTGAGGGAGATGCCGGGCAACAGCTCGTATTCCCGAAACGAGTCGAGGGCGGCGGTGCGGAAGGATCGCACCACATAACTCTTGTGCCCGGCACGGTCGGTCTCGGTGCCGAGGGTAAAGGGCTGCCCCTCCAGCACCACCCTCAGCGTGGCCTGCTCGGCGCGGGTGAGGTAGTCGGTGATGTGCCGGACTTGACAGAAAAAAGGGTGGTGTCTGCCGGGGTGGCTTGCCTCGGTTTGCCGCCGGTTGGCCTCGGTATAGAGCAGCTCGGCCAGCAGGTACAGGCAACAGGTCAGGCAACTCAGAAACACCAGCGCGCCGACGGACACCAGCAGCAGCTCCCCCCAGCGGGGCAGTCCCGGCAGGCGCAGACACAGCGCGGCGATGAGCAGGGGGCAGAGGCAGGCAATCCCGCCCGCCAGGTACAGGCGGAGGACGGTGGGGCGACGGTCGGTCAGGTCGCGGTTGACGGAGAGTAAACGGTGCATGGGGAAAAAACCTCGCAGGATGTGGGATGGGGTATGCCGGCGGCAACCGTATCATTATACTCGCCCGCGGTGATTCTGTCAAGCTCAATTGACAGGCGGCGGGGAGATATGGTATAATTGTTGAAATCGGCCGAAAGGGCGCCCGCCCTGAAAGGGCCCGCCTGCCGGCGGTAGATCACCTGACAGAAGGATTTAACCATGAAAGCAAAAACAGAGATGACCACGCGTGATGAAAGAGAAGCCCTTGCCGCCGACGCGGTAGCTCCTCCCCCTGCCTGCTTGGCAGGGGAGGAGCCGTTGCAGGGCCTGAGCACGGCGCAGGTGGCGGCGTGTGTGGCGGCGGGGCAGGTCAACCGCAGCACCACGCGGGTGGGCAAGACCATCCCGCGTATCTTCTTTGATAATATATGCACATTTTTCAACTTGGTGTGGCTACTGGTCACCATCGCGCTCATCAGCGTACATAGTTTTTCGGACCTGCTGTTTTTGGTGATCATCGGGCTGAACACCGGCATCGCGATTTTCCAGGAGATCAAGGCGAAGCGCACGGTGGAGAAACTCTCCCTCACCACCAACCCCAAGGTGCGGGTCCTGCGGGACGGCGAGATGACCGAGGTGGCGGCGGAGGAGCTGGTGCCGGGGGACCTCATCCGGCTCGAGGTCGGTGGACAGGTGCCCTCCGACTGCGTGGTGGCGGCGGGCAAAGCCGAGGTCAACGAAAGCCTGCTCACCGGTGAGTCCAATGCCATCCGCAAGGCGGAGGGGGAACGGTTGCTGGCAGGCAGCTTCCTGGTCAGCGGCAGTTGCTGTGCCCGGGTGGAGCATGTGGGCGACGACAACTATATCAAGTCGCTCGAAAGCCAGGCCAAGAAGTTCAAAAGCCCCAGCTCCAACCTGTTCCGCGACCTGAACCGCCTGATCAGTGCCATCGGCATCTTTCTGGTGCCCATGTCGCTGGCGATGTATATCAACAACTATTTCTACTATCAGAAAAATGTCAGGATGGCGATCATCAAGACCTGCGGCTCGGTCACCGGCATGATCCCCGCCGGGATGTTTCTGCTGGTCACCCTGGCGCTCTCGGTGGGCGTGGTAAAGCTCAGCCGGAAACGAACGCTGGTGCAGGATATGTACAGCATCGAGATGCTGGCGCGTACCGACGTGCTCTGCCTGGACAAGACCGGCACCATCACCGACGGGACCATGCATGTCAGCGAGTTCGTCCTGCTCGGGGAGCAGGACGAGGAAACCGCGCGGCAGGCCGTCGCCGAGGTGCAGGGGGCGCAGTCGACCGCGAACGCGACCTCCGCCGCACTGGCCGCCTACTTTGGCAGTGTGGCGAGCTGGACGGTGACGGCGAATATCGCCTTTTCCTCCGCCCGCAAGTATACCGCCACCGCCTTTGAGGGGAGGGGGACCTACGCGCTCGGCGCCCCCGAGTTCCTCAACGCCCCCCTGACCGAGGAGCGGCAGGCCCTACTGGCGCAGAAGGCGGCGGAGGGCAAGCGGGTGCTGCTGCTCACCCATAGCGACACCTTGCTCGCCGAGGAGGACGAGGCACTGCCGCCGGACGGGCGGGCGGTGGCGATGGTCTGCATCGAGGACCGCATCCGAGAGGATGCCGCCGAAACCATCGCGTACTTTGTCAACAACGGCGTCGAGATCAAAATCATTTCGGGCGACAACCCCCTCACCGTCTCCCACATTGCCCGTCGGGTCGGCGTGGCGGGGGCGGAGCGGTACCTGTCGCTGGAGGGGATGCCGCTCGAGGAAGTGGAAAAGGTCGCGCGGCTCTACACCGTCTTTGGCAGGGTCTCTCCCGAGCAAAAGGTGGCGCTGGTCAAAGCGCTCAAAAAGGCAGGCCATGTGGTCGCCATGACGGGGGACGGCGTCAATGACACCCTCGCCCTCAAGGAAAGCGACTGCTCCATCGCCATGGCGGACGGCAGCGAGGTCGCGCGCAAGCTGGCAAAACTGGTGCTGCTCGACTCCCGCTTCTCCTCCCTGCCCGAGGTGGTGCGGGAGGGCCGCCGGGTCATCAACAACGTGCAGCAGTCCTCCACCCTGTTCCTGATGAAAACCGTGTTCACCATCCTGCTCTCCTTCTTTGCGGTACTCACCCTGTCGGGCTACCCGTTCAGCCCCAAGCAACTGGTGCCGCTGGAGCTCTTGGTCATCGGCATCCCCTCGCTGCTCTTTGCCCTGCAGCCCAACCACCGCCTCATCAAGGGCGACTTCCTCCCCGTGGTGCTCAAGTGCAGCGCGCCGGCAGGGCTCTTGCTCTTTGCCTCGGTCTTTGTCATCCTGCTCAACCCCTTGTCCGCCGGGCTGTCCACGGAGGAGGTGGACACCCTGTGCACCCTGGTGCTGACCTTTGTCGGCTTTGTCAACCTGTTTTTCATCAGCCTGCCCCCCACCCGCTGGCGGGTGCTGTGCGTGGTGTTCTCCCTGGTCTCCGTGACGGTCGCGGTCTTCCTGCTCGGTGATTTCTTTGGCGTGGGGCGGCTGACCGAGCAGGTGCAGAACGACTTTTTGCTGATTCTGCTCGGGGCGCTGGCGCTGCATATCATCCTCCCCCTCGCCTTTACCTGCGGCCGCCGCCTGGTCAGGCAATACCGCAACAGGAAGTAAGCCCGCCCGCAGGGCACCCCTGCGCTTTGACTGCCCGAAAAAATGCGTCCGAAACAGTGAAAAAGCTGCTTCGGACGCTTGTTTTTTCCATGTGGTTGATCGGTGCCCCTCTGCTCACCCGGTCACCTGTTGGGGGGAGAGGGCAGTTTCACTGCGGACAGTCTCACTGCGGGCAGTCTCACTGCGGGCAGTTTCACTGCGGGGGGCCTCCTCGTCGGGCACGGCGCCGATTGCCTGCACGGTGCTTAGGCGGTGGTAGTAGCCCTGGCGGGCCATCAGCTCGTCATGGGAGCCCGATTCCAGGATGCGGCCGCCCTCGAGGTAGTAAATACGGTCGCAATGGCGGATGGTGGACAGGCGGTGCGCGATGATGAAGGAGGTGCGCCCTGCGAGCAACACGGCAATGCCGCGCTGCAGGGTCCGCTCGGTTTTGGCGTCAATGGAGGAGGTCGCCTCGTCCAAAATCAAAATGGCGGGGTTGGCCAGCATGGTGCGCGCGAAAGCGACCAGCTGCTTCTGTCCCTGCGAGAGCTGTCCGCCCCGCTCACTGACCGGGGTATCGTACCCCATAGACAATTGCGTGATGAACTCGTCCGCCCCCACCGCCTCGGCCGCCGCCTTGATATCCTCGTGGGTGGCGTCCAGCCGCCCGTAGCGGATGTTGTCGGCGATGGTGCCCGAAAAGATGAAGCTGTCCTGCAGCATGATGCCCATGCGGGAACGCAGGCTGTGGAGGGTCAAGGAGTTGATGTCCTGCCCGTCCACGAAAATCATGCCGTCCGGCACATTGTAGAAGCGGCTGAGCAGGTTGACAATGGTGGTCTTGCCCGACCCGGTCGGCCCCACCAGCGCCACCGACTCGCCCTGCTTCACATGAAAGGAAACGTCGTGCAGGACCGGGTGCCCCGGGTCATAGGCAAAGCTCAGGTTTTGGAAGCGAACGTCGCCCCGCAGGGTCTCGAGCGCCACCGCCCCCGGGCGGTCCTTGATGTCCACCGGCTCGTCCAGGGTCTGGAAGATGCGCTCCAGGTAGGACATGGTGGTGATGAAGTTGGTATAGATGTTCGCTAAGTTGATGAAGGGTTGCCAAAAACGGGAGGCGTAAGTGCCCATGGCAATCAGCACGCCGACCCCCACCGCGCCCACGCCGTCGCCGCTGACGAACAGCACGCCCGCCACATACACCAGCCCCACCGCCGCCTGCTTCAGGGTTTCGGTGATGGGCCCCATGGCGTTGTTCAGCAGCGCCATCTTCATCCACGCCGTGCGGGCGGCCACGCTCAGGCGCATATAGATATTCATGTTTTCTGCCTGCCGGTGGAAGATCTGGGTGACCTTGACCCCCTCGATGGACTCCACCGTGTAGGCGGTCAGGTTGGAGTTTTTGTTGTTTTGGGCAAAGTTGGCTTTCTTCTGGTGCTTTTGCATCAACAGCGTGATTCCGATGAGCACCGGCAGACCGACCACAATATACAGCGCCAAGCGCACATCCATGGAGAACATAAAGACCGCGATAAAGACGATATTGAGCAGGTCCACAATGGCATTGAGGATGCCGTTGGTCAGGGTGTCCGAGACGGCGTTGACATAGTTGACCACCCGGATCAGAATCTTGCCGTGCGGGCGGCTGTCATAGTACTGAAAGGGGAGGTCCTGCAGGTGGGCGAACAGGTCGCGGCGAATGTCAAAGACCACCCGTTGCCCCACAAAGGTCATGATGACCCCGCGCAGGGCGGTGAAAATCGAGGACAGCACAATCACCCCGAGCGACAGGAACGCCAGCTTCACGAGCCGGGCGGAGTCCTGGTTGGGAATGGCGTCGTCAATGACGACCTGCAGCAGCGCGGGCACCACGAGGCTGAGTAGCGAGGCGGCGGCGATGAGCGCCAAAGAGAGCAGCATCCACCACCGGTGCGGCTTGATGTACACCCCCATGCGGGTGATTTTGGAGAAGTCAAACTGTCGGTCAAGGGTTTCGTCCACATCATAGCGATTGCGTGCCATGCTCACTCACCCCCCTCAAACGCGGGCAATCCCGCCACATCCTGCAGCTCGCACACCTCACGGTAGTAGGCATTGGTGCGCGCCAGGCTCTCGTGGGTGCCGATGTCCAGCCGCCCGTCCTGCAGGATCATGATCATATCGGCGTCCCGCACCGAGGTGATCCGCTGGGCAATGATGATTTGCGTGCAGGGGAAGGGGAGGTTGCGCAAGGAATGCTGGATGGTCTGCTCGGTCTCCATATCCACCGCGGAGGTGGTGTCGTCCAGCACCAGCACGGCAGGCTTGGCGGCCAGCGCACGGGCCAGGGCAATGCGCTGCCGCTGTCCGCCCGACAGCCCCACGCCCCGCTCCCCGACAATGGTCTGGTACCCCTCGGTCATGCCGCGGATGAAGCCGTCGGCGTCGGCAAGCCGGGCATACTCCTTGACCGCCTCCTCGCTCATCTCAATGTCCGAAAAGGCAATGTTGCCGTCCACCGTGTCCGAGAACAAAAACACGTCCTGCGTGGCGATGGCTATGCTGCGGTGAATGTCTGAAAGACAGCGCATGTGCGCGTCCACCCCGTCGAGCAGCACGACCCCGCCCGTGGGTTCGCAAAAGCGCACCAGCAGCTTGACCAGTGTGGTTTTGCCGGAGCCGGTGGGACCCATGATCGCCACCGTCTGCCCGGCTTTGATGTGAAAAGAGACGTCCTTGAGCACCATGTGCCGCTTGTCCTTCGGGTAGTGAAAGGAGACGTTCCTAAACTCGATCTCCCCTCGCAGCCGCTCGCCCGCCGGCAGACACATGGCGTCGTGGCGGTCGCGGACAAACGCGTACTCCTCGTTGATCTCAATGACTTTATTGACGGAAATGTGGAATTGGCTGATGGCATTGAGCAGGTTCGGGATGTTGCGGATCGGCCACGCCAGCGTGCCGCCCATGGTGATGAACAGCGTCAGCTCACCCACCGTGATGCCCTGCTCCCCCCCCGTGCTGTACCACTGGATGGCGAGCAGTCCGCCAACGATCAGCGCAATGACGGTCAGCGACTGGGACAAGAACTCCATCACGGGTGCGATCTTCTGGTGGGCAAAGGCGGCTTTCAGGGTGGCTTTGCGGTATTCCTCGGAGAGGGACGCAAACTTTTGCTTCTCGTACGCCTCCCGCGCAAACGCCTTGACCACGCGGTTGCCCGCGATATTTTCGGTCGCCCCGATATTCAGCCGGGAGAGGCACTCACGGTTTTGGTGGTAGAGGGGCTGCACCTTTTTATTATAAATGAAGGAGGAGGCCAACAGGGCGGGCACCATGACCAGCAGTGCCAGGGTCAGGGGCAGGCTGATATACATCAGCACCGCCACCGACGCCACAAAAATCACGATGGTGTCCACAAAGTTATAGGTTACGTAGGCCACGAAATGCCGTACATAGTTGAGGTCGCCCGTGATGCGGGTGATGATGTCCCCCGTGCGGATGCGGTCAAAAAAGGAGAGGTCCTGGTTCTGCATATTGTCGAAGATCGAGCGGCGGATGTTGACGATCATTTCCTGGCTCGCCTGTTCCAGCCACAGCACTTTGAGCATATGTACCAATCCCTTGAACACGACCACCGCCACCATCAGCACCACCAGCGGCACGAGCAGCTCGGTGCGCCCGCCCCGGACGGCGTCGTCTACGAGGAATTTGAACAACCACGGATTGACCACCACCAAGAGCGCCGTGATGACCGTCAGCCCCGTTCCGGCGACGACCTTCCACTGCACGCCCTTGCACTTTTCCCACACATATCGCATTGAATACATAGCATTTCCCCAACACCACCGGACTGCACGGCTCCAAATTTGCGCAGCCCATGCTGACGCTCAACAACCTCATTGTAATGGAAATAAAACATTTGTCAAGCGGTATAGAAAAAATTCATGGGCAGAAATGTAAAAACTCATCGGGCGCCGGAAAATCCAGGCAGCGCGTCCAAACCTACCCATGCCCCGAGCGGCGCCCCGAGCTCCGCCCTTACACATACCCGTACAGCCCCCGCACCGAGACCTCGCCGCTCGAGAGTGCCTCGCAGGTGCCGTCCGAAAAGTCGACCAACAGGGCAAATCGCTCGTCCACCCCCCGTGCCACCCCCTGTTTTTCGACCCCGCCCCGCAGCACACGCACCTGCCGCCCGAGGGTGAGGCAGGACTGCCGATAGGCCGAGAGGTAGGCGTCACGCGCATGGGGAAAATCATCGCGCAGCCGGTCCAGCTCCCGAATGAGGGCGGCGGCCAGTCGGGCGCGGCGCACCGGCCCTCCCGTCGCCTCACGGAGGGAGGTGGCCATGTCGCGGATATCGCCCGGGAAGTCGTCCCGGCTTTGGCTGACGTTCAGCCCGATGCCCACCACCACAAACTGCACCTGCCCGCTTTCCGCCTCCGCCGACAGTTCGGTCAACACCCCCCCGAGCTTTTGCCCGTTCATGACGATGTCATTGACCCACTTGATATCGGGGCGGGCCCCGCAGACCGCCTCCACGGCACGGCAGACCGCCACCGCCACCCAGGCCGTGAGCGTGGCGGCGTCGGCGGGCGGCAGCGTCGGGCGCAACAGCATGGACAGGTAGACTCCTTGGTCTTTTGGGGACTCAAAGCGCCGCCCCAGCCGCCCCTTGCCCGCGCGCTGGTGGTTGGCGATCACCACCGACCCCTCAGCCGCCCCTCGGTGCGCCCATTCGCGCAGACGGTTGTTGGTAGAGTCCACCTCCTCGAGGCAGAGCACATGCTCCATCCGCCCGCCCGACAGCTCGGCCAGCAGCTCCCCCCGGCTCAGGCGGTCCGGGGCATGCCCGAGCCGGTACCCCCTGTTGGTGAGCGAGTGGATGTCATACCCCTCCGCCCGTAGTGACTTCACGGCGGTATGTACCGCCGCGCGGCTGACCCCGAGCGAGCCGCTGATTTGCTCGCCCGACAGGTACCCGTCCGCCTGTCTGAGCATCGCCAATACCGTATCCTTGGTCATTCTGTCCCTCCCAAAAGTCGCCGGCTTGTGTTCTACGCCCAGTATAGCATATTTTTTGAATATGTAAACCCCTTTCGAAAAACACTTGACAATCGCTCCGGCATCCCGTATACTATTGTCAACTTAAAAATCGAATTGATTGACAATCATGAAGACCAAAGACCTCACCCTCATCGCCCTGTTCGCTTCGCTCATCACCGTCTGCTCGTGGATCTCCGTCCCCGCCGCCGTGCCCTTCACCCTGCAAACCATGGCGGTTTTTCTGGCGGTGGGACTGCTCGGGGGCAGGCGGGGCAGTCTGGCGGTCGCCGTCTATATCGCGCTGGGGGCGGTGGGTGCGCCGGTGTTCTCCGGCTTCCGGGGCGGGCTCGGGGTGCTGGTGGGCAACACCGGCGGGTACATTGTCGGCTTTCTGTTTGCCGCGCTGCTCCTGTGGCTCTTGTCCCGGTTTTGGGGAGAGGGGCAGGGGGTTTTGGCGCTTTCCATGCTGCTCGGGCTGCTGTTGTGCTACACGGTGGGCAGCGCGTGGTTTCTCTGGCTCTCCTTCCGTGCGGGCACTGCCCTCTCACTCCCGACGGTTTTGTCCTGGTGCGTCTTTCCCTTCGTGCTCCCCGACCTTGTGAAAATCGCCGTTGCCCTGCTGCTCATCCGGCGCCTGAAACCCCACTTTCGCCGCGCATAGGCCCTCATATCTTTTGCCGTCGGAAGCGCTTTTCCAGCTTCGCCAGCCACCGCCGCCGCCGCTCCGGGCTAACGTCTTTCACCCGGTGCAGCCGGATGAGCTTGGTGTTTTTGTATCCCATCATCTTAAAAGTCCCCTTGACCAGGGCATGGCGGAGGGGGTTGCCAAACAGGCAGCCATAGACGACACGCGGCATATTCATGGTGGTGATCACAGTCACCTGCCGCAGATTGAGCAGCAGCGGGGTCATGTGCGTGGCGCCGTACTCGTACGCCAGCCCCGGAAACATGACCTTGTCAATGAACCCCTTGGTCAGGGCGGGCATCAGCGACCACCAGGTCGGGAAAATCAACACCAGCCGGTCGACGTCCGACAGCCGCCGCCCATAGCCCAGCACCTGGGGGTCGGTGGGCTTTTTCCGCACAAAGTCAGACAGGTCGGCCGCCGTCATCACCGGGTTGAACTTTTCCGCGTCGAGGTCGATGACATCCACGGTATCCCCGCCTTGCAGCAGGCCCGCCCTCACCGCGTCCAGAATGGCACGGTTGAAACTGCCCTCATAGGGATGGTTGTAGACAATCACTGTTTTCATAGTCTCTCCTTTGGTTCTCGCGGCGGCAGGCCACTGCCGCCCGGCTTCTGTGAGATAGCTTGACCGAAAAGGGGCCTGTTTATTTGCCCCGGCGCAAAACATCCGCCCCGCCGCCGACAAAACACCCGGCGGGGGCCTGCCTGTTTCACGGGAAACAGCCAAATCCGGGAAAACCGCTGAAATTTGCGCCGGGCACTGGACAAAGACCCGCCCATGCGGTATAATGACAGAGGATGCGATACAGCTTGACGGGCGCGACCCGGCCAAGCCCACCAACACCCGAGGAGCTTCCATGAGACAATACCTGTACATCTTTCTGATTGCGCTGCTGCCTGTGATTGAGTTGCGGGGGGCGATTCCCGTCGGGGCGGGCATGGGCCTGCACTGGCTCCCGAACGCGCTGGTGTCGGTGCTGGGCAACATGTTGCCGGTCCCTTTTATTTTGCTCTTTATCCGGCTGGTGCTGGATTTCATGAAGACGAGGGGCATCCTGCCCCGCTTTGTGGACTGGCTGGAGCACAAGGCCGCCAAGGGCGCCGCCCAAATCGAGGGGCGGGCGCTGGTGGGGCTGTGCATCTTTGTCGCCCTCCCCCTGCCCGGTACCGGGGCGTGGACGGGAGCGCTGGCCGCCTCACTGCTCGGGATGCATCGGGGGCGGGCGCTGGCGGCCATTTTCGCGGGCGTGCTGCTGGCTGCCGTGCTGGTGAGCCTGATTTCCTACGGGGTGCTGAATTTCCTTTCATTTATTCTGTAAGGCAACCGGCGGAGCATCGCAACCGACAATTTCTCTCCCCAAATTGCAAAAAACGCCTTGCAAAGTCGGGCAGGATGGTGTATAATACAACAAAACATGGTGCCTTCCCCGATGGCCCGCGGACGCTTTGCGCGGGGATGCGCACCCAAACTTTATATGGACTTGCCGGACGGCAGGCGCAATGGTCAAGCCGCCATTGTTGGAAAGGACTGTGAAATGAGCCACCTTCATATCATCGATCACCCCCTGATTCAGCACAAGTTGACCATCATGCGCTCGGTCGGCACCTCCTCCAAGGATTTCAGGGAACTGCTCAACG
>Ga0265293_10002414_pt1 | contig 37683 bp, 38 predicted proteins | sample Munlanlewell138R_FD_192505 | JGI IMG/M metagenome (GOLD analysis project Ga0265293, IMG submission 192505) | Leachate microbial communities from a municipal landfill in Southern Ontario, Canada - Leachate well 138R | ecosystem: Engineered > Solid waste > Landfill > Unclassified | place: Canada... | reverse complement strand
TTATAGTTGATGGAAAGAAAGGAAAAGTATATTATTCTCCAAAATTAAAAATTTTAGTTAATAAAGAAAAATCTTTATTTAAAATGCCAAAAATAATTAAAACAAAAGAATTTGAAAATGATAAAAAAGAACTAACTAAGTATATTTTATCTTTAGATTATATAAATATTGAAATAAAGTTAAAAAATATGGTTAAATTTATGCAAGATAACTTTAAAGAGTATCTTAAAACAAAAAATAAAAATAATTTAAATTTAGCTTCTTCTTATTTTAGAAACCTTGTACCTTTTTTACAAGAAGGTTTTTATAAATTATTACTTAAGGAATATTCAAAAGAGGACATTATTTCTTCTTTTACAAGAGTTGATCAAGGTAAAAAACCAATTACTTCTTTAGAAAAAAGTTATAAGGTAATTAGAAAGTATATCCAAGAGATGGATAAGAATGCAACTATTGATGGTAAACATCTTTGGGATTTTGATTTTAAGTTTTAAATTTTTCTCTTTTTCTTTTATTATATTTTAGTGTAATCGATCTATTTATAAATATATTGTGTCAAAGTTGTACATACACTATGCTCTTGATTGGGAAAAGTGTATTTAAGGGATTGATTTATATGAATATAGAAGATGTAAAAAGAGATACTTCTCCAGAAAGAAGAAATATAAGAATAAATATGAGAATTACAAAAAGTCAAGAAAGATTTGTACAAGAGAACAATTTAAGCTTTACAAAGATATTTGATTCTGCTTTAAAGCAGTTAGGTTATAAAGAACCAACTATTCATGATTTAAAAAATGAAAGTGATTCTGTTTTAAAAGATTCTTATAGAAAAAATAAAATAGTAAGATATAGAAGTTCTAATATTTCTAAAAGATCAATTAAAAAAAGACGTTGAAATATTAATGTGATAAAATGAGAAATAATAATATTTTTAGATTTTATAAATCTTACTGGTTTCTATTTTGGATATTAATCTATAGTCTATTATATTATTTATCTTCTTTATTTTTAGATTTATTAAATATTGTTAACAATACCACTAAATTTGTATTTATAGCAATCATATTTAGTTTATTTTCACGCATAATAACTGTTATAATTTATAAAAATAAATTTAGATTTAATTTTTATTTATTTATATGGACTTTAGTTTATGTTATTATTTTATTAAGTGTTAATTATCTATTATTAAAGGTTAGTTTTAACTTTTTTATAATAATTTTACTAAATAGTTTAATTTTAACTTTAGTTATTCATTTACTTAAAAAAATTAGATTTAAACAATTAAAAAATATTGTTATTATTATTATTCTAATTTATATAATTATGAATTTATTATTTAATTTTGTTATTAATAGGTGTGAAGATGGTACTTTATATAATAATTGTTCAAATATTAAGCCTTATTTTTGTCAGAAAGGTAATTTAATTGAGTTTCCTGAAAAATGTTTATGTGATATAGATGAAATTTATACTAATGGGGAGTGTTTACATAAATTGCAAACTGAACCTAAGCCAATTAAGTTAAATTATACTCTAAGAGGTGTACCTAATAGTTTTAATTACACTGTCTATAATGGGTTTAATTATTATTTGTCAAATTTACCTCGAACAGTAACTTATTCTTCTTATGAATCTCCTCCTACTTCTGAATATATGTTATTAAGATTTGTTAATACTGAGAATCAAGAAAGGTATATTCTACCATTAATTAATGAAATTAAAAAAATAACAACTAATGCTGATGATCAAGCAAGGATTGCAATCAGTTTAGTTCAAACAATGCCTTATGATTGGGATTCTTTTAATAATAATTATGATAATAGATATGCTTATGAAACATTATATGATCAAACAGGAGTTTGTGGGGATAAAACAAATTTACTTGCATTAATGTTAAAAGAGTTAGGTTATGGTGTTGCAATTTTTAGTTTTGAATTAGAGCAGCATGCTTCAATAGGATTAAAATGCCCAATTAAATATTCTTATAATAATTCTGGTTATTGTTTTATAGAAACAACAACTCCAAGTATTATTACAGATAGTGATGGAGATTATATTGGAGTAGGTAAATTAATTTCAAAGCCAAATATTTATGTTGTTTCTGAAGGTAAATCTTTTGAAAGTGTTAAAGAAGAATATGATGATAATTTGAGATTAAAATTTTTGCAAAATAAATTAGATAGTTATGGTTCTGGCCAGGTATTAGATGAATTTGAATATAATGAATGGAAAAAATATCATGATGAATGGCAAAAATTAACTGAAAAATATGGATTTAGATATGATTAAAAATGAAATATTACTTAATTAACCATTCTTGGGAATCTTTTGTTAAAACAAAAGAATATTGTGGTTTTATAGACAAAAATGAAAGAGATTTAGTTAATTTAGATGATATTATTATATATTATGGTCAAGGAGTAATTTTTGGAATATTTAAAGTTATTAAAAAAGTAGACAATGAATTTACTTCTTGGAAAAAACCATATCCTTATCAGATTAAACTTTCTTTATTACTTTTATCTAATAAAGGTCTTGGTGCACGTTCTTTACAAGAAAGATTTAAGCTTGCAAAGGAAGATTATACTTATAGTAATATAATAGAGTTAAGTGAAGAAGAATATAATAAAATAAAACAAGCAATAGAAGATGATAGAAAAGAGATTAGATTTGAATAGTTTTTTAATACATAATACCTTTAAAAGTGTTTAGATGTATATTATATTTATATAAAAGAAGAGATTAATTATGACTCAAGATTTAGGATTTGAAGAAAAGCTTTGGAAAGCAGCAGATAAATTAAGAAGTAATATGGATGCTGCAGAATATAAACATGTAGTTTTAGGTTTAATATTTTTAAAATATATATCTGATTCTTTTGAAGAACTATATACTAAACTAAAAGAAGAAGAATATGCAGACCCAGAAGATAAAGATGAATATGTCTCTCAAAGAGTATTCTATGTTCCAAAAAAAGCAAGATGGGAATATCTTCAAGATAATGCAAAAAATATAGAAATTGGAAGAATTATTGATGATTCAATGGATTTAATTGAAAAAGAAAATTCAACACTTAAAGGAATACTTCCAAAAGATTATTCAAAACCATCTTTAGATAAAACAAAATTAGGAGCATTAATTGATCTTATTGGAACAATTACTTTTAATTCTAAAGATAATAGTAAAGATATCCTCGGACGCGTATATGAATATTTCTTAGGACAATTTGCTTCAGCTGAAGGAAAAAAAGGAGGACAATTCTATACTCCTAAATCTATTGTTAAATTATTAGTTGAAATAATACAACCTTTTAAAGGAAGAATATTTGACCCTTGTTGTGGTTCAGGTGGAATGTTTGTTCAATCTGAAGAATTTGTTGAAAAACATGGTGGAAAAATAGGTCAAATATCTATTTATGGTCAAGAATCAAATCAAACAACTTGGAAGCTTTGTAAAATGAATCTTGCAATTAGAGGTATTGATAATAAAGTTGTTTGGAATAATGAAGGTAGTTTTCTAAATGATGAACATAAAGATTTAAGAGCTGATTTTATAATTGCAAATCCTCCTTTTAATGATTCAGATTGGTCTGGAGATCTATTAAGAGAGGATGCTCGTTGGAAATATGGAGTTCCTCCTGCAGGGAACGCTAATTTTGCATGGGTTCAACATTTTATTTATCATTTAGGATCTAAGGGGATTGCTGGTTTTGTTCTTTCAAACGGTTCTTTAAGTTCTAATACTTCTGGAGAAGGAGAAATTAGAAAAAACATATTAAAAGATGATCTTGTAGAGTGTGTTATTGCTCTTCCTTCTCAATTATTTTATAATACAATGATCCCTGCTTGTCTTTGGTTTATTAATAGAAATAAACCTGCACACAGAAAAGGAGAAACTCTTTTTATTGATGCTAGAAATCTTGGACAAATGATTAACAGAAGACAGAGAGAACTTACTGATGAAGATTTTAATAAAATTTCAGAAACTGTTTCTCTTTGGAGGTCAAAAGACCAAATAAATAAAAAAAGTTATCAAGATGAGCTTTCTTTTTGTAAATCTGCTTCTCTAGAAGAAATTGAAAAACAAGACTTTATTCTAACTCCTGGTCGTTATGTTGGTTTTAAGGAAGAAGATGAAGACCCAGAGGTTTTCCAGGAAAAGATGTCCCGCCTTACAAAAGAATTAAGCGAACAATTTAAGGAATCAAAGAAATTAGAAGAAGAGATTAAGAACAATCTTAAAGGAATCGGCTTTGAGGTGAAATAATGCATGATATAACTGAAGAAGAAATTAATGATTATTTAGATGACTTAAGAGATAGATGGAATAAAAATATTGATGAATTAAAAACTGCTTCCAATTTTAATATTTACTATGAATCAGTATATAGTTTATTGCTTGTTGAATTAAAATATCTTATTGATTTAATAACTTATAGTAATTTAGATAATAAAATAATAGATAAATTATTATTTAAATTTTCAGGAATATCTTTTGAACTTGTTTCTAATATTCAAAAATCATATATTTTATCAACTAATAAAAAAATATTTCTATTTAAAAATATTAAAAAATTAGAATTACCTAAAGGACTAGGGACAGTTGAATTTTTTAAAAATAAGTGACTAAAATGGAATATAAATTAAAAATAGATGGAGACTCGATTGAAAAAGAATCCTGGGATCTATTTATTCAAGCAAAATTTCCAAATTATGAAACATTTTGGCAAAATTTTGTAGTTCCTAGAACAAATAGACCTGATAATTTTTATTTAAGGCAAGAAATATTATTTAAAGAAAATGAAGTTTTTATTACCCAAATTCATTATTCAATTTTAGTTCAATTTTATTATATAAATAAATATATAGTTCACTGTGAGGATGATTTTGTATTTGAAAATTTAATTACTAGATTGTCTTCAATTACGGATTTAACTGAAGAATTTTTATTTAGATATTTAATATATCTTAGAAAAATAGATGTGATTAAATTAGTAAAAAGTGCAGATAATTCTAAATTGAAAATTTCCGTTAAAGATGCAGTTAAAAGTTTAGAAGATGGTATTAATTATTCAATATCAGTATTTAATAAAAAGAAAATATTAATAAAGGTATTTAAAAAAGAAAGTGTTAAAGAATTATTTAAATTAGTTGATGAAATAAGATCATATAGAAATAAAGTTATACATTCTTGGGCAATTTTTAAAATAAATAATAAAGTTCCAAGTAAAGAATTCTTAATTAATCTTAAATTTAAAAAATATCACATTTGGAGTTATTTGTACTATCTTCTAAATTATAATTTTAGAACACCAGAAGCAAAAGATGTTATTGAAAATTTTAAAGATAAAAGTGAATTAATTATAGGTTATCATGATGAATTGCTTATAAAAATTAATCTTGTTTGGAAAGATCTATTGGAGATAAAATAACATGGGAAAATATATTTTTGATACTAATTGCTTTTATCAAATTAGTTTTTTAGATGCAGATATAATAATTAATGATATTAATGAATATTTTTGTTGTTCATTTTTAGAAATTATATAAATTTAATTTAGATGAAATTATTTTATAGTATCTTTTCTAAACATCCTTTTCTTTAACTTTAAGTCCTAAATAGCACCAACTAAAAATTATACCTTTATATTCTTTTCTTTCCATATTATATATAATTTATAAATATATTTTAGTTTATAAGAAAACATTTAATAAAAAAGAAAAGATAACATATGGGCTTTGGAGACAAACTTAGAGATGCAATTGACAAAGTTAAAAATTCTTTGCATTTTGATAAAGACTTAATTAAGGAAGTAATTAAAGATATTCAAAGAGCTTTAATATCTTCTGATGTTAACATACAGCTTGTTCTAAAGATCTCTAAGGAAATAGAAACACAAGCCTTTGAAAAAATACCTGATGGGGTTACAAGAAAAGAACATATTGTAAAAACCTGTTATGAAGTTCTTTTAAAATACCTTGGAGGAAGCCAAACACAAACTTTACCAGAAAACCCAAAATCAATTCTTTTGTGTGGATTGTTTGGTTCTGGAAAGACAACAACTGCTGCAAAGTTAGCAAAGTTCTATAACAAGAGAGGCTTTAAGACAGGGCTTATCTGTGCAGATGTTTATAGACCTGCAGCCTACGAGCAACTTAAACAATTATCAGAACAGGTTGGGTGTGTTTTCTATGGAAATCCAAAATTAAAAAATGCAGCACAAGTGACCAAAGAAGGACTGGACTTTTTAAAAAAAGAAGCAGTTAATCTAATTATTGTTGACTCTGCAGGAAGAAGTGCTTTAGACCAAGAACTTACAAAAGAATTAGATGAAATCAATTCAATTTTAAAACCAGAATTCTCATTCTTAGTTCTTTCAGCAGACATCGGACAAGCAGCAAAAGACCAAGCAGAGAAGTTTAACCAAATTGTTGGAATCAAGGGCGTTATTATTACCAAGCTTGATGGTTCTGCAAAAGGTGGTGGTGCATTAACTGCCTGCTATATTACCAAATCTCCAATCTACTTTATTGGAACTGGGGAAAAGATAGATGACATAGAGTTATTTGATGCAAATAGATATCTTTCAAGGATCTTAGGCTTTGGAGACTTACAATCACTTCTTGAAAAAGTAAATGAGTTTTCTAAAGATGAAGACTTAAGTGATGTTGATCCCAATCAATTGTTAAGTGGAGACTTTACATTTAATCTTTTTAAAAAACAAATAAAAGCTGCAAAAAAACTTGGACCTTTTTCTAAAGTTATAAACATGCTTGGGATTGGAAATAAGCTTTCAAAAGATCAACTTAATGTTGGTCAGGATAAAATGAAAAAATATAATTATATTTTAGATTCTTTTACAAAAAAAGAACTAGACTCAGAACCAAGCTTTGTTACTCGTGCAAGAATTGAAAGAATTGCTAAGGGTTCAGGAACTTCCTTTGAAGAAGTTAGAGAACTAATCTCTCATGTGAAAAAAATGAAAAAGATGTTTAGACAATTTGGTTCTAGAGGAGGAGACATGAACTCAATGATGAAAAAGATGATGGGTGGGAAGATGCCTGATATGTCAAAACTTGAGGGAATGGATCCTAAACAAGTTGAAGAGATTACAAAGTCCTTTAAATATAAATGATTTGGAATTAAAAAAATTATAAGTTATAATTAAGAAAAAATATGGTTTTAAAAAATAGATCCTTAAAAAGAAGTGAAAAGCTTCCAAGTAAAGAACCTCGCAAATATAAAATAGTCGCAAAAACAATTAAAAAAAGGGGAGCACTATCAATTACAAAAGAAAAAATTAAATTTAAAAATTTAAAACATCCTCGTGAGAAATTTAAGGACAAAGAATCAAGATTGATTGTTGACAAAATAATTGAAAATTTTTCAAGAACAAGGCATATAAGTATGGAGGATTATGCAAAAAAACATTACCCATGTAGATTTGAAGCAGTTGGAGTTATTGATGCAGCAAAAAAACTTATAAATTTACACAACAATAATCTAATTAAAACTAAAGGAGAAGCATATCATTTTTTTTTACCACTTGATGGAATGTCTCCTGGTGGGTATTTTTATAAAGGCATACTTGAACAAATTGCACCTAAGGCAAGAGTTACCTTTTTAGTAACCCCAAGTTCTTCTGGTGGTCTTAACACCCAATCATTGTCTAATCTAAAAAAAAATTTATCTAAGTCTTTAAATAAATTTGATAAGCATTTTATTGTTATTGATTATATAACAACTGAGACAAAAACTATGAATAAAATTTCATTAGTCTTGTCCGAAATTTATGACAGGCCTATTGAAGTTGAGGGTGTTTATTCTCCTGAGTACAATAAAGATTTATATATTCGCCATGGTGGGGTTGGAATTAAAAATGTTTCTGAAAGAAGAGAACATAATAGGAGCAGAAATAAAGATTCTGATGGAAGCAAATCTGTTCCAATAAGTGAAAGATATAAACAAGAATTTAGTTATTGGAACCTAAAATTAGGGAAAAGTAATCCTAATTACAATAAAGAAATATATAAAAGATTAAAACTTGATGAAAAAGTTAAAGCTTACACCTATTATTATCTAGGTAATGAATTTATTCATGAAGCTATGAAATATAACAGAGAGATTAAGGCAAGATAAATATGTTTCATCCATTATTAATTATTAAAATCATAATTATTTTAGTAGCCACAGCAATTGCAGCATACACCGACCATAAGACTAGCTATATTTACAATTGGTTAACATTTCCTCTAATAGTTATTGGTCTAATTTTAACAGCTTTAGAGTCTTTTGTTCTCACAAACCCTTTAGGTTACATTTATTTTCTAAAAGTTATCTCGATTGCAATAATCATCTATCTTTTAGGATATATTTTCTATTATTTTGGAAAATTAGGAGGAGGGGACATTAAAATATTTATAGGTATTCATTTGGTCTTACCTTACTATGCCTCCCAGTTAACAATTCTTTGGTTACTTATCTTTTCCTCACTTCTTGCAGTAATGTTTGTTTCTTTAAAATATTTAATAAAGTTATATACAATTCTTAAATGGAAGGCTTGGAAAAAAATATTACTAAAAAAGAAATTTCAAATATTTAAAGTTATAATCTTATTTGTTGCTTTTGTTTTTGTTATTGGGTATTCTATAAAGACTTTACAATTACCAAAATTATATTTTCTATTATTAGTTCCAATAATCTTAGGTTTAAAGACAATGATCTTTGAAGAAGAAATTAGAAAGCACATCTACTTAAAAAGAAAAGAAATAAAGGACCTTGAAGATGGAGATGTTCTAGCAATTGACTTTATACCAAAAGCTATGTTACTAAAATTGAACTTAGGGAAAAGAGAGGTCTTAGAAGAAAAAGACATAATTAAAATTAAAAAACTTAATCTTAAGACCCTTCCAATTTATGATAATCTTCCAAGGTTTGGACCATTCATTCTTTTAGGTATGATTGTTTTTTTAGTTGTTGGTAAATATCTACTTTAAATTTAAAATCATTTTTAAATTGTAGACAAAGATTTAAGATAAATTAATTTGTAAAAAGTAATTAAATTTAAAATTGTAAATTTGTAAAAGAAACAGTGAAATTGTATGTTTGTAAATAAATTAAATTTTTCTATGTTGTTTAAGAAGGCTTCCTCTAAGCTAATCTTAATTACTTTCTTTATCTCTTTGGGCTTAGGGGTTTTAGATAGTGTGTTTAGTATCTATTTAGAGTCTGTTTTTGGAAATCCAGCAATGGTTGGTTTTATAAGTGGTTTTTTGGTGTTTTTAATGTTACTTACTTATTTGTACCTTACTCAAATGTACAGTAAATATAAGGTTACACAGGTGTGGTTTTTTAGTACAATTGCACTTGCCTTTTCTTTGTTTGCTTTATATTTTTTTAAGTCAGTTTTTATGGTTTTAATTTTTTTAATAATCTTTGAGATTTCTTTAGCTCTACATTATAATGCAACTCCAATCCTTTTATACAATTCAACAACCCTTGCAAACCTTGGGCAGGTTGAAGGAAAATATTACACTTTTAGAAATTTGGGATGGGTTGTTGGTCCTCTTTTAGGAAGTGTTATTTTATTGGAGTTTGGTTTGGTTACTAATTTCATTTTTATATTTTTATTTATCTTTATTGGTTGGTTTTTGTTCACATATTTTGAGATAAAATCATTTGAAGAGCAAGAATCCCCAATTGTTACAGTTAAAAGCATTCATCAAAATCTTTTTGCTTTTTTTAAAAATAAAGAGCTATTAAAGATTTATTTTTTAAAAGGTGGATTGTCTTTTTATTGGGGGTTAATCTATGTGTTTACTCCTCTTTTTATAATTGAGCATTTGCCTGTTTATTATGTTGGTGTTTTTCTATTTATCTTAGCAATTCCTGTTGTACTTTTAGAGCATATGGTTGGTAAGTATGTGGATACTCATAGTGTTAAACCAGTTTTTATAATTGGTTTTTTTCTAATGTCTTTTTTCACACTTGTAGCTTACATCTTTTCAAACATATATGTAACATTATTTTTCTTATTCCTTTCTGTTTTAGGTGCTACTTTTGTTGAACCTACAGTTGAGTATTATTTTTTTAAAGTAATTCATAAAAATGAGGTTAATAAGAAATATGGGGTTTATAGAACATCTGATTCTTTATTTAGTTTATTTTGTAGATTTTCTTGTGCCTTTTTACTTTTGTTTTTTACATTAAAGGAATTGTATTTGTATGCTGGAATAATTTTAAGTTTATTTCTTTTTGTTGCTGTAAAGGTTATTGATTGAGTGTGATTGTAAATAGTTAGATGTTAAATATAAAAATTAGTTTTATAAAAAAAGAAAGAAAAACATGAGTTATAAAATAATTAAAAAAGATCTAAAAACAAAAGCAAGAATTGGAATTTTAGAAACTGCACATGGAACTGTTAAGACTCCTTTCTTTATGCCTGTTGTTACTAAGGGGATTGCAAAGTTTATAACCTTAAATCATTTGGATGAAATTAAGACACAGTGCTTTATTTCAAATGCCTATCTTCTATATCTTAAACCAGGAGAAGGACTTTTAAAAAAAACAAAAGGTTATCATAATTTTATAAATTGGAAAAAACCAATTTTTACTGACTCTGGTGGCTTTCAATTAAAAAATAAAGAATTTTTTATTTCAATGACTGAAAAAGGAGTTTGGTTTAGATCTCCATATGATGGAAGTAAACATTTTATGTCTCCTGAAAGAGTTATGGAGTTACAGAATATTATTGGTTCAGATGTTGGAATGGTTTTAGATGATATGCAGGATGCTAACTTGAACAGGAAAGATTATGAGAAGGCAGTTGAGAATACTATCTCTTGGGCAAAAAGAGCAATAGCTGTGCATAAAAATAAGAACCAATTGATTTTTGGAATTGTGCAGGGTGGGACAGATAGAGACTTAAGAGAGAAATGTGCAAAGGAAATTAATAAGTTGCCATTTGATGGAATTGCAATTGGTGGGCTTGCTCTTGGGGAATCTAAAGAGAATATGCATAAGGCAATTGATTATTCTTTAGAAAATTTAGATGAAAGTAAGATTAAATATTTGATGGGGGTTGGTTCTCCTGAAGACATTATTCTTTCAATCTCAAAAGGAGTTGATTGTTTTGATTCTATTTACCCTACAAAAATGGCAAGACACGGGCATATCTTTACAAGGAAAGGTCCAATTAATTTAAAGAAAGCAAAGTATAAGGTTGTCTTTGAACCAATTGAGAGATGTTGTGATTGTCCAACTTGTAAGAGGCATACTCTTGCATATTTACATCATCTTTTAAGACAGGATGAGCCTGGAGTTAAGATTTTATTATCTTTGCATAACATTAGATTTATTCATAAGCTTTTAGAAGAAGCAAGAGAGGAGATTGAAAAAGGAAATTTTGAAGAGTTCTCTAAGAATTTTTTAAAGGAGTATAAGAGGGAGAAGTTATGAGATTTAGTACAGAAAGATTAATATTAAAATCATTGGAATTATCTTTTGCAGATGACTTTGTGGAGGGTTTAAATAATTTAAATGTTAGTAAAAATTTAGAGACTGTGCCTCACCCTTATGCAAAAAAGGATGCAATCAATTGGATTAAAAAGAATATTAAAGAAAAGAAAAAAACAAAATTTTTATTTGGAATTTATTTAAAATCTGAAAAAAAGATAATTGGAGTTGTTGACTTTTCAATCAATAAAGATAATTTGGTTGCAAGGAGTGGTTCTTGGATTAATGAAAAATATTGGAGACAGGGGTTTGTACTGAAGCAAAGATTGTAGTTATAGACTATTTATTTAAAAATCATAAGATAAGAAAATTTTTTACACAAGTCTATTCAGGAAACATTGCCTCTAGAAAGGCAATAATGAAATTGGGTTATAAAAAGGAAGGGTTGTTAAGAAAAAATTCAATTTCTAAAGCTACTGGGAAGATTCATGATGTAATTGCTTTAGGATTATTAAAAGAAGAATGGGAAGAAAGAAGAAAATCTTTAATTAGTAAATTTAAGTAAACCAACTTGCAATTTTTAAAAAGAACTTAGAGGTATTAATTTTTAATTTATTAAAAAACCCCTTAGCTTCAAGAAATACTTCTTTTTCTTTAATTGCTTTTGAGAGATCATTAACCATGTCTTGGGAGTTAATCAATTGATTAATTTTTTCCTCTTTTGCTTTTATTTTTAGTGTATATTCTTCTAAGTTTTCTTTACTAAATTGGTAGGTCTCTTCTTTCTTTTCTAAAATTAATTGGTAGAAATTTCCATCAATCTTTTGAATATCAAATCTTATTTTTTGTTTGTCAATATTGTTTTTTAGAAACTTTGGAAGATCATCTTTGTTTTCTATAAACTTCTGTGCAGCTTTATCTAAATTATTATAGTAGTAAGCTATATCTATTGATTCTGAAAATAATTTTGTTGAGAGAAACATAGTTGTTGTAATTATTGTTAGAAGTAATGTTATTTTTTTGAGTTCATAATTTATTTTCTTTTCATATATTTTGTTAATAATTGAATTTTTTATATAATTATTAATCTTAAATTTTATAAATAGAATTAATTTTATAGAAGATTATTTTCTTTAAAACTAAAATATTTGTCTTTAGTAATAATAAGGTGGTCAAGAAGTTTTATATCTAAGAGCTTTAGGCTCTTTTCCAGTTCTCTTGTTGTGACTTTGTCTTGATGGGATGGTTGGTTGATGTCAGAGGGATGATTGTGGGCTATAATTATTGCTTGTGCATTTTCTTGAATTCCTGTTTTTACAATTTCTTTTGCAGAGATTAATGTTTGGTCATCTGTTCCAATATTTATTAATTTTTTTGAAACTATTTTGTTTCCTTTAAGATACACAGCTATTAGGTGTTCTTGTGTTTTTTCTTCTAAGTCATATTTTATAATATCATAGACTTGTTTTGGAGAATAGATCTTTAGATCATTATTTGTTTCTTTTAGATTAATTCTTTTATTAATTTCAAAAATTGCTTTTATTTGGCAGGCTTTAACTTTTCCAATTCCCTTTATAGAGTCTAGTTCTGTTATTGAACAATTTTTTAATTTGTTGATTGGGTATTTTGAAAGAATGAGATTAGAGAGGTCAATAATATTATTGCCCTTTGTTCCATTTTTAAGAATGATTGCAAGAAGTTCTGCTGTTGACAATGTTTCAGGGCCTTTTTCCAATAATCTTTCAAGTGGTCTATTTTCTAAAGGTATATCTTTTATTCTCATATTTAATCTTCTTTATTTATTTATTTTCCAGTATCCTCCTTTGTTAGCAACAATCCTCTGTAGGATACCTTTTTCTTTTAATTTTTTAATATTTCTTTCGATAGCCCTTAAATCTTTATTTAATAATAAATTTAGGTTATTTGCAGTAATATTCTTAGATTTAATTATATTGAATATAATTTCTTTTTGTAAATTTGATAAATTTATACCAGCAATTATATTGGCATTTTTAGATTTGTTTTCATCTTCGTTCTTCCTTTGAAATGTTATACTAAAATCTAATAAATCTGTGGGAAATTTAGGTTTTTGTAATTTTTTTTTAAGATAATTAATTATATTAGATATTCCTCTTCCCCAAGTATCAATTAGTCCAGTATAATAAAATATTTTTACAATTTGTTTATTTCTTAAGATAGACTTCTGTTCTTTAAATAATTTAGGTATTGTGAGACTTTTAGGTAATGTTTCTAGATTTGAAATAACAACTTTTGTGTCAGAGATTTTAATATATGTGAAACTAGGGATTAAATACACCCTATGTATAAAAGCATTAATGATTGCTTCTCTTAGTACTTCAATTAGTATTTCCCAAGTTTCAACTCTATTCTTCCACTCTAACTTATGGGACTCTTTTAACTTTTTTGCAAATTTACTATTAATTTCACAATTCATGTCTGCCCACATTTTTCTCCACACCCATAAATGAACAATTCCTTTAACAGGAGGTGGAGAAAAGACCCCCAAATCTGAGAGCCTTTCCAATGTAATAGTCTAATATATATTACAGCTTCATAACCCTAGTCAATTTCTAAGGGGGGTAGTTTGCCGAGAAAAGCTTTTTTAAAACACTTCTTGGCAAACTACCTCCAAAACAATTATAAATTCTTTTAAACCCTATATTTAATATTAATAAAAAAATAAAGATAAAACATGAAATACTCACATTCCTCAATGGAAACTTTTAGAAATTGCCCACTTCAATTTAAATATAATTATATAATTAAACCAGACATAACTATTAAAAAAAACATCGAAGCATTTATGGGTTCAATGGTGCATGACTCTTTAGAAAAACTATATAAAGATCTAAAATATAATAAATTAAATTCAATTGAAGAAATAGTAGATTATTATAATTCAATTTGGAAAGAAAATTACTCCTTAGATGAGGTAGAAATTATTAGAAAAGGTTACACTGAAGAAAACTATAGATCTTTAGGTGAAAAATATTTAATTGAATATTATAATAGATATAGACCTTTTGATGAAGGTAAAGTCCTAGGATTAGAAATAAAAATAAATATTAATTTATATGATTCTTTAAAAGAAAAAAATTATGAAATTATTGGTTACATTGACAGGTTAACATTATTAGATGACAACCACATAGAAATTGGAGACTATAAGACAAACAACGCTGCAAAAACACAACAAGAGGTTGATATTGATAAGCAACTTGCTTTATATGCAATAGCTATAAAACAATCTTATCCCTTTGTAGAAAAAATAGATCTTTCTTGGTATTTTCTTTCAGCAGGAATAAAACAAGTTTCATCAAGAACTAACTTACAGCTTGAGGCTTTAAAAAAAGAAGTTATTGAAACAATAAGAGAAATAGAAGAAGCAAAAGAAAAAGATAAATTTGATGCAAAGCCATCAGCTCTTTGTGATTGGTGTTCTTATAGATCAATATGCCCTTACAAATCACATGATTTGTTGGACACTTTACCACCACTCCCTGAAAATAAATATCTTAAAGAAAAAGGTGTCTTCCTTATAGACAAGTATGATGAGTTAACAGAAAAGAAAAAGATTTTAACAAAAGAAGTTGATAAAGATTTAGAGGATCTAAAAGAGGCAATCATTGTTTATTCTAAGAAAAATAATTTAGATAAATTATTTGGAACTAATAAAAACTTACTAATAAGATCATATGATTCAATTAAGCTTCCTGAAAAGGACTCTAAGAAAAGAGAAGAATTAGAACTATTAATTAAGAATAATAATTTTTGGGAATTTTTCTCAGACCTTTCTTATATCAAGATCTCTAATCTTTTAAAGGAAGATTTTTTATCTTCTGATTTTAAAAAAGAGATTTTAAAATATATTTCCTTAGATAAGATCTATAGACTTTATTTAAATAAAAAATAAAATTCAAATAAAAGATAAAAAATAAAATTTAAATAAAAGATAAAAAGAATAGGTATTAAAAGCCTTTCTTAACTTAAAATACTACTCGAACTATTTTTTAATATTGGCTGCAACATGATTACTTTATAAACTTTACGTAGTTAATATTATTTACGATGTAATAATTTTAAAATTAAAATTAAAACAATTAAAATTAAAACAATTAAAATTAAAACAATTAAAATTAAAACAATTAAAATTAAAACAATTAAAATTAAAACAATTAAAATTAAAACAATTAAGAAAATAAAAAAGAGGTTTTGTTTATGAAATTTAAATTTTTATTAGTTCTTTTCGGACTAATAGCTTTTACTAGTATGATTTTTGCAAATGCAAATATTACAGAGTTAAAAGATTTTCAAGAAAATTATAACACAACAATTAACAATTCAAAAATTATAACTAAAGGGTCGATAGACATCTTTGTAGATAACATACATTCTAATCAATCCCCAATTAACATAATTGTAAATCATGCAAATAATATCTTTCTAAAAAGTGTTATTTTAAAAGACATAGGTGTTACAGGTTCTGCTCATTTCTATAATAATGTATTTTTTGATTTAGGAGAAGTTGTTTTCAATTCAACAGTTACAATTAAATCAAAAGCAACTGTAGACACATTAAGCACAAACAATTTAAATGTAAATTCTTTAAGAGGAAATGGTTCTGCTTTTGCTTGTCTTGATGCGGAGGGAAATTTATATAGAAGCTTAAAACCATGTGTCCATACAGGAAACACAAATGGGAAATAGATATTCTAGTTATTTTCCTTTTTCCTTTTTTTTCCAATTTCAATTATCTTTTTCTTAATAATTTTCAGTTTGCTTTTTCTAATTCCACATCTCTATAACTTAATTTAAATTATTAATACTCAATTGCAATCACTTATCTTACAAAACAATATTTATAAACTATTTCTCTCATAATTACTTATTATTTAAAAAAGAAAAAATGAGTTGAGAATTATATGTTAAGAACACATACTTGTGGAGAGTTAAGAAAAGAAAATAAAGATCAAGAAGTAACTTTGACTGGGTGGGTTAATTCAATTAGAAGTGCAGGGAAAAATATAATGTTTATTGACCTAAGAGATAGATATGGAATAACCCAAGTTGTTATTTTAAAAGACTTGATTGAAAAGTTAGATTTTTTAACAGAAATTAAAAACGAATATGTTCTAAAGATAGTTGGAATTGTTCAAGTTAAACCAAAAGCTAATGAAAAATTAGAGACTGGAGAAATTGAAATTCTTACTAAAAATATAGAGATTTTAAATAGTTGTGATGACCTACCAGTTGAAGTCTCAGGTGAACTAAAAGCAAATGAAGATACTAGACTAAAATATAGATATTTAGATTTAAGAAGAAAAGAGATGACTGAGAATTTTATATTTAAACACAAAATTGTAAATGCAATTAGAAATTCTTTAGACAGAATGGATTTTTTAGATGTTGATACTCCAATGTTAGCAAGAAGTACACCAGAAGGTGCAAGGGACTTTTTAGTTCCAAGCAGAATCTATCCTGGTAAGTTTTTTGCTTTACCTCAATCCCCTCAAGTCTACAAACAGACTCTTATGGTTTCTGGCTTTGATAGATATTACCAAGTTGCAAAGTGTCTGAGGGATGAGGATTTAAGAGGAGATAGGCAATTGGAATTTACACAAATTGATCTAGAGATGTCATTTATTACAAAAGAAGATATTCAAAATGTTTTAGAAATTTTTATTAAAGAGACTTTAAAAGAAGTTATGAACTTAGAAATTAAAATTCCTTTCCCACATATTTCTTACAAAGAGTCTATGGAAAAATATGGAAATGATAAACCTGATCTAAGAAAAATTAAAGAAGATAAAAACGAATTTGCTTTTGTTTGGGTTGATAACTTCCCATTATTTGAATTGAATGAAAATAAGAACAGATTAGTTTCTGCTCATCATCCATTTACTCAAGCAACAAAAGAGGCTTGGGAGAATATAGGATCTTGTAAAAAAAATGAAGATTTTTTAAAATTATTTTCTGAATCATTTGATTTGGTTTTAAATGGTGTGGAGTTAGGTTCTGGGGGTATGAGAATACATGTTCCTGATAAACAAAAAACTATATTTAATATTTTAGGATTAAGCGAAGAGGAAGCAAAAGAGAAGTTTGGATTTTTATTAGATGCTTTTAGATTTGGTGCTCCTCCTCACGGTGGGTTTGCAATTGGTCTTGACAGGTTTATTATGCTTCTAAAAGGTAAAGATTCTTTAAAAGATTTTATTGCTTTTCCAAAAACAAAATCAACTATGAGTATAATGGAAAATTCTCCAAATACAGTGTCAGATGAACAATTAAAGGAACTACATATTAAGCTTGATTTAGATGAATAGTTTCTATATTCCTTTTCTTTCTTTTTATATTAAAATTTCTTTTCTAGAAAACAAGATTAAAAGAATTGATTTTGTGAAGTCTGCTAAAAAATCAGAACTTAACCTTCTATCTAAAAAGTTTGAAGATTTTTTAAAAGGAAAAGTTTCAAGAAAAGAGATGTATTCTTTTTTAGATTTTTCTGGTTGTTCTTTTTTTCAAAAAAAGATCTATAAGTCCATGTCCTCTCTTAACTCAACAATAACTTATAAAAATTTAGCAGAAAAAAACAAAACCTCCCCAAGAGCAATTGGAGGGGCTATGAAAAGAAATCCATTTTTATTAGTTGTTCCTTGTCATTTGGTTGTTTCTAAAAATGGGTGTGGAGGTTTTTCTGCTCTTAATGGTTTTGAAACTAAAAAGAAATTAATTGATCTAGAACCTTATTTTCTATAATTTTAAGTTTATTTATTTTTCACAATAAATTCAACAATTTCTTCAACAGGCTTATTAGTTGCTGTTGCAATTTCTGTAATTATTGTTTTTAAAAGAGCAGGATTAATATCTTTTCCATTTTTACATAATGGAATTTTATGCCCCTTTCCATCGGTAAAAACACGATGTTTACTTTGTGCCTTTTTTTCTTCAAACCCTAATTTTTGTAAAGCTCTATTCATTTGTTTATGTGTAAGAATTGGCATTTTCTTAAAGCAATTAATACTTCCTATTGGTTTTGCCATAATCTGTCACCTTTTTAAAATTCCATATTTTCTTTAATTCCATTTAAGATTGCTTCAATAAATTTATTAATCTCTATCTTTGTTTTTTTTTCACAAACATATATTTCTTCTCTAGACACTGATGCTGCAAATGCCTTATCTTTTAATTTCTTAGTAATTGATGAAACTTTTGCAAGTTGTACATCCTTGTCAGGTCTCATCAAAACATATGCTCTAATAATTCCTGTAAGTCCATCACAAGAATAAAGAAGGTGTTCAATTTCTTTTTTTCTTTCAATTTTAAGAGCATCATTATGTGTTTTTATTATTTCAATAATGTCTTTATCTACATTTTCTAAATTTAATATTCTTTCTCCAACAACACAATGTTTAGTAATATCATTTTCATATTTCTCAATATCAATATCATGCAAGGTTCCAACAACAAACCAGTAATTTTGTTCTTCTTCATTTTTATTAAGGTATTTGGCTAGACCCTTCATTCCATACCCAACCATCAAACAATGTTCACGGTTTGCTTTTTCTTTAACATGTCTGTTAAGTATCTCTATAGTTTTTTCTTTTGTTGGAATCATAATTATTTCATTTTCTAGATTTATTTAATTTATTTTTTTTAAAATTATTTTAATTTGTTCTTTCTACATTTATGTTAGTAACATCATTTTCTTTTAAAAATACTTCAAAAGAAATTTCTTGTTTTGCAGGCAATATTTCTACAAAGTTATTTAGTTTAATATTAGTTTCAAGATTAAGAGTAAACACAATCATGTTTTCTTTCTTACTAATATTTAAGTTCCCAAAATTAATATATTCCTTTTGTTTTTCATAGAATCTTTGGTTTCTAATTTCTTGTTCAATTATGACAACATTATTTATGTTATCAAAAGTAATAACATTTGTTGGTTCTATGTTTATCTTTTTATAAGATCCAGTCTCTGCTGTTTTTAGATCAATTAATATGTTATTAATAATTGTTAATGTGTTTTTATTATTTTTATAAATTTGCATATCTTCAAGTGAATTAAAATATCCAACAATAAAGGCAATCATAATTCCCATAAACATAATTCCAATTATAAAGATTAATATTCCAGTAAACATTGATGCTATTCCTTTTTGGTTTTTAAACAATACTTTAATCATACTTTATCTAATTTCTATTTCTCCAACAGTAATTAATTTTTCTATATTATTAATTGTGTTATATTCAGTTTTAATCCAATCATCTGATCTTGCAATTTTTGAAATTCTAAGCTCGCAGATTGCTCCTGTCAAAGAACTTCCAATTGTAACATTTGTGGTATTACTTAATGCTAAGTTTGAAAATAGTTTTGGGTTATATTTTTGTTCACCATTAACATATAATCTTCCATAATTATTACTAATTGTAAATGCTATTTGATTTTCTGTATATTCTGTGAAATTTGTGTTGTATTCATTACCTGAAAAATTATTCCCACCTCCAGCATACCCACCTTCAGTATCCCCAAAACAAGTGTATTTAAATCTATTACCATTATTCCTATTATCATATTTAAACCAAATTCCTGTGTGTGGGTTAGGAGAATCAGGTTGTCCTTTTAAAAAAATAGAAATTAATTTTCCTGTGTTTGTTGAATAATCTAATTCATTAAAATAATTTACTGATGATATTGTTACATTTTCTAATGTGTTTAAAGATTCAGAATTGTTAACAACTAAATATTGGTTTTTTGAGGAATCTAAGACAACACAATTTCTATTATTTACTTTTGTAAATACTGCATTGTTTACATTGTTAACTATATCATTATTATTATTTGTTGAATCAAAAGAATCATTAAAGTGTAATACCATTAAAAAATCATCATCCCAAGTCTGAGTATCATTTGTTTCAGTCCCATTCTCATTCCCATAATACATATAGATATTAGTATTTTTATTCCCATCAAGATCACCTGGAATTTTTACAAAAGCAATTAGCTCTCCACTTTCAGAGTTATAATCCTCAATTTCTCTTGAAAGCTTTGTAAATCCATCAGCACTTGTAAAAACAACATCACTACCATCACTTTTCCCCTTCTGTTTAAGGGCAAGAGATGTTAAAGAGATAGGTACAGGGAAGTTAGTTACTGTTCCTGAAACATAATTAGAATCAATTATTAGAAGTTGCCTGTACTCCCAATTACTATTATACCAGTTATTTGTTCTTTCTCTTTTTGGAACAATATCAATTTGTATTTTTTCAGTTTGAGAATTATAATCAAAATAAGAAACAGTAATTGTATTTTTTCCTTGTTTTAAATTAAGATTATTGCAATTTAGATTAATTAGATTATTAGAATTATTTATTTCTTTTTCAAAAAATACTTTTCCAAGTTTCTTATATAAAATAATATTATTAACATTCACATTTTGGTCTGTTCTAAAATTAGAACCATAAACTACACTTCCAATTATCTTATTATTTTCACAATCAATTGTAAGCTCTTCAGGGTTATTAACAATTACCTCTTGTCTTTGAAATCTGTTGTTTGAAACTTCTTGTATTTTTTTGTCAAGACTATCTATTGTTTTTAACATTAATTCATAATTGTTCTTTTGTTTATTTTTTTCAATAATGTTTAGAGATCCACTAATAACTATTGCTAAAACAGACAGAGCAAGCAATATATAAAAAATATATGCAATTAAGTTAACTACGCCTTTCTTGTTTTTAATCAGATTCATTTTTCTCTAATTCTCCAGTTTTAAAAAGATAAGCAGAATATTTCTGAGTAAGGTATTCTGTTTTTAACCAATCATCTGACCTTATGGTGCTTGAGATCTTAAGTTCATCAATCATCCCTTTAAAATATTCAGCTCCACTATAAGCTTTACCAAGCATTAACAAGCCATTTGAAATATTATCCTCTCTTGTAACTTCTACTTCTCTACTCTTATGATCGTCTACATATAGTTTAAGAGTCTGTTTATCATATGCCCAACAAACATAATGATTTTCATGTTTTAAAATATATTCACCATATGTTGTGTGATATCCTGCTGAAGGTAAGCCATTACGTAAATAGACTCCAAAGTTAGGATTTGTAAAATTTATTACATAATTAGAGCCACTGTTATAAACTACTCTTTTATATTCTTCAAATTCTTTATTTACCCACATACAATAAGTTATTTCTTCAATAACATCTTGGCTAATGGAAAGGTAATCATCAGTTCCATCAAATTTAATTCCTCTTCCAATAATTCCATAAACATCTGTGTTTGAATCTATATTAAAATCAAAATTATAAAGAAAGCCATTATGTTTATTTTTTGTAGAATCAAAATAACCAAGTCCATTTGTGGTTGGCTTTTCTGAAAAATGTAAAACTGTATTATAATATTTGTCCCAAGAATCAGTATCATTAGTTTCATTTGCTTGATTGTTTCCAAAGTATATGTAGATTGAGCTATTTAGATTTGCATAGATTTTTGGGATCTTAACATATGCAATTAATTTTTTTCCTACCTCTTCAACTTCTCCAAGTGAGTAAAAGTTATCTGGATCATTTTGATTTTCATATTCAGTTTTTATCCAATTGTTTGTTTTTGCTTTGCTTGATATTCTAAACTCATCAATATATCCAAAATGTGTGTAATAAAGATTGTTTAGATAACCAAAACCAAGATACAAAGAAGTGTTATTCTGTTGTAAATAATCTGACACTCTGTTCTGTTCTCCAGAAAGCACACCATCAACATAAATGTACTCTTTATTTTCTTCTGAGTTATAAACATAGGTTATAAGATGCCACTGATCAATATCAAGAACAGGGTTTGTTGTAAAAAAGTTTCCATTTCCATTCTCATATAATATTTTTTTACTTGCTTGAATTAAAACTCTCCCAACATCATTAGCATTATGTTTATACCAAATCCCTGAATAATAGCTTAAGGTTTCTCCACTCCAGTTAACCCAAGCACTAACACTCAACTGATTCCAATTTCCAGCTTGACTAGCATCTCCAAAATCAATATATTCATTTCCATCAAAGTAATTTGCTTTTCCAATCTTTCCAGAAACATCTGTGTTTGAATTATTACCTAAGTCAAGATCATTATAAGTCCCATTAAGATTATTTAAAGTAGAGTCTTTATATGCTCCAACAACACCATTACCTCCATCTTGACTTAAATGTTGGACAATCTTGTAATCCTCAGTCCACACAAATTTAGAATTTTCAACCCTTTGGTTCTTGTCTCCAAAAAACATATAGATAACTGTGTCTTCATCTTTTAAAAGTTCAGGAACTTTTACCCAAACATTAAGTTTTCCACTCTCAAAATTATAATCTTCAATTTCTCTTTCTAAAATTGTTAGACCATCAGAAAGTGTAAAGTAAATGTCAAGCCCATCTTCTCTTGTATGATTAATAAGGTCACTATTGGTTATTGAGACTAAAACAGCAAAATCATTTAAATTATCATATACTTTGTTAGAGTCAATTGTAATTTTTTGTTTATAGATTAAATTTTGAGAAAAATAATCAATTTCTCTTTTTAATTTAAAAGTTCCATTGTCCGTAGTAAAGACAATATCCTTTCCATCTTCTTTTGCAAAATAACCTAAGTCTTTATCAATTATCTCTACAGGAATTGTAAAGTTATTTAAGTCTGCAGATATAAAATTAGAATCTAATAATAATCTTTTTCTATATTTCCAATTTTCATCATACCAAGAGACCTCTTCTATTGCTTGTGTACTTATCTTCAATTTATTTTTTTCAAGTTTAGTAATATAAAGTTCAATTTTTTTATTGTTTATTAGTTCATCTGAAATTATGTTAATGTTAGTATATTCAATTCCAGCAACTAGTTTTTGTTTATCTCTGTAAGTGTATAAACCATTCTTTATAATTTCTGTTGTTTCTTTATAAAATTTAGAATTTGTAATTTGGTAGATTTCTATTTTATTTTGATTTGAGTCAATAAGTAAATATAGTTTATCTAGATCTATGTTTATTTTAGTTGTTGATCCATTTGGTAGTGCCATAACCTCTTTTATCTTTTGATCTAAAGTATTTATATAGTTTTTAGACAACTCATGTTTTTGTTTTGCTTGTTGGTTTGAGACACCAGGAATAACACCATTCATAATTAATGCAACTGTTAAACTTATAACTAAGATTACCATTGTATAACCTAATATCTCAGATGCTCCTTTATTATTTTTTTTTAAGCTCATTTATTTTTTCTGTTTTTACGTATAGTTTTTCTGTTTTTCTTAATTAAAATATATTTAAGTAATTATAAGTAATTATATTTGTTTTAGAAAATCTTTAAAAAGGTATTTACTACTAGGTTTATTGTGAATGACCTATGTTAAGGCTAAGAAAAAGGATTATCCCTAAAAGAAAGAAAAAAATATTAAAATTAAATTCAAATTTAGAAAAATACATTAGAGATTATAAAGCCTTTTCAGAATTAAGTGCTTCTCAAAAATTAGAAGTTCATAGTTTTATTAAGAAGAACCATAAATACTTAGCAGATAAAGAAGTAGTTACTTCTTTATTAGAAAAAATAAGTTCTTATGAAAAACAAAAATCAACAAATCCTTTACCTTTAGAGAAGAAAAAAGAAAATTTAAAATTATTTTACAAGTCTTTAAGTTCTATAGAAAAAGAATATATAGATTCCCATATGAGACTTTTTAACTTAGGACAAAGAATAAAAGAAAGTAATATAATTAGAAATGGATATGTTGATGTTTTATATAAATTAAATTCAGAAAATATTAATAAATTGTATAAAAAGATATTAGAACACTTCTTAGATTTAGGAAATCTTTAAAAACTTATTTAGTCTAATATATATGTATATTTCTTATGTTTTTGTGGTCCGCATAGTGTAGTGGTTAGCATAGGAGTCTGTGGATCTCCTGGCCCGGGTTCAAATCCCGGTGTGGACCCTTTTTTCTTATTTTTTTAAAATAATGGGATGTCTATTCCTAATTTCTTAATTAAAAAATAATACACAATTATTATTAAAATTATTATAAATGTAAATATTAATAATTGATATTTGTTTACATGTTTATGATACTTTTTTCTATCCTTATGTAACTTTACATCCATTAGTTCATCAGCAAACAAAATGGATAAAAAAGTTCCAATCCCTGAAAGAATTATTATTATCCAAAAGGGCCAAGGGTTTGTAAGTATTTGTTTAAATAATGATAAAAGTATTGTGGAGTTATAGATTTGCGGATTTAGAAAAAAGAAAAAAACATTAACAATAGCAGCAACAATCCAAACAATTATTTCTGTATATACCATTTTCAATTTTGTAATTAACCTTATTGGAAAATCTATCAAAAAACCAGCATCTGCAATTGGTGTACAGAACACAAAGAATGACCAAGTAAGAATTGTAATTGAAATTCCGTCTTTAAATCCAAGCTTTAGACTTGTCAATAGAAAGTACACAATTATAACTAATAATATAAATAAAAACTTTCTAAGAGTATGTTTTTTAGTTTCGTGTTTTAGATTAAATTTTTCTTTTGATTTCATCTTTAATTTTCTATAAGTTTTTCTCTTTCTCTTTTTGAGATATTTTAGTTATCATTATTTGTAATTATAAAAGTTATTAAAAACTTTTTGGATTTTTTAATTTTAGATTAAATTTTTCTTTTTTTGTAAAAATTAACCTTTTTTTAGAAAACTTTAAAAATCTTTTTAATAAATCTTTTTATTTTTTTTGTTTCAAATATATATTAGAAGTTCTTTTTTAATAAACAATTTAGAAAATAAGAGGTGATGTTATGAAAAGATATACAATTTGGGATGAAATGAGAAGAATGCAAAGGGATATGGATTCTTTATTTGAAGACTTTGTATATTCTAAAAACCCTTATCTTCTTGTAGATTCTAAGAACAAAAATGAACTAGAAACAAAAGAAAACTATAGAGAACCAGTATGTAACATAGAAGAAGATAAAGAAAACTATAATTTTTCCTTAGAGATTCCTGGATCTAAAAAAGAGGATATTAAGATAAATATAAATGATAATATCTTAGAGATAGAAGTAGAGCATAAAAAGGAAGAAAAAAAGGATGATGAAAAGAAAGGATCTTATAGTTATTCAAGAAGCTATTCTGGATTTTACAGATCTTTTTCTCTTCCAAGAAACATTGATAAGGACAATGTAGATGCAGAGTATAAAGATGGTGTTTTAAAAATAAAGATTCCAAAAAAAGAAATCTCTTCTTCTCAGAAGCAAATTGAGGTTAAGTGATTTTTTTAACCTCTCTTATTCTTTAAGTAAATAATAAAGTTCTTTGTTTAGAACAATATTATTTACTTTTCCTAATTTTTCTTTTTTAATAATATTATTGTCCTCTAAATTTTGAATAATTCTATGTACTTTAATTTTGCTTAAACCTTCAATATAGGTAAGTTCATATTGTCTAATTCTACCATCATTTTCTAATATTTTTTCAATTATTTTTTTCTCAGTATTTGAAAGTAAATTTAAAATTATTTTATTTTTTGATTTAATTTTTAATTCTGTTTTATATATTTTTTCAGACATAATATAATATGTTAAAATTCCAACAAAGAGCCCAAGAAATGCACTGATTGGTATTAGATAAAAAACATAATTTGGTTTTGAAGGCTTATTTAGAATATAGTCTTTTAATTCATCAAATGAATAAAGATCAATTGTTGTAACATCAATATTCCTTTCACTTCTATTTATTTTCTGTTGTGAGGAGATAAATAAAAGTAATGATGTTATTATTAAAATAAATGAGAGTAATAAAGCTAGTCCAGTAATTATCTTTTTATTCATATTAATCTATTAATTATAATTATAAAAATTATTATAAAGTGTGTGTATTTGGTAATCATTTTGTTTTTCTAATCAATAGTTTCACTCTTTTGTAACATAGTTTCAATAATTGCTATATATGGTAACAATCATATATTTTTATATGTACTTAAAATAATCAAAAGTACAAAAGGAGTTGAAAATATGAATAAGAACATAAAAATTATAAGTTCAATTTTAGTGTTATTAAGTTTTGTTTTAACACTAGGGTTTGTAAGTGCTTATAGAGGAAATGTTAATCAGGCAGGTCCAAATTATGACATAGAGGTTCACGATTCTATTCAGGTTGCAATTGAGTCAAAAGATTACTTAACATGGTATAGGTTAATGTCTGAGAAAGGAAATTCTAAAATAACATCTGTAATAACAGAGGATATTTTTTCAGAATTTAGTTCTGCTTATCTAGAGGCAGTTTCAGGAAATGTAGAAGCTTTAGTTGAATTTAGAGAGTCTGTTGGTTTAGGTCAAAAAAATCAGTTTAGGAAAAACAATTTAGAAGGTAAAAGGTTTAGAAACAATCAAGATTCTAGTATGAATAATGGATCTTTTCAAAAAAGAGGTTTAAATAATTCTAATTGCAATTGTTTTAATTAGTTTTATTTTTTTTCTTTCTTTCCTTTTTCTTTTTAAACTTATTTGTTCATAATATATTTGTAAGTTTTAGTATTTATATTATTTAATTTAAAAATATTTTAAAATTTAAGATTTGCTTCTGTGGCTCAGTGGTAGAGCGCAACCTTGGTAAGGTTGAGGTCGCGGGTTCAATTCCCGCCAGAAGCTTGCCAAGAAATATCCCTAGATGCTTTTAAAATAAAGGTTTTAGGGGAAACTCATTCTAAAAGTTACTATAAATCACTAGATAAATTAGCTGTATTCTTTAGTAAAAATATATATAATAACCCACAAGAGTTGCTAGAAGAATATAAAAAAAACATAGATTTGATAAATAGCAGGTGGAGTCACCTTAAGCTTATAAAAAGATTATTTAATTACCTTAAAGAACAAAATGTTTCAGAAGACGTCTTAATTCCTTATAGAAAGCTATTAAAAAAATCAAAAAAAGACAAAATTGATAATTTTGTACCTACAGATGAAGAAGTATTAGACACTTTGATTAAATTAAGGCCAAAATTAAGACCCTTATATTTAATGTATCTATATAGTGGCATAAGAGTGTTAGAAGGTCAATACCTATTAGAAAATATAGATAAACTTAAGATCCAGTGTGTAAATAGCTATCAGAAGGTATATCTAGATTATAACAGACACACAAAATGTGCTTATTTTTGTTATACCCCGTCAATTATTTATAATCAAATTAAGACTCTTAAAACCCCTGAATTTAGAGAGATATTGAGGGTTATTAAAAAAAATAAGCTTGTTTCTATTAAATATTGTAGAAAATGGTTCTTTACGAAATGTATAGAGCTAGGCATACCTGAATCTATTGCTGACTTTTATGAGGGTCGTGTTGCTAATTCTGTTGGTTCTAATCACTATCTTTCAAGACAATCTTTAGCAGATAGTAATTATAACAAAATATTAGATCATTTTTATAATTTTTATAATAAATTAAAGGAGGTGGAAAATAATGTTAAATAGAAAAGAAATTGAAGAATTTAAGAAGATAAATCCAGAAATCTTAAAGAAATTGCCTAAATGGCAACAAATTTTACATAAAATAATAATAGATTCTGATAAAAAAAACTAAATGGAGGAGATATAATGAAATCAGAAGTAATAAAAAAAACATTATTAAATGGATTAAGATTAATACATATAAAAAATAAAAGTAATAATATAATAATTAAGGCAACTATAAAGGTTGGTTCACAAAATGAAACTGAAGAAAATAGCGGTATTACGCATTTCTTAGAACATGTACTTTGGCAAGGAACTAAAACAAAAAATGCTGAAGAAATAAGATCTAATTTGAAAGATATGAATGCTAATTTTAATGCATTTACTAGTTTTAAAACAACAAATCATTTTGTTTCTGGACCTAGGCGAAATTATGAAAAAATGTTGAAATTAATTTTAGATGTTATTCAAAATCCGGCATTTGATCTAAAAGAAATAGAAAGAGAAAGAAATGTTATTTTAGATGAATATAATAGAAAAAGCGACGATATATATCAAATATTAACTGATACAATATACCAGTTTATTTTTAAAAATCATGCATTAGGTAGATCTAAAATTGGAACAGAAGAAAACATAAAAAGTTTTACTAGTGAACAATTAATTGATTATTACAATAAATATTATGTTTCAAATAATATAATAATTTCTGTAATTGGTAATATTAATAATCCTGAAGAAGTGATAGAAAAGTATTTAACTTTAGAGAGTGGTGCTTTAGCTGAAGATAAATTTATAGATCCAGAACCAATAATTAATAATGAAAAAATTATTTTAAATAAAAGCAATCTTGCAACACATTTAGGTCTTGCATTTTTAACTTCAAAAAAAGGTCATAAAGATACAGCTGGAATTAATATTATTGATTATTTATTAGATTTTGGGAAAAATATAAATTTGTGTAATGCAGTAAGACAAAAACAAGGATTAACATATAATATTACAGCCTATAATACAATTTATTCTGAGGTAGGGGTTTTAATAATTAAAACAACAACACCGCCAGATAAGGTTGATATAGTTATTAATACAATTATTTCGGAAATTAAAAAATTAGATGAAATTACTAATCAAGAATTAAATTTTGCAAAAAGAAAAACAATTACGAATTTGAAAAAATCAGGACGTTGGCCCATTTTTTTACTAGAAAAAGAATTAGATAAAGAATTATTTAATGTAGAAGAAACAACAGAAGAAGAAATAGAAAAAATAAAATCAGTAACCAAAGAAGATATAAAAAGGATAGCAAAAGAATATTTTAATAATTATTTAATTGTTATTATAAAACCCAAGAGTTAAATATTTTTAAAAAATTAAAAAGATATTGATTTCTATATGTTATAGAAACTTTTTTCTATTATTAGGAGCATTATACAGATTAAAACAAATAATAATTAAAACAAGAAAATAAATTTTTAATTTACTGAAAGACAAACACACAGAATAAATATAAGAATAAAATAAATAAGTGCTTAAATAATATAAAATAAAACTATGTCTGAAAAGCTTTTTTTAAGTTAAGTGGCAATTTTTTAAAGTTATCATAACTAATTTATTATATATGTCAAATGAAATAATTTCTGAATCATATTTTGAAGATTTTGATGAGTTTTTAATAAAATTTATTGATAAATCTTATAATAATTTAAAGCAATTTAAACAAATATATAATTTATTTTTAGAAAAAAAAGAACAAATAATTGAAGAATTAAAAAAATATAATTATAAATATAAATATAATCCTTTTTTATTGTTAGCGTATGATGATAAAATATCGGTATTATCAAAATATAATAAACTAATATTATATTATTCTTTAATAAATGACAACTATTTTTGTAGTAGACTTGTTTCTTTAGAATATCATAATTCAAATTCGTTACTTATTGAATTAGATTTTCTTTCTCAACTTTATCAAAACCAAAATATTAAAAAAATTAACATAAGTAATTTTAAAAATAAAAAGAATCCAGATTTTGAAATAAATTTATTGGATGATTATTACACATTAGAATTAACTACTAATTTAATGGGCAAGGCAGAAGAAGAAATAAGATATGGATTTAGATTATTTATTAAAGAACTACTAAATAAAGTGCCAGAAAAACATTATTTTAAGATTCGTGTGTCTTTAGGGAAATTACAAAAAAATAACCATTTTTGTGCCGAAGAAATTTATAGAAAATTACATGTTGATTTTAAATTAATAGAAGAAATAATTTTTATTAAGGATGGAAGTATACTTTTTAATTATGGACAATTAAATGATAGATTAATAGATTTAGAATCAAGTCCATATCCTCAATTTCATACAGAATTATCAGATAGAATAAAATGTCTTTTTAACAAAAGTGTGTTAGGGGAAATAACTTTGTCTGATCTTGCAAATTCTTCAATTAAATCAATTACTAATGAATCCTTTAATAATACAGTTAATTTTAAATGGATTACTGTTCAATCAAGTTGTTTATATCCTACCTTTGATGAAATTATGCGACAAAAATATATATTAAATAGAATAATTCAAAAAATAAAAGATAAATTTGAAGAAAAGCAATTAGAAAATAAAAAAAATCCTATATTAGTTATTACATTTGAAGATTTTTTGTTTGAAGGGCTTTTTTTAGGATTAAAAAATTACTTAGAGAGCAATAAAGATTTTTGTGAAAAGGTAAAAAAACAGATTAATGGAACTTATTTATTAGGAGTTTATATATATCAACAAAATATCAATAATGGTTGTTTTATTATTAATGATAGTAAGAGTACACCTGAATTAATAAATATTATTAATTTATTTAAAAAAGGATGGATTTTATGATTATATAGATTAATTATAAATTAGTATTTTATACTCTTTTTTTTATAATAAGCAATTTATTTAAATACAATTACTTACTATATAATATATAGGAATTAAGTGATTTATAATGTATGAACAAATATTTAGAAATATAGATAATGTCTTAAGACAAGATTCAGGATGTAGTAGTGAATTAGACTATGTTGAACAAACCTCTTGGATATTATTTTTAAAATATTTAGATGAGCTTGAAAAAGAAAAATCAATTTCTGCAGAGTTATCTGGTAAAAAATATAATATACTTATAAAACCTGAATTTCAATGGAGTGTATGGGCATATCCTAAAGACAAAGAAGGTAATTTAAGTCATCATAAAGCATTAACTGGTGATGATTTAATTGATTTTGTAAATAATAAGCTATTTCCATATTTTAAAAATTTTAAATTAGAATCTGAAAATCCAGAAACTATACAATATAAAATTGGAGAAATTTTTGGAGAACTAAAAAATAAACTAAGTAGTGGGTATAATTTAAGAGAGATAATAAATTTAGTTAATGATCTTAATTTTGAATCCAATGAAGATAAACACGAAATGTCTCATTTATATGAATCAAAAATTCAAAAAATGGGTAGTGCAGGAAGAAATGGTGGAGAATATTACACTCCTAGACCATTAATTAAAACAATTGTTAAAGTAGTATCTCCAGAAATTGGAAATAAAGTATATGATGGTGCTGTTGGTTCTGCAGGTTTTTTATGTGAAGCATATGATTATTTAAATCATAGTAAGAGTTTATCTACAAAAGATGTAGAAATATTACAAAAACAAACTTTTTATGGTAAAGAAAAAAAATCATTAGCATATATTATTGGAATTATGAATATGATTTTTCATGGAATTGATTCTCCAAATATAATGCATACAAATACACTTGCAGAAAATATTAATGATATTCAAGAAAAAGATCGTTTTGATGTAATTTTAGCAAATCCTCCTTTTGGTGGGAAAGAAAGAACTGAAGTGCAACAAAATTTTCCAATTAAAACAGGAGAAACTGCTTTTTTATTTTTACAACATTTTATGAAGATATTAAAAACTGGTGGAAAAGCAGGTATTGTTATTAAAAACACATTTTTATCTAATGGTGATACAGCAACAGTTTCACTTAGAAGAAAATTATTAGAAGAATTTAATTTACACACTATTTTAGATCTTCCTGGTGGTGTTTTTACTGGTGCCGGGGTAAAAACAATAGTTTTATTTTTTGAAAAAGGAGTTCCTACTAAAAATATTTGGTATTATCAATTAAATTTAGATAGAAATTTAGGTAAAACCAATCCTTTAAATGAAAACGATTTACTAGATTTTGTTAAATTACAAAAAACAAAAGCAGATTCTGATAATTCTTGGACTGTAAATGTATCTGATATTAATCAAGACACTTTTGATTTATCAGTAAAGAATCCAAATAAAAAAGAAGAAAATAATTATAAAGAACCATCAGAAATAATTAAAGAAGTACAAGAACTTGATAAAGAAAGTAATGAACTATTAGCATCAATCAAGGAGTTAATAAAATGACATGGCAATTTAAAAAATTAGAAGATATTTCTATTCGTGTTAAAGATGGATTACATAAAACTCCAGAATATGTGGCTGATGGAGTTCCATTTATATCTACAACTAATTTAAAACCATTTTCTAAAGATTTTAATTTTAATTCATATGAGAAATATATAAGTTTAAAATCTTATAAAGAATTATTTAAAAATAATAAACCACAAAAAGGGGATGTATTGATTTCTAAATGTGGTACAATTGGGGTATCCCAACTTATTCGAACGAATATGGATTTTGGTATTTTCGTAGGTTTAGCTTTAGTTACTCTAAATAAAAATGTTTTAGGAGAATATTTTGAATATTATCTTCATTCGCCATATGCAAAAACAGAAATGAATGATCTATGTACAGGAACTACTAGAAAAACGTTAGCCTTACAAGCATTTAAAAAGTTAAAAGTCCCGGTACCAACACTCTCTGAACAAAAAGAAATTATTAAAATTCTTGATACTGTTTTTGAAAAAATTGAAAAAGCAAAAGAAAATGCCGAAACAAATTTAAAAAATTCAAAAGAAATATTTGAAAGTTATTTGAATGATGTCTTTGAAAAAATTAGAAAAAATAACTCTATTGTTAAATTTGGTAGTGTTTGTAATTTTGTAAGAGGCCCTTTTGGGGGTAGTTTAAAAAAATCTTATTTTGTGCCTGTTGGTTTTGCTGTTTATGAGCAACAACATGCAATTAAAAATCAATTTTCAAAAATAAGATATTTTATTACTGAAAATAAATTTGAAGAGATGAAAAGATTTGAATTAAAATCAGGAGATCTAATTATGAGTTGTTCTGGAACAATGGGTAAAATTGCTATTGTTCCTAATAATATTAAGAAAGGAATTATTAATCAAGCTTTATTAAAATTAACTCCTAAAAATATATTAAATATAAATTATTTAAAACATTGGATGGAAAGTAATGATTTTCAGAATGAATTAATAAAGCTTTCTAAAGGTGCTGCAATTAAAAATGTAGCATCAGTAAAAATTTTAAAAGAAATTAAATTGCCACTTCCTGAACTAAAAAAGCAAGAAGAAATTATTACTATAATTAATAATTTATACATTAAAACTAAAAAATTAGAAGAAATATATAATAAAAAATTAAAATCTTTAGAAGAATTAAAAAACTCTATTTTAGAAAAGGCTTTTAAAGGAGAATTAACAAAAGATATTTATGAATGAAGCAGAAACAAGAGCCGAACTAATAGACCCTAAATTAAAAGATAGTGGTTGGGGTATTGTAGAAGGCACAAAGATACTTAGAGAACATAATATTACTAAAGGTAAATTACAAACAGGTATCGGTAGAGCAAAACCTTTAATAGCAGATTATATTTTAACATATAATGGAAAAAAATTAGCAGTTATTGAAGCAAAATCTGTTGAAAAAGAAGTTGGAGAAGGTGTTGCTCAAGCAAAAGAATATGCTAATAAATTACATTTAGATTATACTTTTTCAACTAACGGAAAAGAAATATACCAAATATGTATGAAAACAGGAGAAGAAAAACTAATTAAAAATTATCCCTCTCCTCAAGAATTATGGAATAATATTTTTGATATTAAAAATAATTGGAAAAATAACTTTACAAAAGTTCCAAATGGTGGAAATTATCAACCTTACTTTTATCAAGAAATTGCAATTAATAAAACATTAGATGCAATTGCAGAAGATAAAAATAGAATATTATTAACTTTAGCAACAGGAACTGGAAAAACATTTATTGCTTTTCAAATAGCTTGGAAATTATTTTATAGTAGATGGAATTTAAAAAAAGATCAATCAAGAAGACCAAGAATACTATTTTTAGCAGATAGAAATGTATTAGCAGATCAAGCATTTAATTCTTTTTCTTCTTTTCCAGAAGATGCACTTGTAAGAATTAGACCTGATGAAATCAAAAAGAAAGGATTTGTACCTACAAACGGAAGTATATTTTTTACAATATTTCAAACTTTTATGTGTGGTCCTAATGATTCTCCTTATTTTGGAGAATACCCAAAAGATTATTTTGATTTAGTTATTGTTGATGAATGTCATAGAGGTGGGGCAAATGATGAAAGTAATTGGAGAGCTATTTTAGAATATTTTTCTCCAGCAGTGCAAATAGGATTAACTGCAACACCAAAAAGAAAAGATAATATAGATACATATAGATATTTTGGAGAACCTGTATATATTTATTCTTTAAAAGAAGGAATAAATGATGGTTTTTTAACACCTTTTAAAGTAAGAAAGATAAATACAACTTTAGATGAATACACTTATACTTCAGATGATGAAATTATTGAAGGTGAAGTAGAAGAAGGTAAAATATATGTTGAAACTGATTTTAATAGAATAATAGAAATTAAAGAAAGAGAATCAATAAGAGTTGATATTTTATTATCTGAAATTGATCAAAAACAAAAAACAATTGTTTTTTGTGCAACACAAGATCATGCATTAGCTATAAGAGATTTAATTAATCAAAAGAAAGAAAGTAATAATCCAAATTATTGTGTTAGAGTTACAGCAAATGATGGTAAATTAGGCGATCAATATTTAGAAGACTTTAAAGATAATGAAAAAAATATACCTACTATCTTAACCACATCTCAGAAGTTGTCTACTGGGGTTGATGCTAGAAATATAAGAAATATTGTTTTAATGAGACCAATAAATTCAATTATTGAATTTAAACAAATTGTTGGTAGAGGTACAAGATTATATGAAGGTAAAGAATTTTTTACAATATATGATTTTGTAGATGCCTATAAACATTTTAATGATCCTGAATGGGATGGAGAACCTTTAGAACCAGAAACAATAGATACTTCAGAAGGTTCTGTTTTAAAGAGTCCTAAGAAAAAAATTTGTTTAGAAATTGATGATGACAAACCAAAAAAAATAAAATTAAAAATTAAACTAAAAGATGGAAAAGAAAGAGAAATTCAACATATGGCACAAACAAGCTATTATGATTCAAGTGGAAAACCTATCTCTATAGAAGAGTTTTTACAAAAAATATATGGAAAATTACCTTCTTTCTATAAAAATGAAGAAGAATTAAGAGAGATTTGGTCAAATCCAATTACTAGAAAATCATTTTTAGAAAAATTATCTAATGCTGGATATGATTTAAATAAATTAAAAGTTTTACAAGAGTTAATTAATGCAAAAAATAGTGATTTATTAGATGTTTTAGAATATTTTTCTTTTGCAATAACACCAATTACTAGAGAACAAAGGGTTGCTAAAGCACAATCAAGAATTTTTAGTTCATTAGGTTTCAATCAAAGAGAATTTTTAGATTTTGTATTATCTAAATATATAGAAGTTGGAATTGAAGAGTTAGATCAAGATAAACTACCTGATTTATTAAAGATTAAGTATTATGCTATAAAAGATGCTGTTAATTCTTTAGGTGGAGTAAATAAAATTAAAGATACGTTTATTAATTTTCAAAAGCATTTATATTTGTGATTTTTTAAAAAATTATTATTAGGATGTTAAAGAATATATATGACTGATAATATATATAAAATTAATCCGAATAGGTTAAATTATTTAATTAAGCAATATAATTTAACTGAAAACGATTTGTTAGATAAGTTAAACATCACTTCTAGTGGTAAGTATAGAAAGAGAAACATTATTACTAAAGATATTTTTACAAAAATACTAGAAGGTACAATTAATGTTAGTTTAGATTATCTTAAAAGATTTGATTCTATTTTTGAAAAAGGATTAACATGGTATATTACTACTAGAAATATTCCTTTTAATAAAAACAACAGTATTTTTTTTAGAAAAGATAAATTTAATGCAGAAATGGATTTAGAAACTAAAAAGAAAATTGATTTTTTTGAACAAAAAAAGTTTGAAATATCTTATCTAAGTAATCTTGTAGATTATAATTTAGAAAGGAAGATTGAAAGATATAATTTAAAAGATAACCCTTATGTAATTTCTAAAAAAATACATTCTAATTTTGAAAAATTAAACTTAAAGGTTAATAAAAATCAAGATAAAGATAGATATTTTCTAGAATGGTTAATTAGAGTTATAGAAAGTCATAATGTTTTTGTTTTTGAATTTATTGAAAATCATAATGTTAAAAATCCTGTTAATTTTAGTGGTTTCTTTTTAAAACCAAATTTTATTGTTTTAAAAAGGCAAAAACAGTTAAGAAGAGAGATTTTTACACTATTACATGAGTTTGCACATTATTTATTAGATTGTGAAGATATAGATAATGATTTAGATCATTCTAAACCTAATACTGATGTTGAAAATTGGTGTAATAATTTTGCATATTGTTTTTTAGAAAAAGATTCTTTTTCAGAATTTGAAAGAGTTAATTTTGTTAAAAATAATTCTAATTTGAAAAATTTTGTAAATAATTTACATAATAAAACTTATTTAAGTTATAAAGCAATATATACAAGATTAAAAATAGAAAATAAAATTACAGATAAAGATTACGAGCATGCTTTAGATGAAATTCAAAAAAGTATGGATACCAAAAAAGAAAAAGCCAAAAGGGATAGAGAATTATTAAAAGAACAAGGTAAAATTGTTGGTTTTGGAAAACCTAAAGCAATTAGATCTAATTTATTTGCTAGTATATTAAAAGAAAACTATTTTAGTGGAAATGTAGATGAAAATAGAATTTGTTCTAGTTTAAATTTAAAAGGAAGGGATCAATTTGACAAATTTATCTACTCCTAAAGTTATTATTGATACTAATAGTATTTCTAACTTTTTTAAATATTATTATTTCTGTGAAAATAAATATAAAAAAGAAGAATCTAAATTATTTGTAGATTTATGCAATTTCTTAGTTAATGAAATAAATGATGATAATATTATTGTAATTGATAAAGTTAATAATGAACTTGAAAATAATTGGGAGTATAAAAAGTTTATATATCCTAAAATTAAAAATAAAATATTTAAAACAGAATATCTGTTTCTTTCAGAAATTACAGAATTAAGTAAAAATGTTATTGAGAAAAATAAAAAAAAACATTCCCCTGAAGTAATAGAAGCAGAAATTAACAAATTTGAAAATAAATATGCAGATTTATATTTAATTGCTTATTCTATGAAAAATAAAGGCACTATATTAATTACTGATGAAACTAGTAATGAAAACCATAATAAGAATTTATTTCCTAAAATACCTAATTTGTGTAAAGAATATAATGTTAAATGGGGTAATATTAGTTACTTATTGTTTAATATTTATGGT
>Ga0265293_10002412_pt1 | contig 37749 bp, 45 predicted proteins | sample Munlanlewell138R_FD_192505 | JGI IMG/M metagenome (GOLD analysis project Ga0265293, IMG submission 192505) | Leachate microbial communities from a municipal landfill in Southern Ontario, Canada - Leachate well 138R | ecosystem: Engineered > Solid waste > Landfill > Unclassified | place: Canada... | reverse complement strand
GACCTGGTTATGGCCGTGGCTGCGGACTCGGCTTTGGCCCAGGCTGCGGCCTTGGCTGCGGACTCGGTTGCGTCCTCGGCTGCGGCCCTGCCTGCGGCCCTGGCTGCGGCCCATGCTGCTGCGGACCTGGCTGCGGCCCTGGCTGCGTCTAGCTCTTCTTCAGTCGCCTTTCCGTTTGCAAATCGCTCCGTAACATCTAGTGCATCTTTACTACGCTGGTCAGTCATCAAGTGCTCAACTTGCCGCGCACACCAAACCGCAAAAAGTATCGCATCGCGGTCTACATCCGGCACGCACCGCAGCGTCCACAGAGCATCATCCAGTCCGTTGCTTTTCAGAATTTCTTTAAGTGCGATTTGATCCTTGTGCGCGAACTTGATGTAGCTTTTGCGATTAAGGTCTTCAACCGTGAATTCGCGCCCTTGCAACATGCGGACGACTTTGTTATATCCATCGAAACCCGCTCCCGCATCGCGCAGGTCTGACAGAATGACTTCAAACTTAGCGTTCATTCCTTTAATTTCCTTTTGGTACATCGTTCTACGCCTGAGTCAGCTCCGTGATGTGATCCAAAAGCTTACGGAACTTCTCGCTGCGTACGATACGATAGTGACTATCAATTTGCACGCAGTTATTGAGCCTGCGTCTGCCATCTGGGCTAGATTTAGGCAGCACGGTATAACCGCCCACTTCAGCAATACTCGGATGGTATCGAATGGCCGGGTCTAGCAGGTTAAGCTTTTTGTTTCGTTTAGAATCATTAGCCGATTGCGGTACCAAAAGCAGTGTGAGACGCAAGGCCTTATTGTCATTTGGAATAGGTTGAGTGGTCACTTCACCATGGGCCGGTTTATTAATCCCAAAGATCAGATCAGCGCGCAGATAGCGATCAAAGATGGCAGTAACCTCTTTAATGGTCAAAGACTTCTTTGTGTTTAGGCGTTGCGTGAGGTTAAAGACAGATAAGAAGATCGCGTTATTGATGTCTTGCATCACAAAATCGTTTACGTTTAACTCCTTGTCATACATGGAGTTTAGCGTACGAGAGGATTCAAGCAGCTTTTGATCAAAGCTTTCCATGATGTACCACAAAAGCTCATAGAAATCATTGATCTTATCTAAACCAATTGCACGAAGCTTATCTTTAGCTTGACTATCGATGTAGTGATTAAGCGACTTATAGTGTTCGATAATCTTTTCATCGATATTTTCTTCGTTTCTACCTGCCTGATACGTGATCATTCCCAGTAAAATACGCCAAATGCGTTGTGGCTTGTCGTATTTGATCCACTGCATGTTGGTGCGTTCTGGGAAGTGATCGACGATATAAAAGAAGCCTGCAATCATGTTCTTAGCCGATTGCGTCCAAAACTCCTTTGGGACTGCTAAGCGCAATTCACTAAAGCGATATGAGCCTTTAGAGCACACTTTAGGTCGAATACCTCCAGTGCCACAAATCACCCAGTCCTCTGGCGGGTAATTGGCTACATTGATATCGTCGTATCCTAGAGCCGGTACAAAACCCAGGTGCCGTTGGAAAGTCTCATCAAACCCATAGCGTCCAAGCAAATAATGCACGATCGTGCTTCTTGCATTGACGTGAGGCTTTTCTTTACTCTGGTGCACTTTACCATGCACCAAAGAGACGCTTTCTCGATCGACCAGAAAATCGCTTTGGCTATAGATATTGGTTGAGAACACATATTGCATGCGTTCAAAATTAATCCGAGTACGAGGCAATCGCACAAAGATCGTATTATCGTTGGCCGCAGAGAAGACGATGTCGTTTAGAATCGGAGATAAAGCAAACTGGCTACCGCGCAAATGAATATAACCGCCGTCTGTGGGTGCAGGCAACCACAGATAGTAATCAGGCAAAGGCTCATCAAAATACTTCAAAAGCACCTTGACCATGAACACGTCCGAGCGACTTGTCTCATAGACCCGTTTACTATTTTTGCGGCTCGCTGTCATTTTCATGTAAATCTCTCTTGGATTACAAGAGCGAATACCATGATAAGATAGACCAGGTACAAAACTGTCTGAGGCGCTGCGCCAAAGCTGATCTAAGTCGCTCACCACATGTTTAAGAGAAGTTGTGGCAATCCCGTCTGCTAAGACGCGATTAAGCTGCGGGGTGTCGGCATCGATGAGTTTACCGAGTCGCTTATCAAAAATCCTGTTATCATCCACCTTTATTTCCTTTTACAAAAGAGGAGTCGATAGCATACTAAATAATGCAAACAATTCAAGCTCGACTATTATTATTTACTGTTGAAAATAAGGAATAAAGTTTGTGGGCGGCGATCGCAGTTGTAATGACTAGACCAACGACTTTAGCGACCTCTCCGATGACGGAGAAAAACTCGCGCGTCTTTTCACTAAAACTCTCACGCTTTTTCTTTTCGGCTTTGAGGCGTTCTTCTTCTTTGCGCGCTTTTTCGTGTTCCAAGCGACTATTGATGCGCGCAGTCTCAGACTTTAACTCAAAGACTTCACGCTCTAGCTTTAGACGCTCGAGATCGAGCTTGTATTTTAAATCTTCTTTAGCGCCTTGAGCTTCTTCCATGTTTTTAAAGAAACCGTTTTCTTCTTTAAAAACCTCCAGGCTCTCGTGCTGAAACATAAGCTTGGTGCGCGGATATTTACCTTCAGTACCAGAGTAATAAAAGTATACCCCGTCTTGCTTAGTCGGATCTTTACGTGGTACGATTTTAAAGCAATGCCCCATGTTGTTTACAAAGCGCGGAGCCAGTGCGTTGTGATTATCGACGACATCAATACACATGACATGTGTAGATAGATCGATCGCCTCAATGTCTTCTTCCGAGAGCACGGGTGCACCGTTATTGATATACGTATATCGTTCGATGCCGTGAGGATTTAGATGAAATACAGAGTTTTCAGTTGGGTTTCGAGGCTCAGCCGAAAACACGCAATTTGACATCTCTTCAAAGATTCCGTTAGGGTACGGCAAAATATCATTGATGTCTAGCGTGAGAATGACTTGAAAATCCACATCATCATAGAGTCTACCAGAGTGTCGAAGATTATCGACTACTCGACGTAACTCTTTTAGATACGGCGTTTCAGTTTGCTCTCTGTTATAAATCAATCGCAAGAATTGCTGGTAGTGCTGTTGGATAATCCGATAGCTATGGCGGATCACCACTTTATTGTCAAATTCCTTAGAATTGACATACCCTAATTTTCGAGGCGCGATTGTCTGGGTGACGTCGTTGGCATCTGTGACCTTAATGGCATAGCCAGTATAATTGTAATACTCTACACGTCGCTCAAAACACCCTACGCCTCCGGTCTCTGGAAAGAACTCAGACTCACTACCGACAGCGGCTTGTTTTCTTTCATGAGACGCGCCAAACCGGGTGCGCTGATTTAGCATAAAACGTAACCTTTATCCTTTTTAGTCAGAGGCTAAGGATGTTCTTTAGTACTGCTATTTAAACATGATGCTCACGCACGACGAAGCCTTTATTTAAAAAGACGTTCCTTGCATCACCTTAACGATAAGGGTTTAAATCAACTAAAGATAATCCATTATCCATCTCACTAAGTGATTATGAACTCCCTTTAGTAATATGTCATTATTTTTTGTTTAACTCATGCATGAGAATCTAGTACGGCATAAAAGGGAGACCCGAAGGTCTCCCAGTATGCCGTCTGACTTATAACCTGCTTACTAATATAAGCGAGTTAAAAAGGGCGTAAGGCTTTTTAATCTTAGTAACAAACTAAAAAAGACCTTACAACCGTCTTTTTTACAAAGCAGCTATAAAGCCATTTAGTTTCTTCACAGGAAATAAGTAGTTAGCTCAGACGTTCTTAAACGGAACCGGAGTTTGGCTACCAACCACCGTGTCGATGTTTTGCACTTCAAAGTGCGCGAGGATCGGCATGTTGATCGAGTGGATGAAGCAAGGTTGCACCGTGATCTGACGGCTGTTAGCGCCGTTGAAGTACGTCGGCAGAGCGATGACCAGTTCCGGCTTCCAACCCATGTTACCAAAGGTCAGAGGATCAGGCACCCCGCTCTTGGCGGAATCCGGGTTGATGAAGGTCAGGAAGATTTGGTTGCGCACACGTTGGTTATACGTGGACACAATCTGATAATCCATCTCAGCACCCAGGGTACGCACGTCACCAGGGACGATCAGGTAGCTCGCAATGACCGGGTCCGTACCAATCAGGACGGTCGGCTTCTTGGAGATACCGCCAGCCAGAGCGTCAGCCACAGGCTTGTAACCCGTTTCACGGTACGCACGGAACATCACGTCACGAATCCGGTTGACCAGCACCGCTTGCATGTCGGCAACCTTTTCATGGGTCTTGACCGAGTTGATTTCAGCAGCGACGTCGATGACAGCCGATTCGTAGAACGGACGGATGGGGCCTAGCGCCACACCCATGAGCGTGGGGGTCAGACCGACCGGGTCAGCGGAGTTGAAGTGAGCCTTCAGGACTTCTTGAGTCTTGAAGATTTCGTCGATAGCCGCATTGGTCGTACGAATACCGGTGGCCACCATTAGAGCCGCGATATCAACCGAGTCCGTTTGGTCTTGATTGGTTTGCGGACGCGGAATGGTGATCGGCGCGCGCAGTTGCGGCTGATACATCTGGCTTTGGTAGGTGGTATCAACCAGCTGACCGCGTTGACGACGGTTCGAGTTGGTACGATAACCATCGAGCTTCCAGCCTTCGAGCGTGCAGGTTTCAAACAGCGAGATTAGCGCAGTCACGGTCGGGTCATCCGCAGCCAGTTCTTCACCTTGATCATTACGCACAGACTCGATCACCGGGTTGCTGGCTTGCAGCATGATGTTACCGATTTCGGTATTGATCTGACCCGAGACTTGGAAGGACAGACGAACCGCTAGGCGGTTGGCCACGATCGCAGCCAGTAGGGTGGAATCAGCACCAGCGACGGTCTTGATCGGATTCACCACGCCAGAGCTAGACACACCGCCCAGCAGCACAGCCTTGGTATCGAACAGCAGACGCAGTTGACGGAAGTTACCTTGCGTGACCGGATAGAAGTTCACTTCCGGCAGATGCGACACAGGCAGCTTGATCGCTTCAGTCGAGGAACCATCCGTGACCTTCAGCAGCAGGCTGTTGAGCTTCAGACCTGAGTCGATCGAATCGGTCGAATCCAGAATACCGGTCTCTAGCAGCGCATCATTTTGCGAGATGGCCAGCATGTCATGGCGTTGGTCAAACTTCAGGTAGTTCGTGGTGACAGAAACACCAGCGACCTTGACCACTTCGTTAGGCACCAGGGTAGAGGCCACAAAGTGCGATTGCGATTCAGGACGCACCACCGGAACCAGCTTGGTTTGGTCGTTGTCTAGAATGGTCGGATCAATGATCGCGTGGATCAGGTTTTGACGCTTGAAGTCCGTTTCATCGCCAGAGATGTCGCGGCGCACTTCGTTGTAGACCGTCATCACGTTCATGGTGACCGTATAGCCAGCCTGTTCAGGCGAGACCGTGACCGTCGGGAAGAACGCTTCGGCGAATTCGTCTTGATTTCCGTGCTTTTGGTTGTACAGAATCGAGTAGACCGTGGTGTCACGCAGTTCACGCGTGTCGTAGGCTTCGGTAGAATAGGAGCGCGATTGGACAGCACCCGGCAGACCAGCACCACCGACCATATCAATGCCTTCGGTAGACATGACGTGAGGGGCAGACTTCAGGTAAGCAGGGACGTTGGTCGCTAGCACCGCAGCAGCAGCAGCAGCACGCTTGCCCGCTTCAGACAGGCTGACCTTCAGCTTGCCGTCTTGGGTACCAAAGGTTTGCGCGTAGATGCTCTCTAGCGAGGACTCCACGTTCATATACAGTTGGTTGGCTTCGCTACGCACCGAGGCGTCGGCGTCTAGACCTTCGGTCGACAGGGCGGCAGCACCGATCATCTCCGAGCCGCGCAGCTTGTTGCTATCAAAACTTGCCTTGAGTTGGTCAACGATAGCGTCTAGGCCTAGCGAACGAGGCTGAGACGCGTCGATACCAAAGATTTTATTTTGGTGTTTCATCTTGGAAAAAATCCCTTTGCAAAATAGATTTTCTTGAAGTTTGTAGAACTTAAGAATTTAAGTACATCAAACTTTTGCCTCTTTAACAATAAATTATTAAAGAAATAAAATAACCTTGTACATGGATTATTTTATTTGCTCTCTAAGCTAGCATAAATAGACTACGAAATAGGTATGTCCATAAAATACATGTATGAAAGCACGGGCTATAGAATTTAATGTAAAAAAATACGTAAGATTAATACGTGTTTAAGTTGATACGGTTTTTTAAAAGTTCAACGTAATGTTTACTAACAGGTAGGAGCACGACCTCGGTCACAGGCAGCCTTGCATACAAGGCTTTAACCATGGCTTGGGTCAACTCATATTGGTTTTCTGCGCTGATGGTATTAATGGGATCAGCATTTAAGCAATCCGCACCTAGACATATTGCGTACAGAATTTGATCCGGCCCACAGTCCTTACTCAAATCATGTATTTCAAAAGCGGTACTCAATGTACCAGGCACACTTGCCGTACTAAATCGAGTCAGTAGTTCTTTAATGAAGGTATCGTATTGATCGACGCTTTTCTGGGCGATTGCCACTAGTGTATTTAGTTCTTCAGGATTCTTAGTATTCTCACTCCAAATCGAAGACAAGTGATACAGGTTGGCACCCAACACTCCTCCTTCAAAGGTTGCTGTATTGAGGTTTTGAAACTTCAATAGATAGAGCACATCTTCGGGACTGAGGAGCTCTCGAACCGTATCATAGTCACATAGATCCGAAAGTCCTTTATGTTGAGCGCGCAGCGCACGCTCAATCCAGTCTGGTACTAATAACGTTTTAAATTGAATCACTTTTGTTTTACTCCGGGTACACCGATTTGATCTTACCACACCATAGACTGGATTGTTGGTACTGTAGTCGGTCTAATATATTCAATGAAAATTTGCATACACTCAATATTTTTCAAAATATAACAGCTATAAAGGGGTGTGAAGTTATTAAAAACGAATTCTAGAATATTGTATGTTTAGTAGTTTTAAGTTTTGTTCTCAAACACTCGCTAGAACACCATAACTAGAATATCTTGTAAAAACATTCATCTCTTTCATTGGTTCTCATGGATAACAAACAATTACTAGCTAACTGCGTATCCTTGTTGTATCTACGCACTAAGCTCACTCATAAAGGTTCTGGGACAATCAGTATTGTCAATGAGATTTTAGAGCTCATCAAGTTGCCCGAGCTAGCCACGGGCAGCATTGACCAAGAACGCGAGACAATCGGCAAACTCATCCGCACTGTGCGCCAGATGCTAACCGATGAGGCCAGTATCGAGCCTCAAAGCTTAATTCAACAGATTACGCTAGATTGTGGTCATGATACTGTTTTAGCTGACTCAATCAAAGTGCTCATTGAAGCACCGCTAACAGAAGAAGAGATTTCGTTAGCCTGTGTGAGTTTCGAACGCGGGTTATCTAAATACATTCGAAATACCAAAGCCGCTGACCTCCTATACGAACAGGCCCGTCGGTTAAAGTTCGAGCGAGACAACATTCAGAATATTCCTGAATTCTTGATGCAGGTCTCCAGCTCCATTGAACCGTACATGAGTAAAGGAGAGAATGACGATCCTGCAGTTATTGCAGACTTTGATCTCACAGATTCAGCTAAAGTCGAAGCTGTCTTTGATGAAGCTAAAAAGAATGAAGATGGTATTGGGTCTTTTACCTTTGGCTTTAAAGGGATCAATAAGTTCTTTAACGGTAAGTTGCATCCTGGTAAAACCGTTTTGATTGGTGCACTACAACACCAACATAAGACTGGATTTAGTTTGGCGCTATTTCGTCACGCTGCGATGTATAATAAACCGTATCTGAAAGAAGGGGAAGAGGGCAAAAAACCGTTATTGCTACGTATCAGTGCAGAGGACGAAATCACTGATAACTTAAGGAAGATCTTCACTGACACGTACTTTAATCTCGAGAAGAAGGTCCCGAACCTCGATGATTTCAGCTCTGAGTACATGCGTGCTTATATCGCAGAGAAGTGGAGCGCTAATGGCTGGCATATTCGCTTTATGCGCATTAACCCAAGCCTTTGGACTTATCGTGATATTGAACGCAAGATCATTGAGCTAGAATCTCAAGGATATGTGATTAAGATGTGTATGTTGGATTATCTCATGATGATCCCAACGACTGGTTGTGAACGAGGTGCCACTGGCGAAGACAAACGTGATTTAGTGCGTAGGATGAGGAACTTTTTTTCTGCGCGTGGTATCGTTTTCATTACGCCCTGGCAGCTCTCTCCAGATGCCACTAAAATGGTTCGGGTTGGGTACGACAATATCGTAAAAGAATTTGTCAATAAGAGCTTGTATTCAGGCTCTACCCAGATCAACCAAGAAGTCGACGTTGAAATTCTCATTCACATTGAATCGGTCAATGGTGTAAAATACCTGACCTGTGCTAGAGGCAAATACCGACAAAGTGGACCTCCGGTCCCAGATAAAGACCTCTACACAGCACTTCCTTTTCACCCCGAAGGTGGTCTACAAGACGACCTTTATGGACCTACCTTAAGCGTAAGCACACCCGGTGCTACGTTTGATGAGAATGGCGAAGAAATCGCTCCTATGTGGAGTTTCTAAAAGGAATCAAAATGGGACTGCATAAAGAAACTATTAAACGATATATTAGTTATCGACGAGATCTGTTAGAGAAGCCGTATGTGGAAGGTAATGGTTTCGTACCAATTCCTAACACAGGTCTTGAAGATATCAATGCTCATTTAGCTATTGATATGTGTACTAACATGAATACTGAAACTTTTAAATCTAACTACACGTTTCAATCTCTAGAAGAATTGGAACAAATGCATAAAGTTTACCCAGGTGGTAACATGGGTATTGTTGGTAACATTATGTATTGTTTTTCTCCTGAAGAAAATAAATTTATAGACGTGGGTACATTTAAATAGCATAAATGGGAGACCAAAGAGTCTCCCATTTATGCTATTAATAGATTTGGATGAATTTAGGAGGCCGAATCCCTGTAGTTATACCCAAGACATCTTTCGTGAATATTTGGTTATTATTTCTAAATCCTACTATCCGTAAATCAATTCTTTCGACTTATTGTTACATTTAAGATTATTTAGACGTAAGCGTAAAACTCTACTTCGTAAATAACGTCCCAAGCCACCGGATTGTAATTGGCTAAAAATACATACTTACCATTTTTATAACCTACGAGCTCTCCCCACTCCTTTATATCAGTTAAAAAGGCAATAGTACCTAACTTTGCTGATCCAGGGGTGTTAGGATATGAAGTGGTACTAATATACACAGTCGTCGTTTTTGGTTGATTTGGATAGTAACGTTGAGATAATACTCGTATCTTACCAAAATCATAATTTTTATCAAACTCGTATTCTAACCAACTATCTACATTTTCATAACCACCAGCTGTCTGATAAAAAGTATCCTCATCGCCATCTATAGTTAAGGATGCATTTCCCGTAGAGGATTTTCGTATAGCGATAGGAGTGATAAGTTCCAGCTTACCCCTCATCCCGCTTTGTATCAAAAACTCTTTTGCCATATTTTTATTACCCGATATTAAACGAATCAAACGATATTATTCAAAAGCCCATTCTATGATTTCATGTCTAGACCAGACATAAACCTCAATTAAAACTGGAAATAATTTCATGTTCGAACAATACTTAGTCAGTGCTGCATTTAACATGGCTGGTAGAGCCATTAGTAGCGCCAGTAAAGGTATCGGAAGCTATCTCTTTGATAACGTCTCAGTCATCGAAAAAGACGCCAATATCCATCTTTCAGGTTTTCTTGTCCAACCCTTACTAGATGATATCAGAAAGTATTGGGGTACGAGTAAACTTGAACAATATATGTTTTCGTATCAAAAGAGCCGAGAGCTTGCCTTTCGTAAGTTCTTTGCTATTGAGATGCTCTACATCGTAGAGTTTCTGATCTCTAAGCGTTATACCCGAGTACCAAATCGTATTCTCATTAAGATTCGAGATGAAATTAAAACGAACACTTGGGTCAGAGATGTCGTCTCAGAAACCAGTACTCCTTTCTTAGATCAAAGCCAGCTAAAGAAGTTTAAGTTCACCCCTAAAGAAGCGCAACAGAACTTCTTTGATCATCTCTCGGGTATTATGAATAAGATGCATCTAAGAGGATACCTTTTAGATGCGGCAGCTGGCACGGGTAAAAGCTTTTCTGCAATGGCAGTAGCAGAGATGCTGCATTCGGATACCGTGATTGTGGTATCGCCTAAGAATGCGCTACAAGACCCGTGGGTAAAGAGTGTCACTGAGATTCCACACAAGCCTTTCACGTATTGGGATAGTAGCAACAGCAGTCTCACTCCTGAAGAAGGTAAGTATTATTACCTCATTCATTACGAATACTTAGGAAAATTCCTAGAATTTGTGCGTAAGACTAAACGCAATAGCTTTGGTCAAAAAGTGACAATCATCCTAGATGAATCACACAACATGAATGAGTCTGGTCGTACATCGGATCGCACTGAAAACTTTATCGGACTTTGTAATTACTTCTCAGAAGCCTTTGTGCTTTGGATGAGTGGTACGCCTCTAAAGGCAATTGGTAAAGAGATGATTCCGTTGCTCAAAACCACAGACCCGTTATTTGATACTCAGGTTGAAGAGCGTTTTCGTCAGATCTTTGGTAAATCCTCTTCTCGAGCCAATGATATCTTAGCGCACCGATTAGGCTTGGTAAAGTTTACCATTCCAAAATCCGCTGTCATTAAAGAGACACCAAACTTCTACGAGTATTCGATCAAGTTAGATAATGGGGTGGATTACACCTTACCTAAGATTCGTAAGGTGATGTATGACTTTATCACGGAGCGTATTAAGTATTACAAAGAACACGATAGCGAATATGTGGCTCAATACTTACGATGCTTAGATTATGTCAAAGCCAATAAACCTGGTTTGGCTAAAGAGATAGATGATTATTTCAAAGTCGCTACCATGCTTCGTAAGAGCTACGATCCTAGAAAACATAAGACTGAACCCTATTGGTGCAATCGCTTTGAGAAAGAAAAAATCATCCCGTATCTAGAGCCTGAAGACAAACACCTCTTTAGAGACGCTAGAAGCGTCTACAAGTACGTCGAACTCAAAGTACAGGGGGAGGCCCTAGGGCGAGTGTTTGGAGGCCTTAGAACGCAGTGTATCATGGATATGACTCAAGCCATGGGTAAGTATGTCAACGTAAAGACTAAAGAAGAGCATACACTGGTTGATTTCTTAAATGCCTCTCGAAGTAAGAGTGTGATCTTCACAAGCTACGTGCCAGTCTTAAAGAAGCTCTATGAAGAATTAAAGGGCCTAGGCATTGGGGTGCATGCGGTCTACGCTGAGACCAATAAGAATCTAGCCAGTATTTTAGAAGACATGCGAGAAAAGGATGAGTATATCGCTTTGATTGCAACCTACGATTCTTTAAGTACGGCTGTGCCTTTGACTATGTGTAGTACTGTCATTAATCTGAACTACCCGTTTAGAGAGTATGAGCGTAATCAGTCTATTGCTCGTGCTTTCAGATTAGGTCAGCCCCATCAAGTTGATGTGATTGATATCGTACTTGACACAGGAGGTGTTGATAACATCTCCACTCGTAGTAAAGACATCATGGAGTGGAGTAAGCAACAAGTCGAGCAAATCATGGGTAAGGGTGGTAATATTACGCTCACCATGGAAGACTTGTTTGATCATCTAATTGGTTATAGAAATCCTGAAGTCTCGATTGAGACCTTATGTGATCTCTTAGACATCATGGGGCCTAATATGACTGATAGTACTCAACATGACCGATACGCGATTAACGTATTAGCCAATGAGACTAAGACAGTGGGTGTGGACTTTAGTAATCAGAATAATCCTGAAGGTCTAAAGGGATTAGATGTCGCGATTGAAAGTCAAGACCATCCGTTTACTAGGTGGTAAGTAGTACGGCAAAAGGAGAGGACCGTTGGGTCCTCTCTCTATGCTGTTTTGTTTTACTGTATTATTCACCTACTATAAAATTCCCGTTATAGAGTGCTTTACCAACAGTAATCTTCAACTGATCCATATATCCAGTATAAGGGTAGTTCTGGGTATCGGCATCGGCTCGGTAAAATTCACCAATCGTGAGACGGGAAACGCCCGCAGTAAAGCTGCCTGCATAGGTCCCTGAGATATCCTCGTTTCCGTTGATGAAAACCTTGACCGTGGTTCCGCTCCGCACTAAGGCGACGTGGCTCCACTGATTAGCAGCTAGAACCGTAGGCGAGATGAGGGAATAAAGGACCGAATTTGAACCGTCGAGTAACTCCCAGGCAAACAACCCGTTCGATAAACCCACTCCCACCCAGTTTCCGATAAAACGCTGTCCCCACTGAAGAATAACGGGACCAATCGTAGCCCATGCTTGTGGATAGAGCCAGAATTCGATCGTGAAATCCTTCTCCGCCAGATCGAGAGCGGAGTCCGTTGGAGTATAAATGCTGGACTGGTTTTTCGATGAGCCTACGAACTTACCTGACGACGTTCCGACCTTGACCTGAGTAGTGCTGGTCGTCGTACTCGCTCCATTTCGAGTGAAAATCCTTCCCTTACCGGAAGAATCAATGAACGTCGAGCCTCCGTTTGTTCCTTCGAATTTTAGAAATACCTCTACGTTTTCTAAATCACCCCCCCTCCCCATCGCGGAGGAGGTTATTAGCTGTTCTTTCATGGTTTCTTATAATGTTGAATAATGTCAATTCCAAACGGAGCTAACCAAGCCTGTAGCATTACACTACCGTAGAGCCAATTAAACATAAATAAATTCATATCTACCACTCTAAAAATAAAGCATGCTCTACACTATAATCTTCTAAGCCAAGTCTGTGAGCAAACTTTGTTGGATATAAATGAGCGTATTGCTTGGAGTATTTTAACCCATCTTCATAAACTTGTTTGATGTTCGAGGACTGCGTGCCCCATTCTAAATTGTCTTTCTTATTATTGCGTCGATTATTGTCTTTATGTTTGACCACCATGTTTTGGCCTTCTGGTAATCCATAGAAGGCTAATGCAATAAGTACATGCACATAACGCATGACAGGCGGCTCATCAGGCTCAATATATACTGACACCTTCAAATACCGACCGGCATTGCCACCGTAGGTATAATTACGAGTTTTCTTAGATAGAATTTGACCTTTCTCATTGGCCAAATACCGATTATAGCCCGGTATCTCATACCAGCCTTTAAACTCTCTAGAGGCAATCGGGGTGTAGGCCATCACACATCCTCGGTCATGGCATTGTACGCATTCTGATAGGAAAGCGCAAATGACGGGCTAGGCGTAAAAGTCGGTACTACACTTTTAATGACTTTAAAGGTCTGCGCAGCTTGACTGACAACCGGAAGCTCTAGCGCTTTATTCATACCACTTAATACGCTTGCGATTGAATCACTACCTAATACTGGAATCACTCGGTTAAAGGACCAAGTGTAAGTAAAGGCAAGCGGACTAAAGAGCTCGACATGAATATCACGATTTAAAAAGCGCGGCATCGTAATTTCGTTTGGAGTAAGTGCATCACTAAAGGCTGTGTTTTGCCAAGTGATGTTGAGCACTCCACCTAATTCATTATTAAAGGTGCCTACCACAGTGGGACCTGCTTTAATAAAGCCAGAAACAGAAGTGACCTCAGTCGTAGGCACGAACTTAAAGTATAGTGCTTTAGTCTTTTCTTCAGAAGCAGCAATTTCAGTAAGCGTGACACCACTTTCATCGCACAACTCAATGATTGGGGTCACGCCTACTGAGTAGCCATATTCTTCAAATGTCACATTACCACTTGGATCTAAGACCGCAAACTTTAGTGACGTAAACCCAACTGGGATACTAAAGCTCTTTGGTAAGACTTCGGGAGTAGTAATTGCTTGATTGACGTAGGAGTCTGAAGTCGAGGCAAAGACGATGTCGGTATCGGCCATCCCGGCAAAGATCGGACTATCGCCATAAAGCGCTTTATTGTACGCGACTGTCTGACCAGGACTAAAATCATAAACCCCTGTAAAATTGGCAGTAGTAATCGCTGCTAAGAGAATATTCGCACTATCGGTGAAAGGATCATCATCCGTACACACGTAAAGACCGACGCCTTGTTTCCTCGCTGCTGCTAGATTAGCTGCACCGGTCGTCGTTAACAGACCACTAGCTGGGATGGCATCGCTTGAAGACATAAAGAAGATAGCATCGTAGAGCATGCATTCTTCATAACTTGGCGTAAAATCGCTTGCCGGATAATCGGCTGCGTCTTTGATAGTAACCGAATAGCCTTGGGTTTGAGGAATAGTGGTAAAAACACTATTAAAGCTTGTAGCGTCAGTGCCTTTGACTCGGTAGTTTGTATACGCACTGGTTCGATCACCTAGAACCAAGAGTTTCTTGCCGTCTGCTTTAGCGATAAAGTTTAAGGCATTAATCAAGAATAGGTTTTGAGGCGCAGACAGACTGGCACTATAGGAAATATTACAGTACTTTACAAACGCTCCATCAAATATGCACCGGCCTCGACCATCATCAATAGACTGGATGTACGGATATTCCGGTCCTAGTTTATTCGTACTGGCAATGGTTTTCACTACCACAGGGTCACTGCCCGTGTCGGTGGCAATCACTGTGTAGCCCGCAGGCCCGCTGACAGTGACCGTCTGAGGATCAGCGTATGGGCCAGGGGCGGGTGTTAAGCTCAAAATGCCCATGAATCATCCTTTTCGTGAAATATTAAAGAGTGCTTAATCGGTTTGCACTTGTGCCGCAGTATTTTTCAGACTCATGGACCAGATATTTAGAACTTGCTCAATAGAAGTAATAAATTGGGCTGCGTCATCTAAGTAGCATAGACTTAACTTCTTTGCTTCGACTACGCCAGAGATCGTTCCTACCAGTACTGTCTTTTGATCCACGGATAAAGAGTCTGGCACATTGAGTTCAAGATCAGTGCGCACTACCGAACCTCGAGCGCTTTTAATCGCTTCGTGCATTTTAATTAAGCATTCGGTACGCAATGCACTTCGATAGTTCTGGCTGCTGCAAGAGCGCAGGTTTAAGTAAAAGGAGGCGATTTGATTGATCAAAAATTCACTGTCTTCACTGCATTTGACTTCAGCGTAAAGCGAGCGCGACTCTAGTAGGCTCATAAACTCATCAAGCGCTCGATTAAAATCAGCCGCTAGAGAAATCCCTTCGTCTACACTGCCGTTAGAGATTGCAGTGTTAATGTTGGTGAGAGCTCGAAAGCGTTGCATCGAAAAACGTTCGATTTCATCAACCAGGCACAGTAGGCTCGAAAATACACCACCAATCGATTCAGGAGAGCCAATGAGCTTAGCGACCGCAGGCGCTTGGATAAGCACTTGGTGTAGCTTAGCCTTCGTCTCAGCGTTAGGGACAACTTCTGTTAATTCGTTTAGCCCGTTGACTTGGATGAATTGATTAACAGTATTTTCAAATTCATCCAACGGACTACTCACAGATTCAGCTGGTACGGTAATTAGAATTTGCTTATCTAAATCGACTGACTTTTCTTTTACTACAGATAAGGCGCTATTGATAACCGACTCTACCGCTTCTAGACTTTCTTGATAATTGACTAGGCTTAGCGTTTCAGTATAAGACTTAGGATGAGGAAGCTTGATGTGGGGAGCAACCTCTAAGGCTTCTAATGCTAAGTCTTGGTTGACACACCGATGAGTCTTTAGCCGCGCACGAATGTCCATTAAATTATCCAAGGACTCGTAGGCACCTTCTAAGTCTTCGCGCAACTCCTCGACACTTTTTTCTTCAGGTGTGGTATTAATAACTTCTTCTTGAGAATTGATTTGGTCAACAATATCCGGGTTTTGAGGAATATCAACGTTCGAAGCCGGTTTATCTTGCTCTTCCAAGTCTAGGCCAGTATTTAAGCTTTGGTCAGTCATGTTCTTTTCCCTTGGTTTGTTATAGGGTAGTAAATTTGTGTTCATAATATCAGCCACGTCATAGAGAGGGATCAAAAGGTCCCTCTCTTATGCGCTTTTAATTATTGATTATGATATCACTCAGACTTGATGGTGGCCGACAGTGCCAGTGTATCTAAAATAGCAATACCCCGAATCACTTTCTGTAGCATAGCAATAAGCGAAACCACATCACGCATGAAAACATTATAGAGCCTAGGTAAGGCAGTAATCTTTTCCATGTCCTCTTTAGAGAGGTTGATGCTTAGTTGTGTTAGAATCGAAGAGACCCATTTTTGCTTATTAATTGCATTCGAATTAGTGGCCGCAGGCAGAAGTTCAGCCAACATATTGATTCGTTTAGCAACCGATTCAATCAGGTTCTTATTACTATTCTTTACACGAAATTTCATGTAATTTTGCTCACGCGTTTGCACACGAGCGACCTTGTCTGAATGACGACTAGACGCTTCATCAGTGATTTCTTGCAGTGATTGTGTAACATCATCCAACACAGCGAGCATATCTACAAAATTATTCGAAAGAACTGCGTCTTTAGTACCTATATTCTTAATCGCATTTTTTAGACCCGAGTCGGAGGCTAAGAACATCCTTCCAACTTTCTCAAACTCGCTTTCGTATCGACCGAGCTGATCGATTTTTTGCAGCATTCTTAATAGACGCGATGAATCTTGATTGAAAATGATGTCAACAATAACTGCAATAGACCCATCGGTGCCAAAAGCCTCAAGACGTCGGTTTGCTTCATTGACAGCATTTTCAGGAACTGCCAGTTGTTCAAAGTTTTCAGAACGAACCAGTTGTTCAATCTCCGCAACCGCTTTGGTCTCAGAATATTTCGCAACGAAGTTATTAAGTCGCAAAATAGTCTTAGTTATATACTGACTAATTCGATTAAGGGTTTCTTTAACACGTTCCCATAGAGCTATGAACTTGCTTGAAACATCGCTAGCCAAAGACTCTAGCGCCACAGGCACCACATCCGTATCGGGTGTGATATTGCTGTAGTTCTTCGGATTGCCTAAGAGCGTTGGATCATACTCGTAAGCCTCTAGAGCCAGATACCGATCCACGCGACCTGCGTCTTGGATCTTTTTAAATAGTCCAATACTATTCTCTAAAGACTCCACTGCTTCTTCAAATCCGCCTTCGCCAGTACCATCTTCTTCGCTACTATGCCCGGCGCCACCGCTTTGATTTAAGTACGAAGTTTCAGAAGCACCGCCACTAGAGGCTGCACCACTTGACATCTGTTCTTGATACGAATCATTGCCTTGTTCCATATAGGACTCAATGACAAGTTCGCGTTCAATTTCCGCTAAGGGATCAGCAGCCGTCTCACATTCGCCTTCCAAAGACTGCATGGAGAACTTAGTGCTCACAGTTGCTTTAGCACGAGTGAGAAACTTAGTCGCACGGCTCACCACATCGTTGTACCGATTAACCAACAGGTAGACATTAAGCACGTAGTTATTGCTTAAGCTCAAAATTAACCGCAAGGCTTGGATGGACTTCTTCACACCTGAAGCAAGCTTTCGATACGCATTCATCTGAGGCTCAAGATTAGGCAGATCTTCCGTCTCAAGATTCATAGTACTGGAAAAACGATCGGTCAGAGAATCCAGGCCGCCTTTGACATTTTTCTCCATGATGCGAAGCAGCTTATTCATCTTGCCATCTTTTAAGATGTAAGCAAGGCGATTAGTAAGCTTATCGATCTTAGCGATCCTGTCTTGCATGCCATCATAGGCACGAAAGAGCATCTTAGCGTCTTTAAGGAACTCATGCGCATTAGTCGAAATCGCAGGGCGCTTATTGGCTCGCGTTGCTTCACCAATAGCGGTCGCTTGAGCCATAAATCCAACATAGATTTCCGAAAAGCCTCGGGTCTCAACAGACTCAGCAAGCTGCGCGATAACATCTTGATCAGTGCTATCGGCTTTGAGTTTGTTGCTCACCTCGACTAAAGAGCGCATGGTCTTTTCGATCTCAGGCAGCATCTTTTCAAACCCAATGATGGTATCAGCGACTTTAAAGTTTCCAGCCGTGAGATCATGCAACACATAACCGATCTGTTGATTCTTAGTGGTCATGAACTCATGAGTCAGATTATCAGATGCATCAGAGCCGCTATTTACAAAGATCGATTCGACGGCTTTGTTAAGTTCTGCGATACTGACGTTTTGATCTTCTAAGGTTTTCCATGAGGCCTTATAGTTTAGATTTGCAGTACGCATAATCAACTTTAAGGTGCGTGGCACCATATTAGAAGTGGCTTCATCAAACCACTCTACTGCCCGATCGATGAGCTTCGCAATGAGCTTACCAACATACTTAAACCATTCAATAATCTTGCTGCTGGTTTTACCCGAAGCCGAGCCTTGGGTTTGTCGGATCGCAGGATTATCCAGCGCGATGTTAGCATCCTCGAGACTAGCTTCAATGCTCTCCATTGCAAGCGAGAGATTGTAACTTGCTTGGGTGAGCGTGAGAGACTCCATGGAATTTGTTCCTTGTGTTTGATTTAATACATTTACTAAATTGAGCACCAGCTCATCAACCATCATGAGTGTGTTTGAATAGTTAAACACCTCTTGTTGGGCTTTGAGTATAAAGCCCATGATTTTATTGATTTGATTCACTAAATTCGTGATTTCAAGCTGGAGGCTTTGAGCTTGTTCTAAGTCTTTATTGGCTGTGACTTGATCAAAGACGCGCGCCACATTAAGCTTATTGGACTTGATGAGCGAATCGACTTGATAGATAGCGTCAATGAGTTCATTGATCGCTGCGCGCGGGCGCTTACTTTCTTTGATGCGATGCTCAGTGTAACGTTTAAGCTCTGTTAAAAGCGCCACAGGCTCGGTGGAGAAATTAAAGGCGTACTGCGCTTTGCTGGCGGTGGCCACTTCAAAGCTTTCTTCTAAGCGAGAAAGCGAACGCTCTAGCGTTTGAAGTTCGTCTGAAGCCTGTGCATCAAAAAGAGCAGCCAGCTTGCGCTCGTCTTTAAAATAGTCTAGATAATGATCGAGCTCAGGACTCTCAAAGACATCTAAGATCTTACCCACAAAGCTTGGCGAAGCTGACATAAAGTCGGACAGATAATACCGAATACGATCACCGCCCTTCACTTCAACATTTAGCGTGAATAGCGCTCGGATGCTGCTCTTAGATTGGAGCACCAAATCAATATAGCGAATCGCTGCATCTTGTTGAGCTTGATCTAATTTGCTGGGAAACTGCAAGGCGGCTAGCGCTTTGACGCTTTCCGTTTGCTTTATGACGCTGCGCTGCGCTTTGATATATTCAAACGCTTTCGAGAAGCCTTGGACAATTGCAGTCCAAATTTTCACTAACCATTCTTTTAAACGCTTGAATCCCGTCTTTAGATAGTCACTAATCGATTCAACCGTGGGTTCGCCAAGTTGCGCGCTAGGCGTTTGGGTGTAGTACTCAAGAGGCGCTAACTCAATATCGGGTGCCGCCTCTACACACTCTAGTGCGTGAGATTTTGACACTTTACCGGTTTGCTTGATTTGATCGCGCACACGAATGAGCGAACCCAAGCTATTGGATAAGGATTCTAAGACAGCAGTAAAAGTAGTCTCAGGATTTTGTTCTGGCACGATTCCTGCATTTAGGCTTTCTGAATCAAAGAGATCCTCAGGCTTTAATAGGCTATCGGCACCAATGGTAGGATCACCTACCTGTAGGGCAAAAGAAGACATACAAATATTTATCCTTTAAAGAATGCCGATTAATCTTGCATGTATTGCGGAAACAGCTCAGTGAGGTAGGCACGCACTTTGGTCGAACACGCAATCACGCCATCTTTGACTTCGTTGATAAAAGCGTGATCGACAGGCGCCCAGACATTACCCGTACCCACGAACGTATCAATCATCCCATATTGGGTGTTTAGCGTAATGAGCTCTTGCGGGTAAGCGGCAGCCATACGAATCATCCAGTAGTTACGCGTGTACTGGGCAGCCACCGGTAAATCGAGCAGCATCTTCTCATTTAGCGTCGAGAGCACTTCATTGACAATAGGCACGCAATTGATGTTGTAGTAATCTTCGGTGACGCTTACGCGATCACTCGGGATAGGTAGAAACCGCGACAAGACCGCAGCGAACGCTGCGGCTGTAAACTTTGCTTTCGTAGTCAGACCGCTGTGATTTAGGCTCACCGAACGGTTCAAGGCATTTAGAGCTTCAGACATAATGTTGTTTTAACCTTTGTGCAAAATACAAAAATCAGGAAAGCGAGCGCAGTACAGCGCTCTTTTCAAATAGAGTGTTATACGCATATTGTTCATACGCGTTTTGAATTTCTTGAGCTGAGAGGCGTGCTCGAGCGTTCTTGCTAAAGATCTGGATAAAGAAATCCGTAAATGGATTTGAACCCGCCTCAAACCCTTCTAGCATGCGATCTAAGTGTTTAAGTTCTGCGACGGTCTCAGACACTTCGCTCTTTGATAAGCTCTTTTTCTGTAATAAGGCCGAGACTTGTTGACGGATGCGTTTGATGCGAGTATAGGAGTCGTCATACCGAAACTCTCCAGCCGTTGGAACCACAGTTGCACTTAAGGCAAGAGCCCAAATGCCAGCGACCACCGAAGCTCCTAATAGGGCAGCAGGAAAGGCTACCATCGTGATTGCTGAGAGCAGGATCGAGAAGCTGCCTGCCATGCGAGCAGCGCGCCTAAGATCAAAGTCGCTATACATGTGTTCAAATTTGCCCAGGGCACTCGTGAGTGCGAGACCTGCGCCTTGGCGCGTGGCATACATATCGGCATAGTACTCTTCCATGGTGCGATCATACTGGCTACTAGCCAGTTCACTGCGATAGTCATTCATTAGGCTATTAGTAAAGATGACCACCACACTTTTGGGATCAGTATTGCCTACAAGCTCCTCGACTTTGAGATTGTGAATATCAGCAATCTCAAGCGCTCGCCGATAGACCATGGTGCGCTCTTTAAGGGATTGACCTTTGAGTTCACTGGCAATATACTCTAAGGCGAGATTGGTGCGTAATTGACGCGCGAAGAAGTTAACTTGAAACGCCGTATGACCAATTTCATGCAGAGTGATCGCCGCGCATTCTGCGCCTGTGAGCCTAGACTCAATCAATAAAGAAAGCGGGATACAGACTCGGATAAAAATCTCTTTTGTATCACCAGTAAAAAACCCTGTTTTGTAGCTAAAGCCTACCCTTAAGTTTTTAATCTTCACTAATTTTTGAAAATTAATTAAGGTATGAAATTCAGTAAAGTCGTTTTCGCTATTGTTTTCGCTACCCATCAACACTTTGATATTAGCAAGCTTGGTGTGCTGGCGAATCACATAAGAGAGTTGACGATCTAACTCCATCTTAAATAGGCTTTTACGATCTTTACCAATCGCTTCGTTATACAGTTCAGTTAATTCTTTAAAGAAAAGAGCCTTTGTCTGAAAATCGATCATCTCGGTGCTGAGTTCACGCTTTGGATTGAACACAGTGATTTCCTTCAAAAGGGGGTTATTAGTCAGCTCCCTGGCTACATTTTTAAATAGGCAAGGAATATTTATGTCTCAAATCATTAAAGTTGTGAAACTTTATAGTGCCTGCAATATGTTATAGTGCCTAAAATAGCAAAAAGGATAAGTTCGCAATGCGTTTAAATCAACCCCTCTCGGATACACCCGACATTGTCGATTACACCAAAGACGATATCCTCACCATTGAATGTAAACATGCTGTCCATTGTCCTACACCCAAGTATTTAGCCGAGCGAGGCGTCAAAGATGATTTTCATTTTATCAAAGAAGTCGTCTTTTTAAAGAACGGTGAGAAAAGAATCCATCGCAGGCTGATAAAGAATTACAAACGTGATTTTTATATCACTAAACCTGCCTTTAGAAACCATCAACAAAAGAAAGAAACCGAAGAGCTCAGCAAACTCATTAAGTTTCAATGCACCCAGACTGAGCTCAGCGATCGAATCGTCAAAGCCCTTGAGCTTTGGCATTATGCTGGTCAAGGCATCAAGCGCATTTTTCGCTCTCCGTATATCTACGGTGCCGAAATCTCAAGCACGAGTCTCATTAAGCATGCCTATGATAAGCACATGGAGTCTAAAGGGGTAAGTCCTTCGCTTTATACAGTCGCAGGTCTTGATATTGAAACCGATCTCGATACTAATGCGATACTCATGGGCACTGTCTCTTTTAAGACCGAAGTCTTGCATGTCTGTGATCGTCACTTCTTAGAAGGTATCTCTAGCCCTGAGGAGCGCATCCATGCGATGTTTCAAAAGCATTGTGCAGAATTCATACGTACTCGAGGCCTAAAGCTTCGCGTCTTACTCGTGGATAATCCAGCTGAGGTAATGATCGAGATGATCAAGCAGCTTCACGTCTGGAAGCCTGACTTTTGTAGCATTTGGAATATTGACTTTGAATTTAGTCGCTTTCTGGAAGTCGCTGAACAATACCAAGTCAATATGGCTGAAGTCTTCTCTGATCCCAAAGTGCCAGGCCCTTTTAAACACTTCTGGTATAAGCAAGGCGCTAAACAAAAGAAAACAAATTCAGGCAAGATTACACCCAAAGATCCTGAAGAGCAATGGCATACTGTCATCACACCGGCCTCCTTTCGCTTTGTAGATGCGATGGCAGCGTATAACTTTAACCGCGTGGGTCAAGGCAAGCAACAAAACTATAAGCTCTCCAATATTCTTGAGGTGGAAAATACTGGAGTACAAAAGCTACACTTTGATTACATCGAGGTCAAGACCGAGGATACAGGAGACTGGCATGCAATCATGCAAGAAGACTACAAGATCGAGTATTGCGTCTATAACATTGTCGATCCTATTGTCTTGGAAGTCTTAGATGAAAAGACGGTCGATTTGAGTGTGACACTTCCCACTTTCTCTCGAACTTCGGATCTTGAGTTCTATGCCCGACAACCTAAACGTAAGATCGACAGCTGGCATTTTGAGTTCTTAGAAAAAGGTCACGTCATTGGGACAACTTCTGATAGAATGACCGATGAGCTAGACTCTAAGATTTTCGATCTCAACGACTGGATCATTACTTTATCAGGTTGGACTGAGGATACAGGGTTAGATAACATTACGGAGTTACCAGGACACCGCACCAATATTCGGGTATTTTGTGGAGACTTGGACATTTCATCGTCATATCCATCGAATACTGTGGCGCTTAATGTTTCTAAGGCGACCACCAAGACAGAATTAATTAGTGTCGAAGGCAAAGATGAATTTACCACTCGCATGCAAGGACTAAACCTCTCAGGCGGGGCTAGTAATTCAGTGGAGTTTTGTCGTCGAATGTTAGATCTACCTGATAGCCGTGCGTTAGTCAATATGTTTCAAGAAGACTTAGCGCAAGGTAAGGTGAATAAATCACACTAAGAACAAAAAAAATAAAGCGCTACATGTATCGGGTATTTCCTGTAGCGTTCTATACGGCATATTAGGCTCCCTTTTAGGGAGCCCTTTTATGCTGTACTTTAAAATATCGTCAGACTAGACGCAGACAATATTGACTGCAATACTCCTTGAGTCGATCTAAAAAGATACTAAAGGGTGCTTCTGGATCAACTGGTGTTTCATAGACCTCGGAGTATAGCCTAACAAAATGCTGTCGTGAATGATTTAAAACTACACTCAGACCTTCATGACGTTTAATATCTGCTTCGACTTGTGCCTTACTATAAGTCATGATGTTAAGCTCCTAATGAATGTCGTGTGCAGCATTAATCGCGACGATAAAATGCACGATCGTATCCGCAGTATCAATTCCAAAAATAGTGGTAAGTTCACCAGTACTGAGGTTTTTAATTGTCTTATTGACTTCTATCCATTCGTCATGCTCGTTTGATTTAACAGGAATAGTAATCATGCAAGCCGATGTTTCAATAACTAACGCTATTTGCTTGGTATCAAAAGAAGCTTTGAATTCGATTTCTTGACTCTCTAAGTATGTAAAGAGTGGAAAGAACGTGGTGACTTCTTTGGTGACATGAGAAACGTCTTTGAGTTCAGGTGTTTTGTTGATGAAATGATCCAATACCGGATCTTCAAAAAAAGCATTGACCTGATTTATAAAGGTGTCTTTATCATACATGGAGATATTAAGACGGGTATTGCCTAGAGAGCTTGTCGTGTCTTGATTTTGTTCTATCAGTAAGAGTTGATATTGACTAAACATTAAAAGTGTTTTATCAAAATATTTCTCTAATGCGTACTGATGTTCGATGACAAGATGAAAAATATAGTGTTGGCAGGCAATCGTTTCTCGTTGCTCTTTCATGCCTAGGCTAAAGGCATCGGTAAGTTTTTTGAGCGCTTCAGTGATTTTTGTCTTTAGTTTTTTAGCATCAGCGTGAGGAAGTGCGAAGCGCAGTGCTTCCTTTTTGGGTATAGCCATTAAAACCCTTTAAAAAATAAATAGAGTTACTATTGTATGTACACATTCGCATAGACAAAGAGCGAGAGCTGATGATAACAACTCTCGCTCGTCCTGCCTAGACTGGTTCGCCTAATAAGCGCAAGTGCATGGCAAGCTGTCTATAAAGACGCAATACGTCTTCATACTCTTTTTGAGTCAGCATATGAGCCTCCTAAAAAAGAGTGTGTACATGCCCTAGGGATTATTAACGGTAATCCCTAGGGCTCTTTTATACAGCATAGATAGCTCACCCAAAAGGTGAGCTTATTATGCCGTCTTAGCGATCATGTTTATTAGTTGTCTTCATCGACTCGCAGCTTTTGACGCTCCAGCATTTCATTTAGATCAGTGTCGTGATCGATTTCTTCGCCTGCGATGGTGGTGCTATACGTGCCGTCTTGATTATTGATGACTGCAACATTAGAGCCATCGTCAGAATACAGATTGCCGTCACCAGATTTAAATAGTCCATTCATGATGCTTACCTCTACTTTATTAAAATAATCTAGAGAGTTGCTCAGGCCAGTTTGAGGAGACGATTTTACAGGCCCGCTCTCTGAGTGAATCAAGTGTTTCGTGGATAGTCTTTTCGACGACAGTATTGTCGCGCTCGCTAAAGACTAAGACCCATTTTTTCAGATTCCCTGAAAAAGAAGGGATCTCATAATAGGAGACAATCAAAAAGTATCCAAGAGGCAGCCTGATTCTGATGCTGCCTTCTTTTTCTACTAGTGGGTCGATACGACTGAGGTTGCGTGTTTTTAGTATATTTAGTGCGTGAGTATTTGTTGGTATAAATTGTTCATTGATGATGCGCAAGGCATCAAAATACTCATGCTGTGTTTCCGCTGCCATCAGGTCAGCCTGATCGTTACCTTTTTCCTGTGCTATTTTATTATACAGCCGGGCATATTTTCTATGCAACAAAAAATCAGAACGAAGTTTATCGATTTTATTTCGAATGATAATCTTAGTCCTTTCCTCCTGGACTTCATCGGGAGTCATGATTAAGGGTTCCTTGAAATGAGAAAGTAAAAGGGGAAGTACCATGTATCTATCCCCTCTACTTTCTCGGCGAGGGTTTAGCGTTTATGCAGTCTCAGTACTGAAATACTCATTGTCTTCATCCTCATCTTGGTCCAACTCTTGGTGAATCACAATTGCTTCGCCGGTGATCTCGTTATGCGTGAGCGCTTCCGGATAAGGGCCGGTAGGCACGCCATCGCATTCGACAAGCTCAATAAAACGGTAGCAGGCAATTTGCATCTGTTCTTTAGGCCAGTACCAAAGTCCTACGATTTCGCTTGTCGTGAGCTCATCGTCTGACTTTAGAATCTGAAGATTCAAATACTCGTTATCTTGGTCATCAACAAAGAAGGTCAAAGACACTTCCTTATTGTCGGCCGTATTGAACATCGCGTACGGAGAGAAAAGCTCCTTGGTATCAATCGGCTGATTAAGCATCTTCTGTACGAATCGCACATTCGATTGCAGAACCGGATTGTTTTCAATGAGTTTTTGGATGCCAACAATAATGGAGTTGCGCAAAGTGTTCATGAGAGTTTTCCTTTAGTAAGAGATAAAACAAAGAGAATTAGTACGACTGCAAGATTGTGATGTGTGTTCTATTTTTTATAGAATCCAACATACTCCTAATATAGAGCAGCGGTATGAAAAGTTACTGAATTTTTGATCCATGATTCTTGGATCGTTTAACGCTTTGGAGCACCCGACGATACCAAGGCATGGGCTTTGGATTGACCTCAGCTATAAGGACTGACGTTTCTTCTTCTTTCTCGTAGTCGACTGTAATGTCGTAGACCTGATCTAATTTTAGCCAATAAAAAAGTGTCGTCACAACCGTGAGAAGGGCTTCATCGGTAAAGGTGTCAAATTTCTTGACATGGAGCTTTTGATAATTCGTTTGATAGATTTGGGTAAACGGTTTTGGTGGATTGATAAAGGCTTGAGCTGCCATTAATGCATCGTTGATGGGACATATATCAAAAAACGCATTCTCGCTTAACGATTTAATGTAGCCTGTTACTAAGAAATTGACCCTGATGGTGCTTCTAATTTTAATGTTTTCCTTCATTCTCAGTTTCACTAGAAAGCGGTCGTTAATTGTAAAAACAAATTCTTTAGTCGTAGGTAGAAGCTTTGTGTTGTAAGCCATTGATGATTACCTAAGTAAGAGCATAAAAGGAGAGACTTTGTATCTCTCCTTTTATGCGTTATTTATTTTCTTCCCTTATAGACAAGACCTAGCGCTTTACAACGCTCGTATAAGTACTTAGTCCCTAAGACGAGGTGAGTGCTTTTATCGGAAATCTCTAAGACAGGCGAGGAATTGTAAGGATCATACTCTACTATCTTAAAACAATTAAATGAAATATGGGTCTTATCTGAATGGGCGATCCATTGCTGATAGTGACGCGTAGGCATCAACACGGGATTGAGAATTAGATACTGCGCTAACTCGTCTTGCGAGATAAATTCATAGACTCCAATCTCTGTGATAAGACGCAAGAAGTTAAACACTTGTGCGTGAGTATTGAGAATAATTTTGTACTGCCTATTTTCCTTACCATCTTTCTTTTCAAAGAGCGTGTGAAAATAATCCGATTCAGCTTGCGGCAGCTTAGCTTTGTTATCATGCGTCTTCCAACGCATTTCATTGAGTTTATTATCAATCTCACGAATAGAGAGTTTGTGATTAAAGCTGTAGTAGTGTTTAATCGCTTCTAAGACCTTATTGACATCACGTGTGGTCTCTAAAATGACACGCTGATAGACATAGGTACCCTCATCTTTGTTCTCTTCAACATTAAAACCCAGTAGAGCACGCCTTTTGCGTTCACGTAACCATAGATGAGGATTTGTCTTAAGTTCTTTGGTGCAATCGGAATCTTCAAAGTAGCGAATAATTGGTTTGGTGTTAGGATCAAACGGAAAGGTGATTTCTTTACAGCTAAAGTTTCCTGTAATACCTAACCACCAATCTGCATCTGAAGACGGATGGTGGTGAATTTCTCCATCTAACCAGTACGGTCCTTTGGTATTAGTCTTAAAGACATTACTCATTCGGTTATTTTGATAAGTCGTTTCAGTCTCATCTTCGTAAACTAGATTCCACTCATCTTCTTCTCCAGTCAAAGAAGAAAGAGGCGTGAAAGTCATGAGTTTAGAGACATACTCTAAGACTTGCTTATGGTATTCGACTTTAACATGTTCTTTTAGATAAACCCAAATGGGGTAATGCAGAGAATTCTCTTCTGGTTCTGTCGGATCTTTCCTCCAGTACTCCATCATACCACTATAGACGCCCATAGAACCGCCGCTATGGCCTTCTTCTCCTATGATGGAGAGAATCCCTTTGATGTGAACTTTAAGGCTCTGGTGAGCTTCGGGTACGTATTTAAATTCTCGATCGATATAGCTTTCGTCTGACATATTGCTTCCTTAATCTCGTTAATTGTTTTACAAAGGTATCTGCTTCCTAGTTTAAGACCAGGTTTCTTTTTATAGATAAACTAGATTCAGCCTACTTTCATGAGCAGGTCAAGCTCCGAAGGCAAGTCAAGCCGGTATCTTCCGATTCTAGAGGAGGAATTTTAAAATTATTGAATGGTTACATTGAGTCTTTATCTGTCGTTGACGAGTGTCCGGACACCACTTTTCCTTTATTCAGTAGATTTTATATCATCCAAATAGACATAAGACTTAATCGCCTCAATAGGTAAGTGCCGATTACTGTCTGCGATTTGGATTTTAAACTCGGATTCAGACATCAGCACCACCTTACCGTATACAGGGTACGCCAACACGTCTTGTCCGACTGTTGCTAGATATGGATCTGTGACAAAGAAGACTAAGTCACGGTTTGTTTCTGGTAGTGGGGCTGGGTTATTCAGAAGCTCCCCATTAGCAACACGTATTGTATAGAGTTTTACGTATTTAAACATAACAATCTTTATAGCCAGTCTTATGAAGTGAAACTAAGTGACGAAGCTCGTGAGCATCTATCGTCTTACCTAAAAGGCGGGCGGATAAACCATAGACGATGATCCGGTAAGTATATTGTTAACACAACATGAAAAGTACCTCATAAAAAATCATAGGGCATATTAGGCAGACCATTTGGTCTGCCTAATATGTTATTCTACTTCGCTTTGCGCAAGCGCTAAAAAGCTGAGTTCTTTAATAGAACGCCTACCAAAGTACCGACGCTCGTAATTGCCTGAGCATCCACGACAGCTACAACTTTGAGGATCTTTAACGACCCGAGCAATCTGCTTAGCATCCATTTCAGTTACTCCACGTTGTTGGTTTAACTGATTTTCCCATTTACCAAACGAGATAAAAACAAGATGCTTGACTTGATGCTTAGGTTTTCCGTATCCCCAATAGTTTTTACGTTTTTTCTTTAAACGTTCTACATGAAAGCGACGAATACTACGTTTTTGATCCTTCACTATTTTCTCCAAGACTAGGCGGAGCTTGGCTCCGAATAATTAGCTTGGTAGAACGGATATGAAAACTATTCATGATAAGGTTCCTTACTTCGATTTAGATTTACTACACACTTCGTTAAAAAGATCGTCGAAGATTTTTTCAAAGTTATTGCTCTTTGTGGCGCACGGCAAACGTGTTTGAGCCATACTATTTTTGTATTCGACAGTCATCGCAGTGAGTTTAGTACCAATCTCTAAGTCTTTATAGAAAGGATAGATTGAAATCGTTGTTTGAAAAGAGAGATTGTTGTTTGTGATAACCTGAAGCTCCCAGCTGGCTTTCTTATTCTTTCGATGGTATTCATGCTCAATGAACTCAAAATGGTGGTTTTGGTTATCAAATACTTCCACGAAGGCTTCAAAGAGCTTCCAGCTCTTATTCCATTTTATAATCGCTCGTTCTACAGAATCAGAAAGTGCGTAGGATTCTTCTTGTTGTTTATTTTTCACGAGTGTATCAAAATCAAATCCAAAAGCTTTGCGTAGAGAATTATTAGCTTCTTGACGGACTTGATCAAAACTGATTTGTTTAGAAATACTAAACTTCGATTCCATTTTAAGTTCCTTATTAAAGGAGAGTGAGGATTAGTCAGAGCAGGGGACTCTGTGCTAACCTAAGTGACTTCTATATTTAACTCTGAAAACCAAGAAGCTTACGAATACTGCCTAAACGAGTTTTAGGAGGAACGATGACTACAGCATCGGGATCTTAAAGCCATGATGAAAATCTATGTTCATGTTAGTTTTCCTTGATCACTGTTATCAAACTTCTCAAGCAATGCTTTGCAATCAGCCTGATAGATATACGTGGTTCCGAGAAGCTCACCGTCTTTGTGGTAAATCACAATACATGGAAACTCAGTCGGTTCTTTAATATTGCTCATTAGCATCGGTACTCTGAGATTTTGAGTCAGAAACGCACCATGTAAGAGCACATCTTTATAACAGTATTCAATTCTAGAATGAGTATCAGTCAAGAGTCAGTCTTCATTAAAGAATCGATCGTTTTTGAATAAATCATCGAAAATGTTAGCAAAAGTGCTATTAGGCTTTGCTGGTTTCAAAATCAAAACCAGAGATTCGTGTTATGCATTCTACGTGTGCATTTTCAAAGCTTATTTGTTTGTTCTTACTAATTGCAATATCTTTAGTGGGATTATACATATTGATCTGGATCTGAAAGACGGTACGACAGACCATATTGCTAGTCGATATAACTGACAAAGCCCAACGTGTCTTCTTTTCCTTTTTCAGATAATCGAATTCTTGGAACTTGAAATTAAAATCACTATTATCAAAAAGCGCCGAGAGCGCCTTAATGTAATCCCAAACTTTACCCCAAGTCACATGAGCACGAAAGACGGAATCTGAGAGCTTATGCGTAGCCTCTAGTGTGCTAATTTTATTGAGATCTATTCCAATAGCCTCTTTCAAAGACTGTCCGGCGTTCTCACGGATTTCATCTAGACTAGAAGCTTTAGAAAAAGAGAAGTGGTTTGTCATAATGGTCAGTATAGTTTATTCAGGTTGCACTAGATCAAAAGTAATGATTCTCTCAATCCGAAAGTGATTTTCGTGTCTACTTGTGAAACATCGGATGCCGATACTCATAGTACCTTCTTTAAATCCTTTTTCAATCTCTTCTTTGAACTCTCCTATTGGACTGACCTCTACGAAAAGCTCTTGGGTGGTGGTGTCGAATTTAGTATCTGTGATCTGAAGGGCAGTGTTTTTTGGATCTATTTCCGAGCTTCTCTTACAGTATTGTTCAAAGGTCGGGTAGAGTTTTCTCCAAAGGGTATCGGTACGGATCTCACCTCTTAAAGAGCCTGAGATAACCCGTTCTTTAAAATCATTGAATACCGCTTCCTCAAGAATAACTTTATCAGCACCGGTAGAATCATTTCTTTGATAAATGCCAGTGTCAGAGTAATTCTTTTTAAACGTGAACGAGGACATACTTAATTATTAGAAAGTCTGTGGGTTAGCCGCTGAATAAATCCGATTGATCTAGAGACAGAGCTCGAAGCCTTATCAACTACCACAGCCTCGACATCAATACATGATTCTTTAATTCCGAGAAAACATATAAGATTATTGACTAGCTCTTCATAGACTTCCTTACCCATCTCAGCATAGTGAACACAATGCAAAAGACTGAAATATGGATAAAAATCTTTGTCTTTATTAATGTCGAGAATTTGAATGATCTTATCAATCACTGTGATATCAAACCAATCTTTATTAAGCATTTTATTAAGACTGACGCAGACAACTTGTCTTTGAAATGCTGAAAGGTGAGCAGCAGATTCAGGAAGGCATTCCGGAGTAAAATTAACTTTCATATTTTCCTCGACATTTTATTTATGAGAAAACTCATGTTTCTATTTAATTGCTGTCATATTAGCCCAGGTATTATCCTGGGCTAATATGTTGCTATTTACAGTTTAATGGCATATCCCGCGCCTTCGATTGCTGCGCCAATACCTTCATAATCAATAGTAGCGTCACCACCCATGTCGTTCTCCCAATTACCAGTAATATGGTATTCTTAATCTTTCATAGAAAACAGGATAGTCGTCTATGTCTTTAAGTTTCATGGTTTTGTGAATCGATTCTCTGGTTTTAGCTCGTAAAGGTTTAGTACCATAGAGTTTATTCCACCAACCAGGATTTCTCATTGTGAAGAACTTGTCAGAATGAAACTCTTTCTTTAGCCATACCTGAAACGGATCTTTACCCTTTGGGGTATCTGATACGTGAAAGGAACATTCTTCTGTCTGTTCAAATTCTAATCTACAATGTTTCACATGCCAGAAAGCTTGCTCTTGATTCTTTCTTCGATATGTTCTTGACATACCACCTCCGATAGGAATTAACCTAACGGATAGTCTTAAAGTACTTCACATGAATAATCATTTTTAGCCCCAATACCCACTACAAGCTCTTGTGACGGGCTTAAGTGCCCCGTCCTCGTTGTTTTTAAGGGAATCCCTAACGAAATGCTTGCAGTAGGTTTTAAATTGCTGTTCTTCGTACTTACGATAGAATTTATAGGAACATCTTTGTTTGTCACGGTAGAGTTCGTAGAAGTCAGTCTGAATAGATTCAATATGAATCCAACCGCGATTAGATTTCTTACATTTTAAGTAGATATTGCCGGATACTTCACCTTTGTAGTCCGTGCATTTATATACGGAAGGTTTGATATTCGTGCATCGAAAAGTTCTGCACATGAAATCCTCGTTTATTAGTTAAGCTTGATAAACGAGCATGATGAAAGAATTGGTATAGCATTTTAATTTCCTAGATAGGTATTTCGTGTAAAGAAACCGTAGTCAATCCAAACTACTTTACCATTCTCTAGTCGACCTAGATTCTCTGGCTTAGCATCAACCTTACCGACTGCGGCGCCCCATTCGATTACTCGTTGAACTTCTGGATCTTCTAGATCAGATCTATCCAAGACTGTAGGTACCCTTTTCATGACGAGAATAAGACCATTTCTACTAGCATAACGAATAGGAGCCAATGGAAGATTATGATCTTCAGAAAACATATCTACAAATCCGGCTTCAGTTTTGAACCAATATCTCTCATGAAGGTTCTCTAGACAACCAAACATGAAGTCTACGAAACAGTTCAATCGAGGAATTTTAATAGCCCAGTTCTTTGTTAGAATAACAATCCGGCAATTACCGCTTTTAATGATCATCAAACGATCCTTCAATTCTTGACTTAGCTAGCTCTTGGATGATGTCACCAGTAAGTAAACTTGACAGGTTACTGAAGGAACCTAGGATTTGATCACTCACCTTACTGTACAATACCTTAATATCAGAATCAAGTTCCAGGCTTTGGACTTGTTCTTTATAGATAGACAAGGACGAACGAAGATAAATAAACTGATTGTTCAGTTCAGTGTTATTTAACTCTAATAACGTTTTATCACAAATATGAATTAGATTATTGACAAAGTTGATAAACTTATCTTTTAGTGTCATATTGTCGTCTTCATTACTCACGATGATTTAATCCCTAGAGCCTGGTTCATCTCCTTAAGGATATCCACAGATACTACAGCGTCAGGATGAACCACTGCTTCTACTTTGACTTTAGTGGCTGTGATATCGTCGAGATCTAGAAGATCCTTCATCGCCATTTGATATCGATAATACTCAACATCGTTTTTGTCCAATACAATGATACTTCCCTTTGGACCATTGACGAAGTATCCGATCACAGGTTCTTTTACTTTTAGATCATTCATCATATTTCCGTTATGTTGTCATAAATAGCCAGATCATTAAAGTCTGGCTATTTATTATTACTTCTTTTGTTTAGAATCTTTCAACTTATCTGCCTCAAAGAACTCTTTAGCGACTTTAACAGGTATTCCTACTTTCTTAGCAAACTTAGGATCATGAGCGGCGGCGCGCATGAGTTTTTTCTGGGCTTCACTGCGAGACGGCATGTTAATGTTCCTGAGTATAATTCACAGGACCCACACTAATAATGAATCCCTTTACTTGTTTGAAGTAAAGACCGTAAAGGGTATCAACAGCCTTACCATTTTCGTCTAACTTTAAGAGAGTCAAGACAGGAAACGTCACATCAGCATCTTCAGTAAACTTCTTCTCTGACTCTAGACCGTAGAGCTCATCGGCTTCTTTAAGTACTAAAGAACCAGCTACATACCTTTCTATATCTAAACCTTCGTCTTTGAGTTCTTTGACCTTCTTAAAGAGAAGATCCTGGACTTTTTCAGCTAGATTAGGATCAAAACACTTCTCTTCGATATATTTAATAGCTTCTTTAAAGTTGTTTGTGATCGGTTTCATTTTAGTCCTTAAGGTAAAGTTTCATAGAGATGATGCTCTAACTTTTTTTCTACTTCAAAATAAATCTTGGCTTGTTCAGCACGAGTTGTTTGATCATGTATATCATCGATCAATGCAAGAGCGGGTCGAAGCTCTTTTTGAGTCTGTTGTGTAATAGTCCACGACCCTTTTACAATTCGTTCTAATTTAATTTGTTCTAGAATCTTTAAGGCTTTTTCAATGAGCGCACTGGCTTCTGAACCTTCAAAAAGTTTACAAAGCCCAATGCCAACCTTTAGACGAAAATCTAACGAGAGATAGTCTCCTGCGCACGCTTGCTCAGTTAGGAGATGCTCTAAATGGAAATAATAACGAAGTTTAAGTTTATCAGCTTCTGCTTTAGAATATCTAAAGAGAACTGGGGACTCAGTAATATTTTTGTTTGGATTATACGGTTTACGAGGTTTCTTTGATTTACCCATATTACATAAACTTTATTAAAGTTATATCTATCTAGTAATATGTCGTTCAAATATTCTTAGAGTATTTAATCTAAGATGATATTCCAGCCATCTGTATATACTCTATTTGTTAATTGTTTTACTAGAACTAAACTCTCTACAGAACTACCAAGTTTTATATCACAACCCGTAAAGAAATACATAGCACCAGCGTCTACGGTGTAGGTCTTTAATTTATCAAAGAAAACTACCGACCCCATATCTAGCTGAAACCAAGGATTAGAATCTGACGTATTCTTATGCCATAAGCTATCAAGGTCATTATCGATAGCATGAAAAGCTTGGGTGGTTGTTAGATGATAACTACTAGCACTAGCAACTGTATTTGGTAAAATAGATAAATTAGTATTATCAGTGGTTAGTACTTGTAATTCATTGATAATTGGATAACCATTGATTTTAAAGTTATCTAAACGGATATATCTCGCTTGATATTTTCCAACATTAGACGGTGTGAAGGTTAAGAGATTTTCTTTCATAGTTAGCCTTCAAAACGACTATATGCTTCAGAAAGTTTCACATCGTACTTGTTGATTGCATAGTTAGGGCCGTTATAGTAGCGTGCAATTTTTGGAAAATCCTTGTCTTTTAAAGCCTTAAAGAGTACTGGAGTGGCTCGACAGAATTTCAACATTCCTTCGACTTGATTTTTTTCTGATATAGTAAATTCGTCTACCATTTGAAACACTGCGCTATAGCCGATAAGTTTAGCGTTAAAACCCATCACTTGACCTAGTCCCCAACTCGCGCTCTCTAGAGCAGCCCTAGGGTCAATCGTTTTGGCTCGATTTAATCTATCCCATTCTCGTTCTAACCCTAGATAACCGCCACTACTAATATTCACTATGTCAGGATAAGTAGTAGCGTAATAATTAAGTTCATCTTTAGAGAGTTTGGCCTTAAGGGCTTGATAGAATTTATGGCGTTCAAAAAGGATCACACAGCGCCCACTCGGTAAAAAACCTGACTCTTTAGATTCGACTAACGTAAATGCTTTTAGCATCGCGTATTCAATTTCGTACTTTGCCGCAAGTTCTCTGAGTTGGGCGTCTGAAATATATTTTCTATCAATTAAATCAGCGCAGTACTCTTGAATTGGACCATCATATACGCCAGTAACTGGGTAGCCTTTATATTCTTGGGCTTTTTTTAGCATAGCGACAGAAAGAGCACCAAAGACCCCATCTGGTTTTAATGGTACAAAGTTTTTTCCATCGACATAACAAATTTCATTTAAAGCACGCTGAACGTTTTTAATCTGCTCTTTTGAATAACTCTCAGTAAAGACGGACATAATTTAGACCTCTTGGTTGATTAGTAAGCAACTCAAAAGATCATAAAAAATAAAAAAGAAAAGCATATAGGAGACCCACAAAGGGTCTCCTATTTATGCCTTAGTCTTCGAGCGCTTTAAGGCGTTCTTTTGTAACCGAGTAGTTAAAAGCAATTTCGTAAAGACTTTCTACGAATCTGGCTTTATGGGCATATTCCTGGCAGCGCATTGCCACAGAAAGATTCAACGCTTCACGCATGGCTTTTTTGCTGGTGAATTGAACTGAAAAAGCATCAGCTTCCAACTCACGCTCAACTTCGGTCATCCCTTCTCGCTGCGAGTGCTTCATCGCAGCGTGTCCAATCTCGTGATAGATAACTGCTTCAAGTTGTTCACTTGTAAGCAGATCAACAAGAGGTTGCATGATAATTGTTACATAGCCATTATGCTCAAAGCGTTGTGTGATGTCGATAAGTTCTTTGAGTCTGGCAGGCATGGTCCTTTTGGAAGACGAGGAGAAATCTTCGATCGCACCTGATACGTCGACGTTAAACGCCCCGCCTGTATTCCTCCAGTCATTATAATACTTCAGGTCACTCTCACTGACTTGAAGAATAAGGTGCGAACCAATATAACGGGCTTTCATGATAAACTCCAAGTCAATGAGAAATGAATGAAAAGTTTTTTAGTTGAACAGATGTTCGATATCAGTACCGATGTTGAGGTGGTTGTCACCGATGATGCGATAGATATCGTTGGACTGAAGACTCGCGCTTGACACGAAATGTTCGACCTTAGAAGGCGAATTGTGTGTAATGGTCGAAGAACGAGTATCGCCTTCAGCGCTATAACGCTCGAAAACAACAACGTTACCGAAGCGAGTACCAATGATAATACCACGCCGGTCGATATCGTCTTCGAATTTCACCCGCTCTCCGGGCTTGAGATTCAGATCAGCGCGTACTGCTCCATCATAGTACCCAGTCCCGTTTTTCCAAGCCGGATCGAAAACGATAGTGGAATCGATGTCAGCAAAGAGTTGGTTGAAAGCAATTTGAGAATCGTGCATGATAATTCCTTTTTAGAAAGAAGATGTTGATTATTCACTGAAGTTATATATGTTTGACTTAATCTAAAGTACAATTTTTTGTTGTAGTAAAAATACGGCATAAATGGAGAGTACCTAGGTACTCTCCAAATTGCTTCTTACTCTTTTCTTGACGGCGTAGTGCCTTATTACTTTTTTGATGTTTACCGGCTTTACGTACCAAAGCCTGCACTACATACGGATTTCGCTTTTTAGGCGCTTGGTATTTCATAATGGTCTTACCTTAAGAAAGAAACCGGAGAAAGTTTTAGGCTTCCTCCGATTATGTTACGACGCATACTTACCGTTTAAGATGTCACATAGCGTTTGAATAGAGACTTTTACTCCAGCTGCACCAGCATGACCTCCGCCCTGTCCAAAACTCTTTGCGATGGCTGAAACATCAATCTCACCGGTACTTCTAAAAGACAGAATTGCAAAATTGCCGTCTAGCAAGAAATACGACATCGAGAAATCGACATTTAGATTTTCGTTAGAATACACCGCATGTCCAATTTCGGAAATGAGCGTGCTTGCATTTAATGCACCGACACGATATCCTCTAATAGTAACGACAGTCGCATTTTTAGTTTGACGATTTACGAGACCATCGCGATATTGAATGACGTGCTGTCCGTTTTCTTTCAGATGCCGAAGATTGCTTTTGAGTGATTCTTCATCCATGCCAGGATCACAATAATAGTCCCAAGCATGCATATCACTGCGTCTTGCATCAAAGATGGTCAAAATCGCATCGGTGTCAGGTAGCTTCCATTGCCATAAATCACGATCCTGTACATGTAGCAGTAATTGCGGCACATAATGGCCAGGAAAGAAGTAATTCCACGCCATCACACAACCACTTTTATTCATATCAAACGTCGCGTACGGAAGATCAGAAAGTTCTGCCGACGCAGTCTTATGGTGGTCTAATACCACAAGTTTAGTTACTTTGCTATAGAG
>Ga0265293_10002411_pt1 | contig 37749 bp, 51 predicted proteins | sample Munlanlewell138R_FD_192505 | JGI IMG/M metagenome (GOLD analysis project Ga0265293, IMG submission 192505) | Leachate microbial communities from a municipal landfill in Southern Ontario, Canada - Leachate well 138R | ecosystem: Engineered > Solid waste > Landfill > Unclassified | place: Canada... | reverse complement strand
AAGTCACTGCAAATAAAGAGCTATAATCATTACACAATTAAACTAGGAGGAATAATATGTCCACATTTGAACAAGAATCGCTAAATTATCATAAAGCTCAAAATGAATTTGATACAAATGGAAAAATAGGAACACTTATTACAAAACCATGTGATACCGTACAAGAACTCTCTATGGCATACAGCCCGGGTGTTGCATACCCTTGTCTTGAAATCGAAAAAGATATCAATACAGCATACGATTATACGAACAAAGGTAATCTTGTAGCTGTTATTTCTGACGGTACGGCCGTACTTGGTCTTGGGGATATCGGTCATTTGGCCGGCAAACCTGTAATGGAAGGCAAATGTATACTATTCAAATCATTCGCTCATGTAGATGCAGTTGATATCGAACTAAACACGAAAGACACAGAAGAGATCATCAAAGTAGTAGCTGCAATTGCTGATACATTTGGCGGGATCAATCTAGAAGATATTGGGGCTCCAAAATGTTTCGAGATCGAAGACAGACTAAAAGAAATTTGTAATGTTCCTGTATTCCATGATGACCAACACGGAACAGCAGTTATTACAACAGCAGGTCTTATTAATGTCCTTGAAATGAGCGGTAAAAAAGCTGAAGAGCTTAAAGTTGTAGTTATAGGAGCTGGGGCAAGCGGAATTGCATGTGCAAACATGTACAAACAGCTTGGCGTTAAAAACATTACTATGCTTGACTCCAAAGGTGTAATCCATTCTGGCAGAACAGACTTAAATGAGCAAAAAAAATCTTTTGCTATCGATACAGAAGACAGAACTCCTGAAGATGCAGCAAAAGGTGCAGATATGATACTAGGTCTTTCAGGCCCTGAACAAATCACGACTGACATGGTAAAATCTATGGCTTCTAATCCTATTATTTTTGCTTGTGCCAATCCAACACCTGAAATTATGCCAGACCTTGCAAAATCAGTAAGAGATGACCTTATCATCGGTACAGGCAGAAGTGACTTTGCCAACCAAGTTAATAACGTACTTGGGTTCCCGTTTATTTTCCGCGGCGCACTTGATGTTAGAGCTACTAAAATCACAGAAAATATGAAAATGGCAGCTTCGCGTGCCTTGGCAGCTCTAGCAAAAGAGCCGGTACCTGCCAATGTAGCAGCGGCTCACAAAAGAGACGATATGATATTTGGTCCTGAGTATATCATCCCTTCCCCGTTTGATAAAAGACTTCTTGTATGGGTCTCTTCTGCTGTTGCACAAGCTGCAGTAGAAGATGGCGTAGCTGGAGTAAAAGACTTTGATCTTGAAGCTTACAAAGCTAAACTTCAAGCTATGGCAGATCATTCAAAATAAGCCTTGACCACCCCTGGGTGGCAACAAACCACACAAAGCTAGTCTCAAATCATATCTTTCAATAATCATTCTAAAACTATCGTATTCTAATTTTCGTTCCGCTGCCACACACTAACTGATAGCTATTATCTGCCAAACTCTAACTCCAATTTTGATATAATTTTGTAACATATATAAGGAAGCTACTATGCAACACCTCATCACTACTGACGATTTTAGTATAGAACAGATTAACAATATTTTGCAAAATGCCTCTAAATTTAAAAATTATGGCAATCCGCCTGCTCTGCTACGTGATAAATTACTTTTTACTCTATTTTTTGAAAACTCAACACGAACCAGAAGTTCATTTGAAGTAGCTGCCAAAAAACTAGGAGCGGCCGTTGTACATCTAGACCCAACTAAGAGTTCTACAGCTAAAGGTGAAACCATAGAAGATACATTTACCAACTTAGGGGCAATGGCGCCCGATGGTGTCATCATTCGGCATGCCTCCAATGAAATACCGCAAACTCTAGCCAATATGGATATGGCTCCCGTTATTAACGCGGGGGCTGGCAATTATGCTCACCCCACTCAAGCTTTATTAGATCTATTTACGCTTCAAGAACATTTTGGCTCGCTTGAAGGAAAACGCGTAGCCATAGTAGGTGATATTGCAAACTCTAGAGTAGCAAGTTCCGCTATAAGCCTATTGCCTAGATTTGGCGTAGAGGTCAGCCTGGTTGCTCCTGCTCCATTTATGCCCGCCGATACAAAGCTGGCTAAATATGGCACGATAGAAGATATTATAGATGAAGTAGATGTTATTATGAGTCTTAGAGCTCAATTGGAGCGTCATAAAACTCCAATATTTGAAAATTATGAGACTTATGCATCACATTACTGCATCACACAACAAACTTTAGGCAATCGGGACATTATCATCATGCATCCAGGTCCTGTTATGAGAAATATCGATATATCCGATGAAGTGCTAGCTGATCGCAGATGCAAGGTACTTACTCAAGTAACAAATGGAGTATTTGTGCGTATGGCGGTACTCAAAATGCTCTTGCTTGACTCATAATGCCACATTACACACATTTTGAAGGTATCAAAACACTAAATGATCTGGGTGCTTCCAAGACACCTTTTTTGTTTATTATTTCGTACGATAAACAAAATATTTTTGCTTCGCCACTTCATCAGCTAGATGATAATATATTTTACAAACTTGACCGGCAAAGAAATTTTGCATCTCTTCATATTCAAAAACCGTACTATTTTACTAAAAATCCAATAGATTTTAAACTATATAAACAGTCTTTTGGCAAGGTAATTGAAGAGATAAGATCAGGTAACACATATCTGCTAAATCTGACATTTCGTACACCAATCGAGACCGATTTGAATTTATATGAAATATTTTGTGCATCCAAAGCCAAATATAAATTATACTTCAAAGGTAAATTTATATGTTTCTCTCCTGAAAAATTTATATCCATAGAAGACAATACAATTTCAACTTATCCAATGAAAGGCACTATCGATGCATCATTGTCAAATGCCGCGCAACAGATACTGGCCAATGAAAAAGAAATGGCAGAGCATACCATGATAGTCGATCTTATGCGCAACGATCTTGGAATTGTCGCAAATAACATAAAAGTGGAAAGCTTTAGATACATTGACAGTATTAAAGCCGGGGAGCAAAAATTACTCCAGGTTAGTTCGCACATCACAGGCAAATTGTCTCATGATTGGTATATGCAAATAGGTGATATTCTAGACTCTCTTACGCCTGCTGGTTCCATTAGCGGAACGCCAAAGAAGAAAACTATAGACATCATTGAGGAAATCGAAAATTATAATAGAGAATGGTACACCGGTATATTTGGAATATATGACGGCTCATCACTTCATTCGGCTGTTATTATCCGTTATATTGGAGAAGAAAATGGCATACTATACTACAAAAGCGGTGGAGGAATTACGCTAGATAGTGATAGTAAAAGCGAATATGAAGAAATGGTGCGCAAAATTTATTTACCTTTTTAATGGTTCATGAAATAGAATATTATGCATACACATATTTAATAATATTTTTAAAAAAATCGAATATTAAATATAATATTAGCTTAGATAATATAAAATATATTTGATTAAAAAATCACTAATATACTTTAAAGGATAATTATGAAAAAAATGGCTATCTCGGCTTTGGTTTTGGCAACATCATCAATATTAATGGCTGACGGTGCAGCAACATATAATAGCAAATGCGCAAGCTGTCATGGTGCAAACGGTAAAACTGCAGCCCTAGGCAAATCAGCAATTATAGCTGGACAAAGTTCAGCAGCATTATTGAAAAAAATCCAAGGCTATAAAGCCGGTACGCTTAACACTAATGGTATGGGTACAATTATGAAAGGTAGCGTTGCATCTTTGGATGATAAAGCACTTTCTGAAGTAGCTGCTTATATCTCCAAATTAAAATAATCTTTTTTAGTCTTTACCCAGGTAAAGACTAATTAATTTTAATCACTTTTTCTCTTCATATCAAAGAAATTATTTAGTTTTGTTTATCTTCTTTATACTATTTTTATTATTTATAAAAATCCTTCATCTATGTTTATACCTTATATAAGTAATCAAATTACACTATGTTGATATTATTTTATAAATATTATTAATATTTTTATTTAATAATTTATTATTCATTAAGTTTTTTTTAGTATGATTTTTTTGTTACAAAAATTTATATTAGGAGAGTTTTACGATGGCAATATCACGAAGAGATGCAATAAAGTTTTCTGGTTTAGCGGCAATTGCAGCCACAACGGTAAGTGTACATGCGGATAGTAACGGTGCAACAGCCGCGTCAAAAAGGGTTCTTTTAGCCCCTGCCCCAGTTCCTGCAGCAAAAGGCAAACGAGTTGTTATTGTAGGAGGTGGCCCATCAGGTCTTACAATCGCAAAATATATCAAAAAAAGCAATTCAAAGATCGATGTTGTTTTGATAGATAAACGTCCAGTCTTTATGTCTGGTTTTATTAGTAACTTGGTAGCTACCGGCGTTCTTCCGCTTGATTTTATTACACATGATTTCCTTGAGGGTGCTCGTAATGGAAATTATAACTTTTTGCAAGCTACGGTTTATGATATTGATCGTACATCAAAAAAAGTTTATACAAACGAAGGTTCATTGAAATATGATGTATTAGTGCTAGCTCCTGGAATCGATTATGATTATTCAAAATGGTCAAAAGGCGATATAGAACTTGAAAATACATTAAGAACCAAATTTCCTGGTGGATTTATTCCTGGTAGTGAAACATTGTCACTAAAATCTAAAATTGAAAACTTAGAAGACGATAGCGTATTTGTCCAAACAGTACCAGGCGGTAACTATCGTTGTTTGCCTGGACCGTATGAGCGTAGTTGTCTGATCGCTGATTACATGAAACGCAATAAAATCAAAGGCAAAGTAATTGTTTTAGATGAAAATCCAAACATTACTATCAAAGCTGATGGTTTCCAGTCTGCGTTTAATAAATTGTACAAAGACTATATCACTTATATGCCAAGTACAAATATTACAAGCATCGATCCGCATAATCAAAAAATCACTACCGAGTTAGGAGAAGAGATCAACTTCACTGATGCAGCTTTGTATAGTCGTATTCGTGGTAATAAATTACTTGAGATTGCCGGCGTATCAAAAGATAGTACTTTCAATAAAGGGGAGGCTAATATTGATCCGTTCACTTATCAAGTTATTGGAGATAAAAATGTTTTCTGCGCTGGAGATGCCCGTCCTATGGGCTTTAGTAAGTCTGGTAATACTGCAAACACCGAAGGCAAGATTGTTGCAGCAAATATAGTGAAATATCTTAATGGAGAAAATCTTAGTCGAGCAAACTGGAAATCACCGCTTACTGTTTGCTATTCAGCAGTCGAATGCGATCCATTGCGTGCTATTTCAGTTCATGCGGAATATTCATATGATGATGCCAAAAAATCATTTGGTTTTGCCAATGCCGGCACAATGGAAAAATGGGATGGAGCAGATGGCCTTGCTGGAGGCAAAGGCCTTAAAGAATGGGGTAATGGTCTTTATAGAGACCTTTTTGCCTAAACATATTTTGCATGACTTTGTCATGCAAAATATATCCAAGGAATCATGGATTGTTTGGATATATTACATAAATACGAGATTATTTTAAAGAAAGGAAAAATATGCGAAGACGCGGTTTTATTAAAGGAGCATTGGCATTATCTGCCATTGGATTAATTAATCCAATGTTTTTCGGACATGCTTTGAGGGCAGAAGAAGCCATTGAAATGCCAGTCGAGGGTTTAGTGCGTGATTACCTATCAGGAAAAGAAGCTGAAAATGGATCTACTATTATGCAATTAAATATACCTGAAACTCCTGAAAACGGTGCTGTAGTTCCAGTTGAAGTAACAATTAATCATCCAATGACGGCAGATAATTATATTAGCAATATTACAATTTTGGCAACAAAAAATAAGGCAAATAAAGCTATTTCTTTTGATTTGACTCCAGCTAATGGCATGGCATATCTATATGCCAATGTAAAATTAGGTCAAACACAAGATGTGATTATTCTAGCAAAGACAAATCAAGGGAAAATTTTTAAAGCATCAAAAACCGTGAGAGTAGCTCTTGGTGGATGTAGTTAACAAGGAGAAAAGATGGAATTAAGAGGTATTGTAAAGATTCTAGATCAGAATTATAAAATTGGAGATACTGTCAAGGCAAAAATAATTATTATTCACAAAATGGATACTGGGTTTATAAAAGATAAAGAATCTGGCAAGACAATTCCACGATTTTATATGAAAGAAATAACTGCCACATACAACGATACAAGGGTTGGGCACTTTGGTTTGGATGTAGCTATGAGTCAAAATCCAGTAATCCAATTTCCATTAAAAGTAACGGGTGCTGGAACATTGGTGGTTGATTTTGTAAATTCAAATGGAGAAAAAGCACAAAAAAGTGTGGAGATTACTCCTGCTGGTTGATAAAAAATAGGACATTATGTATTAATATAATTTAAGTGTAAAGGACAAAAGTATGGATAGACGGAATTTTTTAAAGGTTGTTGCAGGTGCAACTGTAGTTGCAGTAAATCCATCGTTGATATGTGGTAATTTATATGCGGCAGATGGACTATTGTATGCAGCATATGAAAGGGCACAGCTTGTTGATGAATCAGGTTCACCTATCAAAGCATCATCACTTGAAAAAGAGGTAACATATATTTTTAATTATCCTTATGCTTCAACTCCATGTATGTTAATTGATTTACCGGAATCAACCAATCAAAATATTAAGTTGAAATCTGAAATGGGTGAAGAGTATATTTGGAAAAGTGGTGTAGGCAAAGATCGTACCATCGTAGCATATAGTGCTATTTGCACACATCAATTAACTCATCCCACACGAAATGATAGCTTTATACAATATGTTCCTAAAAATAAACCAACAATGGCTTATTCATCTAGCGGCGTTATTGTTTGTTCATCACATCTATCTGCTTATGATGCAAAAGCTGGTGCAAAAGTTCTTTCAGGTCCGGCATCACAGCCATTAGCATCTATGGTATTGGAGCATGCAAGTGACGATACACTTTGGGTGGTCGGGGTATTGGGTTCTGATAAATTCCAAGACTATTTCAAAGCATTCAAACCAGAATTTAAACAATTTTATAATGGTACAGCCAAAGCAAAAAAATTAGTCTCCATATCAGCTAAAACAATAAAACTTACTAAATACTCAAAAGAACTGATTCAATACTAAAAAGGAAAGTAAAATGAAACAAATAGCAACTGCTTTGGTGCTTTTAGGAGCGTTTGTAAGCGTAATTAATGCCGATGAAACAAAAGATCCCCGCTCAATATTGATGGAAGATATGCGAACGATGCTTGAATCTATGGAGCAGATACAACGCGGTGGATTATATAGTTCAAAAGATGATATGGAAGCCGGAGTAAAAAAACTCCAAGGAACTATAAAATCATTAGAGAGCGAAAATGTAAAATATATTTTGCCAAAAGATCAAAAATACGCTTATGCCTTTGCACAAAAATCAGCAAAAATGTTACGTCTTTATTCTGACGATTTGCTAGTTTCTGTTAAAAATGGACACATGGACGATGCACTAGAAGACTATACACAACTTCTTCAACAATGTACTTCATGTCATATTCGCATTAGAAACTGGTAATTAATATTATTTTGTATAAACAAAAACACTTTTATAAATAAAACTTTACCATATATATTATAGGAGGATAAAATGAAAAAAATCATACTAAGCTTGGTTGCTATGTTGTTATACACCGCTAATGCTGATATATATGTTTTTGATATTAATAATACTAACAGCGATGTAAAAGCTGAAAACATAGAAAAAATGTTTCGTGATAATGGCTTTGAAGTAGGCATAAATAACGAAATGAATAGACCATTTACGAAACAATTTGGAAAAACTGAATATAAAATATTTAATTTATTAACTATCTATCATCCAACGCTATCTACTGAGCTTGTCAATAAATATCCGAAATCTGGCGTATTTGTACCTATGAGTATAGGAATATATCAGGGTACAAATGAAAAAGATATTCATATAAGTGTATTATCTGCTAAAGCTCAGGAGAAAATAACAAGTGTTAATAGTCCTATTTTTGCAAAAATAGAAGATAAAATCACAAAAGCCATCATGGCAACATTCCCACATGCAAAACATAGAAAAACTTTGCAAGGTGCAAAAGCTACCAAGCCGCTATTAACTATGTTTGAGATGAAACTCGGTAACAACAAACCAAGCGATGACAAAGATAATTTCGAAATGAGTTTGGAATCAGGGTTTGAGCCCAAGGGATTTGTGATGCCTGCTTTTTTGAATGTAAGCGATGAGATAAATAAAAACAAAAACCTCAAAAACGTATATGATTTTTATGATACTTATTCTATATGCAAACTCGAAGTCATCTATAATGTTGCCAAAACAAGACCAGAGGCTGCAGCATTTGCACCATGCACAACTATCGTTTACAAGAAAAGGGGAGAAAAAAAACTAGTTGTTGGATTCCCGTCTGTTTACAATTGGCTTAGTAGTGCATCTGTGGTTGAACCGGAAGCTACAAGGGTGTTGCTAAAAGCACAAAATGATTTTGAAACTGTCTTGAAAGATATTGCAGAGTAGAAATATGATCTCTATAAACTTTATGCCAAACCAAAATTTATGTGCTATAATATTAAAGGATTCAGAAAAATTATCTTTTGATATTCAAATAAAACATGGCTAAAGTTTATTAGCTTTCGATTTATAATAATGCAGGAGTAGCAAATGAAACATACGTTAATGGAATTACCTTATGCAATGGATGCTTTGGCTCCATATATTTCTGAAGAAACATTGAGATATCATCACGGAAAACATCATGCCGGATACGTCAACAAACTCAATGAATTAATCAAAGATACCGAATACGAAGAGATGTCATTAGAGCAAACCATCCGTCAATCAGATGGTGCTATTTTTAATAATGCAGCGCAAACATTCAATCATGACTTTTATTGGAATTGTCTGGGTCCTACAAAGACAGAACCATCAGAACTATTATTAAATGCAATAAAAACAACTTTTAATTCAATGGAATCTTTTAAAGAAGCATTTTCCAAAGCTGCAATTGGACAGTTTGGTTCCGGATGGGCTTGGCTGGTAACTGATGAGCATGAAAAACTCCGAATATATACAACATCAAATGCCCATACGCCTATAGAACACAATCTTACACCTTTGCTTGTCTGTGATGTATGGGAACATGCTTATTATATTGATTATAGAAATGAACGTGCAAAATATCTAGATAATTTTTGGCAGCTGGTAAACTGGGAACATGCTTCTAAGATATTTGGAGACAAAGAACTTTTAAGATCATCAGCAAGCGTTCCTATCTGCAATGATCCCGACGATCCCATATGTGAATATCTTGATGATATGTCACGTCAAGGCACTACAAGCACATAAATTCATAAAGAATAAAAAAGGCTCGAAACTATACTAATTTTGAAGCGGCTTGATATCTACATTTTTGCCGCGGATATATTCTTTTGCATATTCGACTATCTTGCCGTGAAATCTGGCATATATAGCATATAACTCTAAATTATACGGGTAAAGTTCTTTTGCTTTTTGAAGATTCTCTTTTAGACCATCTTGCATCCACTTTTGCAGCTGCGTATAATTATCAAATTTATATCCCAAAGCCCCAAGAAGTCTTGTGGTATAACTATCAACTACGAAAATCTCTCTTTTGCATCCATAACAAAGTATAGAATCTGCACTCTCCATACCTATGCCTTTTTGTCCAAGCAGCCATTCCCTAGAAGCATTTTTTTGAAAATTATCAAAAGAGCCAAAATCTTTTAAAATGTTACTGCTGATAGTTTGAAGTCTATGAGCTTTTGTATTATAAAATCCGCTAGGTTTTATGCAGGAGACTATTTGCTCCAAATTGCCGCTGCTTAATAATTCAGGCGAAAGAAGATTTGATCTGCCTAGATTATACAAAGACTCTTCTACTCTCTCCCATTTGGTTTGTTGTGTCAAAATAGCACCAGCAATTACTTCAAAAGAACCGCTATTGGGCCACCATAAAAAATCTCTAGCAGCCTCTAAATAATTGAGCTTTTTTAGTGCATAAAGCAAATCACAACTACTTTGAATATACACTTTTAATTTTTAACCTATAAAATGTGATAAAAGTTTGCTCTTATCTGTTTTTACCAAATCAGAAGGTATATTTTTTTCTATGAGCTCTTTTACATCATATCTAAGTTTCTCAATCAATTCATTGTTGTGTTCTTTTGGAAATGCTAAAAATATATGATTAGGTTCTTGGTCTTTTGCTATTTCCTCTATAGTTTTGGCTATATCCTTTAAAACTCTATTGTCTTTTTCAAGTATAGCTTCGTGTTCATCCATTGTATCATGGATCTTTCTGCCGCCGCTATCGCTCAAAACTTCTCCTATTTTTTTTCTACCTTCTATAAAATTCTCATCAACAATCATCTCAAGTCTATATGAGTTTTCAAATTCACCACTAAGCGAACCATCATTTTCATAAATCTTATAAGCTTTTAACTCACCCAAATCTGCAACTATGACAATTGTATTTTCTAATTTCATTGTTTTTCCCTTTTGGATACCAAATGTATCTTTCTCTTGAAATTTGGATAAAAAAATATCCTATTCATATGATAAACCAATTATTGCGTTTTGTCAATAAAAATACTAAAAAAATATATATATTAATTAATTATATTATAAAGATATATGATTGATTGTTTTTAATTATTTTAATTGGAAAATTTTGAGTCTAGCGAGTTATCATCCACAAATACTATTTTTGAAAATCACTCCGTCTATTCCCATTAGTGCAATAGATTCAATCTCGTTTTCATCATCAATAGGTGTGATTATTCTCATCGTCCATAGATATTCATTGGCTATTTTTTGTATCTCCTGTGCATTTTCAATATTACATAAGGCATAAGCAGCACCTAGATTGGCTGCGATTACTGCATCTTTTATGGATATTGATTTCACTGCATACGGTATATCGTTTTTTATGCAATGCTGTGCTATATCACTAGAGTATTGCAGATCTGACAATAGAACAATACTTCCTGTAGGAGTATTTAATATATCATCAATAGAATCAACTCTATGCCAAGACTTGCAAGGGATGAGAGTATGTCCGAAAACTAGCATGATTTACACCTTGGAATTATTTTTGCACTCTTTTGAGCAGTAATGTTTGCCATTAAATCTTATGAGATCATTTTCAGATACAAACGCACCGCATGTATCACACTCAATCATATTTTGCACATCTTTTTGTGATGTTTTTGACAGCAATTGCTTGCCTCCAAAAAGTTTGTATATTCCAAACAACATTAAACCAAAAATGATAACCTTAAGCCACATTAATACTCTTTATATATAGATAATTTCTTCTGCTTTTTTGTAATATATCATAACACAGCTGATAAGTCGATGCTTCATTGATCTCATCAAAAACCTTACTGCCTTTATATAGCAGGTATTGGGTATGGCTGTCTCTCACTTTATCTGTAAGCTTCAATAAAAAATTTGTGTTTGTCACCGCTCTGGAAGTTATCATATCAAAAGATTTAGCATTTAACTCTTCAACTCTCACAGCTTCAACTTTTACATTTTCAAGCCCCAATTCCATTATGGCAAAACGCAAAAATGAAGCTCTTTTTTTAAGCGGCTCGCTAAGTACAAAAGTAGAGTTTGGCAACGCAATAGCTAGCACAAGCCCCGGGAAGCCTGCTCCTGTACCGACATCAAGAATATTTTTTGGAAAAGATATAAAATCAATCGGATAAAGAGCATCTATGATATTGTCATGGATAGCTTTTATATTTTTAGCTCCTGTAAGATTGTGAATTTTATTCCATTCATGCAATAAAGCAGCAAATGTATCCAATTTGGATATTAGCTTGCTATCTAGCTTGATGCCTTCTGCTTTTAGACTATTTGTTATGTTCAAAAAAACCCTTTTATTAGAGCATATGTCCCATTTGCTCTTTTTTTACCTTTAAGTAGTCTATATTGCACTTTGTAGGAGGTGTGATCATGGGAACCCTATCTACAATCTCTACGCCTTTTATGCTCTCTATCTTTTTTGGATTATTTGTAATTAGCTTTATCTTTTTTAATCCAAAATGTTTAAGAATAAATTCTATAGCATGATAGGTTCTTTCATCAGCCTGGAAGCCCAATTGATGATTGGCAGCTACAGTATCATAACCTTGATCTTGAAGAGCATATGCATTAACCTTGTTGAGCAATCCGATGTTTCTTCCCTCTTGGCGATGATATATGACCATACCCCCATGTTCTGCTATCATCTTTAGAGTTGCATCCAACTGAGAACCGCAATCACATTTTTGTGAACCAAAAACATCTCCTGTTACACATTCAGAATGCACTCTAACCATCGGTATATCTGGCAATGGATCAGTAAAAACTGCTAAATGCTCTTGGCATCCGTCCTTGAAAGCTTGTATGCGAAAAGCACCATGACGCGTCGGCAATGACGCTATATTTGAAATTTGTATATCTGTTTTCATGAGAGTGATTATATCAGATTATTTCTAAAAACAGATGCGACTTAGTCGCAAATAGATAATATTTTCAACTGTGTGGCTAATTATTTTTGGCTATAATAGTACAAATGCCAAAGGAGAACAATATGAAAAAAGTTTTTTTGCTATTTATAATGACGATGAGTATTATATTGGCAGCAAAACCAATTGATGATAATACAACAAAGCCTTTTGATGATTGGGAATACAATGCCTCGCAAGAAGCAGAAAAAATTTTTGAAAAAGGCGGAATGATGATGCGCAGTATGCCTATGGCATCTCCTATGGCGGCGACCGGTAATATTGGATTGGCTGTAGGCGGAGCCAAAGATACAAATAATTTCAAAGAAAATATAGATCACGGTTTTTTGCCAAAGCTTGATTCAATCACTTATGAAGGACAATTTTATCAACACTTTTTTGACACTGCATTAGAAGGGGAATGTAAAGAGCTTTTTTGTCCTAGCTATGTATCTGCTAAGAGATCAAATCCTTTCACAAAAGAAGAAGAAGTTTTTTTGAGTGTTGGGCTCAATTCAGGTATAAAAGCTAGCGACTTTAAGCGCAAAAAGCTCAATCTTGTAATCGTACTCGATATTTCAGGTTCAATGGGAAGTTCGTTTGATGAGTATTATTATGATAAATTTGGCAATAGGCAAGATATTATTCAAAAAGATAATGACAAAAGTAAAATGAAAGTTGCCAACGAATCAATAGTAGCTATGCTTTCTCACCTAAATGGCGATGATAGAAGTGGCATGGTAGTGTTTGATGATAACGCATATAGAGCCATGAAACTTAATTTTGTGGCCGCTAGAGATATGGATGCAATTAAAAAACATATATTAGAGATACGAGACAAAGGCGGTACAAATTGGAGCGCAGGATATAAAGCCGGAGTAGCGCTTTTTGATGGCATAGAAAAAAGCAACGAATACGAAAACCGCATAATATTTCTCACAGATGCAATGCCAAACCTTGGAGAGCTTAATAAAAAAGGGCTTTTTGGAATGGCAGAAGATGCAAGTAAACGAGATATACATACTACATTTGTAGGGGTAGGAGTGGATTTCAACAATGACTTGGTGGAATTTGTGAGTAAAATCAAAGGTGCAAATTATTATAGTGTCCACTCTTCTGAAGGATTTGCAAAAGTACTCGATGATGAGTTTGAATATATGGTGACTCCTTTGGTATATGATCTATCCTTAAAATTAGAGAGCAAAGCTTATGCAATTGATGCTGTGTACGGTTCACCTGATGCCAGCAAAGCAACCGGAGAAATTATGAAGATAAATACCCTATTTCCGTCCAAAAAGAGTGAAGAAGCCACCAAAGGCGGCGTGTTACTCTTGAAACTTAAAAAAACGAAATCAATTGATGGCAATATAACACTAGATGTGACATATAAAGACCAAGATGGTATTTCACATTCCAATAAGCAGCAAGTGGTTATAGAAAATAGTCAAAATAGCGGCATCCGTAAAGCGATACTTGTGAGTGACTATGTAAATTTAATGAAAAATTGGCTAATCGATAGCCGTGCAGATTGTCATGATCAACCTAAATGGGCCAATCAAAAGCCTCTTATATTGCAAAAAAGAGTATTGGAATATCCTTCAACACATCAGATGTATTTAATGATATCAGAATGGGAGAGAGCGTCTTGTCCAGTGAAAGTCTCCGATGGATATAAAAAACTTTTCAGTGTATTTTCAAAATATTACGAAGGTCAAATGAAGATGCTCAAAGATGATTCTTTAAATATAGAACTTGATATTGTAAAACAATTAATTAATACAAAAGTCCAAAACCCAAAAAATGATAACCAAATAACAAAAGATCCAAAGAATTAAAGGTAAAGCACGTAAAGATGGAAGAGTATAAATATACATCAAAATTCTATGATATACTCCTCTACCCTTTTGTGCGTACTATTCGCAACAAAGTCGTTGATGTTATCAAGCGTCATAAATACAATACAATCTTGGATGTCTGTTGCGGTACGGGTGATCAAATAAAACTTCTCAAGCAACATGGTATAGACAGCGAAGGCATAGATATATCTAGTGATATGCTAAGCGTTGCTGCCAATGGCAAGATAAAAGCTAAATGCCGCCTTGAGAATGCTGCTGACACAAGTTATGACGATAACCAATTCGAACTTGTTATGGCATCGTTTGCATTGCATGAAAAAGACCATGCTATAGCTAAACAAATACTCAAAGAGATGGTGCGAGTCAGCAACAAAAGTTTATTGATAGTAGATTATGAATTGGGTAAAAAAACTTCGTTTATCTCAAAATGGCTTATATATCTAATTGAATGGATCGCCGGCAAGGAACATTATCTCAATTTCAAATCATATATAAATCTTGGCGGACTTGACGGGTTGCTTAATGATATAAAATTTGATACAATTGAAAAACATTATTTTGGTGATGGCGGGGTAGTATTGATCGTATTGAGTAAAACAAATTGAGGAGCTATCATGAAAACACTATATCTCATCAGACATGCCAAATCAGATTGGAGCGAGGAAAATAAAGCTGACCTTGATCGAGGTCTAAGCAAACGTGGATCCAAAGATTTGAAAGCGATGGGCTCTTATCTTTTGAAAAAAAAGATCAAACCTGATCTGATACTTTCAAGCCCTGCTTTGCGCGCCACATTGACAGCAAAAAAAATATCCAAAAAAATCAAATACGATAAAGATATAAAATATATAGACAAGCTTTATATGCCTGATCCTGAAACTATATTGGATATCTTGTCAGATCAAAAAGATAAAAACAAAAGCATCTTTGTAGTAAATCACAATCCAGCACTTACTGAGCTAGCCAATATATTAACAGATGAATATATTGATAATATTACGACACTTGGTATCGTAGCTATCAAGCTCGATATCAACAAATGGAAAGATATCAAAGAAGCAAAAGGGAAAATGGATTTGTTTATCTATCCAAAGTTATTGAAATAAACTCTCAACACAAAAACCGGGTCTAATTCGTAGATTGTCGGCTTATACTTTCAAATTATCTTGCTAGCGGAATACTTTTTGCATATTAATTGTCATATTTCCAAACAAGGAGAATGTGATGATAGATATTGTGTTTATGCTTATTACTAGCTATTGTTTATTGATCGGGGGATTATTCTATTATCATTTGTCAAAAGACGAGATGAAGTATGAGTAATGCCATTTACGAAAAAACCTTGGAATATGCCAAGGAATTTTCACAATATAAAAGCTTTTATATACCACACCGTGATTTGATATTTTCAAAATTGGGAATAGGCACTTTCAGTCCAGAGCCGTACAAAGAAGAAAATTACCTCTTTTCATATGAAGAGCCTTTGATCAAAGCTATACAAAGCGGGATCAATCACATAGATACGGCTAGCAATTACCGCTATGGTCAAAGTGAAAAAGAGATAGGAAAAGTTCTAAAATCAATAGCAAATAGCGTAGATAGAAAATCATTGATAATTGCTTCCAAAGGAGGGTTTATCCCTCTTGAGTTTCCATTTCCATCCAACCCGTATACATGGATCAATGAGCATATCATATCTTCCGGTCTTGCTTTGAGCGAAGATATCGAACTGGACCAACACTGCATGACACCTGATTTTCTGGAATGGTCATGCCGTAGAAGCCTAACCAATCTAGGCATAGATAAACTTGATATATATTATCTCCATAATCCCGAAATGCATCTTGCCAGACTAGGTCATGATGCATTTTATAAAAATATATATAGTATCTTTGAGAGATTTGAAGTATTGGCTGATGAAGGACTCTTTGCAAATTACGGTGTAGCAGTATGGAATGCCTTTACAACCGATATGATAGAACATATAAGTTTAGAGAAGCTAGTCTCAATAGCCAAAGAGGTTGGTGGCCAAAATCACCGATTTTCTTATGTCCAAACACCATTCAATTTGGCAAAAACAAATATCTATATCCAAGAAACCCAAAGCGTAAACGGCAACAAATGCACCCTGCTCCAAGCAGCTCATCGTTTGAATATTGGTGTCATTACATCTTCATCATTACTTCAAATGCATCTGTTTAAAAAATCATTTACTCCTGAGGTCGGATTTGTGCTTGATGAGAGTATGACGCTTGAAAATGATATTCAGCTAGCTTTGCAGTTTGTAAGGTCTACGCCAGGGATCGTTAGTTCTCTCTTTAGTACAAGATGGGAAGATCACGTAGAACAAAATTGCAAGATCGCATCTATCACTCCGGCTAATCGTACAAAATATGATCTGCTCTATAGGTTGTCAAAATGATGTATGATGTGATTATAATAGGCGGCGGGATAGCCGGACTTATGGCAGCCATTGAAGCAAAAACAGATACCAATAGAGTTGCGATTATGACAAAAGGAAATATTTTCAAATCCAATAGTGCTCTAGCTAGCGGAGGCATAAATGCAGTATTGGATGCCAATAATTCTGGGGCGATTGAGCAACACATCGACGATACTCTAAACGGTGCTTATGAACTTGGGAACAAAAAAGCTATCTCTTACATGTGCCAAAGAGCACCAAAAATAATTGAAAAATTAGTTAAGTTGGGTGTAAAATTTGACCGAGATAAGCAAGGCCATATCTTACAAAGAAGTTTTGGCGGCACTAGCAGCAAAAGGACATGCTTTGTCGGCGATAAAACCGGTGCAGAAATTACTCAAGTTTTGATAAAAACCGCAAAAAACATGGGCATAAAGTTTTTGGTAAACAATTTTGTAATGAATCTAACGACATTAAACCGCAATGTAAGTGGAGTGGTTGCAATCAGGAGATTTGACTCTTCTGTGGTAGTTTATCCTGCAAAATCAGTCATCTTGGCTGGTGGAGGATTTGCCGGAATTTACAGAGGATACAGTACTAACGCCCAAGACTATACCGGAGATCTATTGGCCGTTGCTTTAAGAGCGGGGTTGCATCTAAAAGATATGGAATTTGTACAATTTCATCCAACTGGTTTTGTGAAAACAAATTACTTGGTAAGTGAAGCCGCCAGAGGCGAAGGAGGATATCTCATAAATAGCGATGGAAAAAGATTTGTGGACGAATTAGGCGCAAGAGATGTGGTCTCTAGAGCTATTATGAATCAAATAGAAAATGGCAAAGAGGTGTTTTTGGATTTGAGACATTTATCCAAAGAGACCATAGAGACTAAACTTCCATCATTATATAAAACAGCTTATATGCAAGCCGGTATTGATATAAGTCAAGAGCTGCTGCCCATTAAGCCGGTCGCTCACTATACTATGGGTGGAATTGAAACCGATATGGTCAGTACTGATATTGATGGATTGTTTGCTTGCGGCGAGTGTGCATCTGGCGGAGTGCATGGGGCCAATAGATTGGGAGGAAATTCACTGCTCGAAGGTGTAGTTTTTGGAGAGATGGCCGGCAAAAAGGCATTGATGTATTCTGAAGCTAAAGATTTTTTGCCTATTGACTACAGCAAGGTAATAAAAGATATTAAATTAGTCGACCATATTTTTGACTCAGATACAACTAAAAATTTTAATGCCATGCGTGTAAGTTTGGGCAAAGTAATGTTCGAGAATGTCGGAATAAAAAGAGATGAACAAAGCCTCATAAGGGCATATGATTATATTAGCTACCTTAGAAGCGAGGTGCCCACACTGCATTGCGTCAACAAAGAAAGAACCAATAATGTTGAACTCATATCCATACTTGAACTAAGAAATGCACTCGAAATAGCCGAAGCAGTAATATTATCCGCATTAAAAAGACGAGAGAGCCGTGGTTCACACTATAGAATAGATTTCCCTGGGGGCGACGAATCCTTGCAGCAAAATATAGTCGTAAAAGAACTAAGCAAAGGACAACTTAGAGTTTGGTTTAAAGAAAATCCTCTCTTGTATAAAATCAGAAAATGGTTTTCACATCATTAAAAAAAGGAAAAAACAATGGCAAAAGTAATGTTAAGAGAGAAAGAAGACAAAATATACTTTTATATCGCAAAAAAAGATATGGAAGAGATAATCGAAGAGATAGAATTTGACCAAGACATAAAATGGGGCGGCGAAGTACGCTTAAGCAATGGCGAACTTTGGTGGATAGAACCGGGAGTCAAAGAGCTTCCAAAAGAGGCTGTATGTAAAAAAATAGATGATTGATGAAAAAATAGACATAAAATGCAAATATTTATACCAACAATAATCTTATAATATAATCATATAAAATTATAAAAAGGAAGCATATGCTGCCAAACTGCAAAACATGTCTAAGTAATCGCGAGTTATCTGTACTATATGATATTGCCATGAATATCTCAGATTCACGCGATGCAGTCAAATCAGCTGAGCGCTCCCTGGCCGCTCTTAAAGAATCATTGCAACTTGAAAATTGCGCTATTTATAGACTTGAATCTGACGAGAAGTTGCATATTTATATCGCTAATGGCTTCAATAAATATCAGCAAGCGATGTCAGAATACCGCATAGGAGAAGGGGCTACGGGGTTGGCAGCCAAAAATAAAGAACCTATAGTCATTGCCAATATTCACAATGATACATTGTTTTTAAATAAATCAGGAAATAGGAATGCTGAGACTATCTCATATATTGCAGTACCTATGCTTGTAGAAAATAGGCTATGGGGTGTCTTGTCTACCAATTTGACCAAATCAACAGAGATTGATTTTGATGAGACGGTTAAAATTCTTTCTATTATAGGTTCACTTTTGGGCCATTTTTTGCATGCACAGTATATTTTATCTCAAGAAAAAGAACATTTGCAAGATTTGAAACAATACTACAAAATGGAATGGGACTCCAAAGTACATAATTTTGGAGATATTATTGGCGAGAGTCCTCAAATGCAAATAATATACAAAATCATCAATCGTATCGCACAAAGTGATGTAACAGTACTTGTGAGAGGAGAAACAGGAACGGGCAAAGAACTTGTAGCTGCTGCTATTCATAAACGAAGCAAAAGAGCCGATGAACCTTTTGTGAAACTCAACTGTGCTGCTATAGCTGATAGCTTAATAGAGAGTGAATTATTTGGACACGAAAAGGGTGCATTTACAGATGCCAAAGAGATGCGTAAAGGGCGTTTTGAACTAGCTCATGGCGGCGCATTATTTCTAGATGAGATAGGTGATATTTCTACTTCTGCACAAGTGAAGCTCCTAAGGGTTCTTCAAGAGCGGGAATTTGAGCGGGTAGGAGGAAGTAAAACGATAAAGGTTAATGTGCGCTTGATCGCTGCAACCAATCGTAACTTAGAAGAAATGGTAAAAAATGGTGAATTTCGTGAAGACCTCTACTACCGACTCAATGTAATTCCTATCGACCTGCCGCCACTGAGAGAAAGAGGAGAAGATATACGGCTACTAGTTAATTTCTTTGTGGAACGTTCGATGAAAAATCACAAAAAAAAGATAATCATCACTGAAGAGGCAATGAATAAACTTATGTCTTATCCATGGCCTGGAAATATCAGGGAATTGGAAAATACTGTCGAAAGAATAGTTCTCATGGGCAGCGATGATGGGATCAGCGCTGAGGAGATGCAGCTCCTCTTGCCTGCACTGGCATCAAAAACAAAAGCATAGGGAGAGGGCCTTAATGTCGCATAAAGTAACTTATAATGATGAAGTCTTGAGTCTGATCGATGATGCGATGGAAGAAGGTTATATGGCACAAAGTATAACCGTGAGCACCCCATATGCTGATAAATTTACAATCCAAAGAAGCTCAAAAGATATTAGTATGACTATTTTATTTTCAGTGCCAAACTTGGAATTTGAAGAAGATATCTTGCAAATAGATAATTTTCTAAGCCTACTGCAAGTTCCAATCCATAGTTATCTCATTTTTGATCGTCCATCGCAAGGAGCCCAAAAGTTACAAAAACAATTAAAAATTATGCAAATGGCATATGATAATTATAATGAATTTGGTGCGTGGTATGGAACTAAAATCCTTGACGGCAGCTTGGCTGATTCGTTATGCAAATCTCTTTTTTTAATTAGCAAAGACGGTGCTGTTTTTTATGTTGATATGCCTCATGATATGTCAGATAAAATTAATTTGGAGAGATTGCATATTGCACTCAATAAAGCATTCACAATTTATACAGGAGTAGGATGTCATGGATAAAATTAAAGAATCATTTACGAACGGCACATTAGTGCCTTTTTTGGGCATGGGTATATTTAAAAATATAGTTGCCTCCGATGGAAGTAACTTGCCATTCGATAGCGATAGCATGTCTTTGGCTCTCAATGAGAACCGGCCGATGAGCACTAGATTGATGTATGAATATACTAGAGTAGCAATGAGCCTGGAGCAGCGAAAAGGCAGAGAATTTATAGTAGAAATGACAAATCATATCTACAGTTCTAGAAAATACGAAGTGCCTTTGATATACCAATACCTCAAAACCGTAAAACCAAAATATTTAATTGATACCAATCTCGATGACAGCGCTTGCAAAATATATGAAGATGTAGAACATTTTATGATTACAGGAGTTGCTAGAATCATGGGCGGCGCGGATAGGTTTGTGATATACAAATATGACATAGATACCAAAAGCTATCACGAGATCAGCAAAGAAGATATGCATACTTCTATTCCGATTTTATTAAAACCGCTTGGTTCAACTATCCCAAATAAGAATTTTATCATCAGTGATGCTGATTTTGTAGATTGGCTCACCGAAGCAATGGCCGGTTTTGCAATGCCTCCTATATTAAAAGAATACAAAGAGGGAAAATCGTATCTATTCTTGGGTGTTGACTTTTCCAAAGATACATATCGCATGGTAGCCAATGAACTTACCATTGGATTAGCCGAAGGATATATAGTAGATGACAAGGATGTATGGAGTAAAAAAGAAAACCAATTTATCTCTACACATAATTTGTCCAAAATACCGCTTGGAATGCAAGATTTTATCAAAGGATTATAGTGAAAAGTGAAACAATCTGTGATTTTTGCGGTAAAAGTTTAGATGATGTTCTAAAGTTTTATAGTGCTGAAAACGCACATATTTGTAACGAATGCATAGATACATGCCATGAAGAATGGCACAAAGAACAACTTACACACAATAAAGAGGAGTTTCAAAAAGGACTTACCCTGCCACACAACATAAAAGCACATCTTGATAATTATGTTATAGGTCAAGATGAGGCCAAAAAAGTCTTGGCCGTAGCGCTGTACAATCATTATAAACGAATTGATAAACCAAAGATCAAGCAAATTGAGATCGAAAAAAGCAATATATTGTTAATCGGTCCAACAGGTAGCGGAAAAACGTTGTTAGCCAAATCTTTGGCAAAAATCATGAATGTTCCTTTTGCAATTGCCGATGCTACTGCATTTACTGAAGCCGGATATGTCGGTGAAGATGTAGAGTCCATTTTATCAAGACTGCTAGTTGCCGCCGAATATGATTTGGAACGAGCCCAAAAAGGGATCGTTTATATAGACGAAATTGATAAGATTGCCCATAAAGCCGAAAGCGCTACAAGCGGGCGAGATGTCTCTGGTGAAGGAGTACAGCAAGGTTTGCTCAAAATACTAGAAGGAGCAGAAGTCTATGTACCTACAAAAGGAGGACGCAAAAACTCTTCAAGCGAAACGATTTTATTTGATACCACCCACGTATTATTTATATGCGGTGGGGCATTTGTAAGCTTGCAAGATAGCTTTTTAGGCCAAAACAAAAAGAGTGCAAATACATTAGGGTTTCTAAAAGAAGAAAAAACTGATCATAATCCAAAAGAAATCATGCCAAAAGATTTGATAGCATTTGGGATGATCCCTGAGTTTATCGGACGTATTCCTGTAATTGCCAAACTTGATACCTTAACTATACAAGATTTGATAAGGGTACTTCAAGAACCGCAAAATGCTATTATCAAACAATATCAAGCTCTTTTTGAACTTGATGGGATAGATTTGGAATTCACACAAGACGCGCTTGAAAATATTGCAAAGCTTGCTCAAGAAAAAGAAGTAGGCGCTAGAGGACTTAGAGGTATTATAGAAAAAATTATGCTGCCATTGCAATTTGATCTTCCATCTAATCCGAATATCATAAAATGCATCATTACCAAAGAATTTATCTCACAAGAAGAACCTGTTACGCTAGAGTATAAGACTCAAGAGGAAATAAATTGAATTTACAAAAATTGGCTGCTTTTGAAGATATCCCTGCTTTGTGCAATTTATTAAAGATTCTCTTTGAACAAGAAGAGGAATTTTGTTTTGAACAAGATAAACAAGAAAATGCTTTAAAAACACTGCTTGGCTCTCCTGAGCTGGGTCATATTTTTGTCATAGAGATATCGAATAAAATTGTTGGTATGGTTACAATTTTATATACATTTTCTACAGCACTTAATGAAAAAGTCGGTATCTTAGAAGATATGATCATAGCTCCTGATCATCAAAATCAAGGCTTAGGATCAGCATTAATAGATTATGCACTTGTATTTGCTAAATCACAAGGCTTAAAACGCATTACGCTTCTAACTGATAGTACCAACATAAAAGCCTATAGATTTTATGAAAAAAATAATTTTTCTTGCTCCAAGATGGTACCATTTCGTAAAATATTGTAAATAATACCTAACTTCATATCCAACGGAACAAAACTTGCATTAGTACTTATAAGTTCAATTCAAGGAGTAACCAATGGCAATAATGATCACAAGCGAATGTATATTATGTGATGCATGCGCGATGGAATGTCCAGTCGCAGCGATTTTAGATGAAAAAAATGAAAAAAATCCCCAAAAAACTAGATATTACGTAAAGCCTGAAAGCTGTGTAGAGTGTGTGGGTCATGCCGATTCACCACGATGCGCTGAAGCTTGCCCAACCGAGGGCGCTATAGTATGGGATATGCCATATACCATGGAATATGAATCATATTATGTTGATGGCAACGATGAAGGCACTTATGCGATCCGCGTACACAACAAAAAAGGCCTTATGCTTCCCTCTATCAAAGAGCAGCCATTTGTCAATTATATATCGCAAAGCGATAGAGAGTCTCATGCCATGCTTGGCGATTGGTAGGGTAGCAATATGGCAGTTATGATCACAGATTGCTGTATCAATTGCGATACATGCATAGATGAATGTCCGGCTACGGCTATAGTAAGTGCCAATGACAGTCCGATTGTCACAAAAGAGTACACCTATGTAAAGCCCGAAAAATGTATCGAATGCGTGGATAGCAGTGTACCAAAATGCGCTGACGTGTGCCCAACCGATGGAGCTATAGTTTGGGATATGCCTTACACGGCATCATATAATGAATATTACATGGATGGTCAAACACAAGGCTTGTATGCTATTAGAGTACATCCAAAAAAAGGAATGTTCTCGCCTATTAATCAACCAAGGCCTTTTAGAGAAAATATCTCAATAGACCAAAGAGAATCTCATGAAAGTGTACTCTAAAAAACACTTTATAAATAAGATAAAAATACAAAGGAGTCAAAATGAGTTGCGCATGCGGAACATCCAGTAGCTTTGATCCAAATGACCCTAAAGCTTTAGAGATACAAGCCAAGATCAATAACCACCCATGCTATAGCGAAGGGGCACACCAGCATTATGCCAGGATCCATGTGCCCGTTGCTCCTGCATGCAATATTCAATGCAATTATTGTAATCGCAAATATGACTGCTCAAACGAAAGCAGACCAGGTGTTACAAGCGGTAAGCTTACTCCTGAGGAAGCTGTCAAAAAAGTACTTTATGTTGGCGGAGAGATACAGCAGCTTTCTGTTGTAGGAATAGCAGGACCAGGAGATGCATTGGCAAACCCGGATAAAACCTTTACAGCATTTAGACTCTTGCAGGAAAAAGCTCCTGATCTAAAACTATGTTTGTCAACTAACGGCTTGAGGCTTCCTGAGTATATAGATGAGATCGTAAAATACAATGTAGACCATATAACTGTAACTATTAATACCGTAGATGAGAGTGGCGAAATAGGCGCTAAGATCTATCCGTGGGTACATTGGAATCATCATAAAATAAAAGGCAAAGAAGGTGCCAAATTGCTTCTTGAAAAGCAGCTAGAAGGCATCAAAATGCTTACGGATAGAGGTATATTGGTAAAAGCCAACTCGGTACTAATTCCAGGAGTTAACGATAAAGACCTGCCAAATGTCGCAAAAAAACTAAAAGAACTGGGTGTCTTTTTGCATAACATCATGCCATTGCTTTCAGCTCCTGAGTTTGGAACAAAATTTGGCTTGAGCGGAGTGCCAAGCGCAACTGACCAAGAGGTAATGGCAGCTCAAGAGGCATGCGGAATGGATATGAAACTAATGAGCCATTGCAGACAATGCAGGGCTGACGCAGTAGGACTTATCGGAGAAGATAGAGGCGAAGAATTTAACAAAAAAACGTTCGCCGATATAGATTTTGATACCTTAGAGAAAAAATACAATATAAACGCCAGACAAGAGATGCACCAAAAAATAGAAGTATGGAGAAAAGCACTTGAATATGCAAATGAGCGCATCAAGATAGAGCAAGCATCAAAAGAACAGCTAAGCTCAACAGGCCAAACCAAACTAATTGCAGTAACAACCGCAGGAGAAGGTGTGATCAATATGCACTTTGGAAGCGCAAAAGAATTCTTGATCTATGAAGCCGGAGACAAGGCTATTAAGTTTGTAATGCACCGCAAAATAGAGAGCGCATATTGCAGCGGTCCTGAGAATTGCCATGGCAACAACCCAATTGAAGAGATAAAACAAACGCTAAAAGATTGCGATATTCTCTTAACTGAAAAGATAGGAGATTGTCCAATGGGAGAACTTAACTCTATCGGATTGATCTGTGATGATAGCTATTCATTGCAGCCTATAGAAAAATCAGTTTACGAAGCAACGAAGAAATATTTTTTCCAATTGGCCAAAGAGGTTGGATAATAAAAAAGGAGATCGATATGGCACTCATCAATGATACTACTTTGCGTGACGGGGAACAAGCTCCTTTTGTAGCTTTCAATACTCATGAAAAATTGAAAATAGCACAGCTGCTCTATGAAGCCGGTGCCGATGAACTCGAAGTCGGGATTCCTGCTATGGGACAAAAAGAGATCGATGATATTAAAGAGATCATTTCTCTCAATCTCCCGATTCCTATAATGAGTTGGAATAGAGCTATGATGAGCGATCTTGAAGCTTCCATGTCATGCGGCATCCAAGCTGTTGATCTATCTATTCCTATCTCAAATTTGCTAATAGATATAAAATATAAAGGTAATAAATCAAAGGTTTTAGCAGATCTTGAGCAAGTGGTACGAGCTGCGAAACAAGAGGGCTTGTTTATCTGCATCGGGGGCGAAGATGCCAGCAGGGCTGATGTGGAATTTATCAAAGAGGTGCTGTCTTTAGGACATGACCTTGGAGTTAATAGATTTCGTTATTGTGATACTGTTGGTATATTAACCCCTTTACAATCGTATCAACAAATAAAGACTCTCACAGAATACGACTTGCTTCCTATCGAGATACATACCCACAATGATTTTGGTATGGCAACTGCCAATGCGATTTCTGGCATAGAAGCCGGGGCAGTAAGTGCAAATACTACAGTCATAGGACTCGGTGAGCGTGCCGGAAATGCTTCTTTTGAACAAGTGCTGATGAGTCTTGTGCATCAGTTTGAAGATTTTAGAAAAATCAATGCCTCTACGCTCAAAGCATTAACATCATATGTCAGCAAAGCAGCAAATAAACCAATTGATTATCATTTGCCTATCATAGGAGAACATATCTTTGCACATGAATCAGGCATTCATGCAAATGGTGTCATGAAAACTTCAAATGCATATGAACCGTTCACCCCTGAAGAGGTTGGCTTACATAGGGATTTTCCGATAGGCAAACATTCGGGTACTTCTACTCTGTGGTATCATTTAAAAACTCTTGGCATAAGTGCTGATAAAAAAACTTTAACCAAGATGCTTCCAAAAATCAGAGAAATCGTCACTTCTAGAAAACGCGTACTTAGCACATCTGAATTAAAAGAGTTATATCTATGTTCATAGGATGGATTCGTCCTGGTTTGGAACAGGACATAGCACAACTTAGCCAAGAGGCTATATGCGACAAGCATTTGTGTATTCATACATATAAAAACAACAAAAGTCTCTGTTTTGGAATCTATGATCAAGCAAAATTAGTTGGTTTTATTAGTGCCTTTTCTTGGGGAAAAAGTATCGTGATAAATAATTTCTGCTATATTAAAGATATCGACAATGAAACAAAAATGAGACTAATACAGCTTTTGCTTCGCAATGTCGAATCTAAACAAAAACCTATTATGGTTCTTGTTAATGAGCACGAAAAAGAGCTTTTTTTGCAAGCTAGTTTTGAGGAGTATGCATCGTTTTACCAAGCCACGCATCCTGGAGGCGGAGTAGCATTTAACTTTTCTCAAGCAACTGCCAAAAGCATAAACGGTGAAAATTATCTAGGGGTTGTAAATCAATTAGATGATAAAGCATTTGGCGAATATAGATCGCACTACATGTCAGATATTATGCAGCGATCATCTTCGTTGCCTCTTTGTACTCCAAATGGATATTTACATTCTTATGCATTGGGAGAAAGATATATCAAAATTGCGCCATGGATCATGAAACCCTCTGCATATAGCGACGCTGAAAAACTTTTACGTGGCGTATTGTACCATCGTGGCCTAAAAAAAATTATAGCCTTTATCCCTACTGCTGTTAAAGAGATTACAGATCTATATGAATCATATAAATTTGAATTTCAAAAAACATACTATTTGATGTATCTAAAAGAGCCTCCTGCTCTTAATCTGGAAATGATTTATGCATTATAAATAAAGGATAAAAATGGAAACTATACTAGATGAAAAAGAGATAAAAAAAACTTTTGCCGGATGCAAGCGAAAAGTGGTTGAAATAGCCGGAGAAATTCACGATATAGTAGAAGATACCATATGGACCGATTATGATAGACTTCCGATTCTGAGCCAAAAGATCCAGGATGCGATGCAAGATGTTATCCGCATGAGAGCGGAGCATGATTTTTTATAATAAGAGATAAACATGAAAGAGCTTGAAGATAAAATCATATGTCAATGCGGAGATAAATCCATCAAGCAAGCCATAGAGATATTCAGCTCTTCTTCGCTGCCCTATAAAAAAGCCAAAAAGCTAGTCACACAGTGCGATCATGCCGCTTGTTGCAGAGACCCACTAATGAGGCTTTTTCATATGGTAAAATCCGGTGAAATTGACTATCAAGAGATTGATCTCTTGATAGAACAAATAAATATCAAAAAATGCAATAATCAAGAAAATGTGTAAAGTTTCTTGCGCTCTTTTGAAGATGGAATATCTAGAAGTTTGCGATACTTGGTAATCGTTCTTCTTACCATACTGATCCCATATTTTTGTGTGACTTTGCTCATGATCTCATCATCAGTAAGCGGAGTGTCGTGCGGTTCATTGTCAACTAACGCTTTGACATAATTTTTGATCTCTGATGATGAGAGATTGTGCGTGATGGCATTTGTAAAAAATGATTTCAAAGAAAAAGTACCCCGTTCACATTGAAGATATTTATTGGACACTGCCCTGCTGATGGTTGATTCTTCAAATCCAAGCTCCAAGGCAATATCAGACATTGTAAGTGGCCTTAGTTCGCCTCCCATAAAAAATTTTATTTGTTTATCAACGATGCTAATGACTAATTTATACAATGTTGCTTTTCTTAACTCCAAGAGGCTGACTAGGTCTTTTGCCTCTTTAAGTTTTGATCTTAGCTCACTGTTTTTGGCCAAAAATGGATCTTTTATTTCAATATCAGGATAATATTCATTGTTGATTTTTATAACTACATCATCATCTATCTCTACAAAAAAATCAGGGATTATGTATGGTTCATCCTCTATATAGTCAATAGCAGGGGGGTGATTGAGCATTTTTACAATATGCATTGCTTCATCAAAAAAATGATGTTTGTGATATTTGTCTATATGGCCCAGATCTTTAACTAAAGTACAAGCAAGCTCATATACGCCGCTTGGCATTTCCATAGCTTCTAACTGAAACAAGAATGACTCTTTATTGTTTATAGCTCCTACCCCGTAAGGCTCTAAATACCCGAAGCGTTTTCTGATCGTCTCCGCAAATTCATTAGTTGTATTGCATTCTATAGCAATTTGTTCTATATCACCGGTAAAATAACCGTCATTTTCTATATGTTGCAATATTTCAAGTGCGATTTTTTGCGATTTTGGAGTAGGAAACAGCGGTTCACAGATTTGATCCAAGAGCTTATCATACAGTGACTCTTTATATGTACTTGTATTTTCTATAAATCCTCGTTTGGTATCACCATCATATCTGGATGAATCGCTGATCTCAAAAGAAGACATATGTTCTAAAAATGGATTTTCATAACTATGCTGCTCCAAAAGTGCATCTAACTCCTGGAGAGGAGCTTGTAAAAGCGGAAGCCACATTCGAAGAGAAAGCTGCATGTTCTGTTTTTGCTTGACAGCAAGACCGGTGCTATGATTCATTGCAATCCGCCTTTTTCTTTACGCTTCGAATGAATAAACATTTTTAATACTTCAATCTCACTATTCCGTTTGGACCTGCTATCTTCATTTGACATGAAAGTCTTGAATTTGGTGTGCAGGTACCTGAACAGATCTCTTTAAGTACTTTTACCTCTTTGTCTGTTTTTGGAGTCAAGAATTCCATGCCTTGTACTACTTCTACGACACATGTACCGCATTCTCCATCTCTACAACCAAAAGGCAATGCACTCCCGCTTGCCTCTACAATATCTTGGATAGTGCTTCCTGGCTTGACGTTGATCGCCAAAAAGTCATTTATAATCTCTACTCGTGTTGTCATTTCATTTCCTTTTTAGATTTTAGTTTATATGGTTTAACCAATTCATCACCCGAAATAATTGTCGCGGGTAAGATTTGTATCCTCTTGCTAATATTACAATGCATTTGCCTATTTATACGTCTTAGCATTGTCTAAATTTTAATCAGAATAAAAATCACTTTTGCCATCTTTATTCCTCTTATTTTTGAGATTTATTTTTAGTATGCAAGCTTTGCATCCGTTTGCGATGAGCCTCAAGAAAATCTCTCTCTTCTTGAATAGAATCTACATATTCTTCCATCGCTTCTAATTCATGTTCTCTACATCCCACAACTTCAACCGTTTCACCTCCTAAAAAATGTACTTCATAAACTCGAATTACCTGCAGAAATTCACCCATGGTTTTTATGTATCCTATGCTTCCCTTTGGCATCATTAGTGTACCAATCGGAGCATGGGGATATGTACCGTCATTTACGATATCCTCTAATAGGCGAACCTTCTGCCCTATATGAAAAAGTGGTTCATCTCTGTCTTTTCCTGAGCGTTTTGCTGTGACGCTGTCATAAAGTTTAACATCCACAACTATTTCCTTGTTGAGGTGTACAGCTAGCACATCCGCTAAGTTTCCCGTTTTCAAACATACTCCATACTTCAGCTGCGCTAGGAGCATATCCGTCTTTGAATTTCCCATAGACTTTGAGTAATGAAAATTTCAAAAAATCTAACATTTTACCCTCATCACCAGATAGATACTCCATTCCTTTTTTGATCATCACACTGTACTCTTTGAGTATATGAAATCGCTTTGCACTCAGCAAAGATTTATCGTATGCTATGTCAAAAAAATCAAAATAATCTTCAGCATCTCTGAGGCGATAGAACTCATCGAGTGTTAATGACTGCGTAAGCATTTATTCTCCTTTTAGCTGCATGGTGTATCGATAGATGTTGTCACCGATAATGGAGCATTTTTGATTTTTTTATCGATTTGTGTCGTAAGGGCTTCTTCGTCTTTCTCGCCCGTACGGATACGCTCTACTCCTCCCACATCGAGCCACCACATTTTTCCGGCACCTCTGCCTAGATCTTGACAATTGGCTCTGATACATTCCATTGCAATTTCTCTATTTTTTTCATCAGAGACAACTATCTCCACTTTGACTTTTTCGACAAGATCGGGGCATTGCTGATCTGCTTCTTTGACTCCATAAGAACCCTTTCCTACCACTTGTGAAACAGTAACTCCTTCTATATGATTTTGAAATAAATCATATAGAACATCTTTTAGATTATATTGATTAAAAACAGCCATAATTAAAAACATTTTTTCCTCCTCTTATGATTGTAATTCTTGTTTAAGTTGCTCTATCCATCGCTCAATTCGCACATCCGTCTTTTGAGATTCATTGTCCTCATCTATTGCCAAACCACAAAATTTATCGTCAATTTCTGCCAAAGAAAAATCATAGCTATACTCCTCTTTTGACATAAATCCGGCAGGTTTTGCTCCTGCATCTGTAAATACCTTATGCAGCTTTCCTAGTGCCGAACAAAAATGCTCACCGTGCTTCTGACTATCACCTGCACCAAAAAACGCCACGGTCTTTCCACTGAAATCTACATCTTCGAAAGAAATTTCAAAAAGCGGATCTACCCAGCTATGATGCACATCTCCCTGCCCCCATGTTGAGCTTCCGATAAATAAAATATCATATTCTAGAAGTTGCGCAACCTCATCAAAATCCTCTTCCATACTAATAATTTCATCAACATCAAATGCATCAGCCAATTTGTCTGCTATCTTGAGACTGTTTCCTCCGGCACTTGCACAAAAAATTCCTATTTTTAACATGCCTGCTCCTCTATAGGATAATAAGAGCGATAAAGCTTCAATGCATCACCTAGCATCTTTTCACCTTCGCTTACAAACTCTTCAAAACTTCGGAATGAATACCTATGGGCATCTTTGAAAAACTTATTGACTATTACTATACGATCAGCAAGGACTACTGCTCTGCCAAACCCTTCATGGCTCATCTCCATGACCACTGAACACATTACTCCTGTCCTCATCTCAAAAGCAAGTGCAATAGCTTGGAAGATGAGGCGTATTTCTTTGACCTGCATCTCATCTATATCAGCAATAACAGGAATATTTCTAAGCTCATCTTTGGTTTTGACATATTTTTCAGTCAATAGCTCATTATCGCTTTTGTGGCTCCATGAGCCAAATTGATCCAATGCCCGCACCTGTCCGACTATAGTTTTTAAAAATAACTGCTCCATCACGATGCTCTCCTTTCGCATATTTTTTTTATGAAAGGAGGTGGATTGCTCCCTAACATATTCATAAGTTTTGCCAACTCTTCATTTATGCTTACCGATTCTTTGTATTTGATAGGAAAGATCCCATTATTGATAATCTTAGCTGCCGCAGCCGGGCCGATATTGACAAAATAGACTATATCAGTACCATTTAAAAGATCTATTGTGCGATCAGTATCTTTGGTCGTGATAGGTATCACCCCATAAAAACTGTAGCTATCTTGTGTGATCTCATATATATGAAACTCTTTGGCAGAACCAAAATGAGCATCAATATGCGTTGTATTATTAGTCGCAAAAGCAACCATAATAGAATTTGCTAGAACAGAGGTTTGGATATTCATTTTCACTCCTTTAAAATTAACTTCTACCATTCTATATGCAAAAAGTGTTCCATAGGATTTTTTTATTACCGTACCGACTAAATACCTTAAATGTGATGATTGGCTTGCATACAGTTTGCGACTTCAAAAAGAAGCTGAGTTGAACCTTGATAAAGAGTGTCATCTTTGAGTTGATTGCCCAATGTTTCATAATTAGGAAAGCCTCTTGTAAGTAGTGCATTATGGTATTTTTTTGCCAATCTTTCGCCATGAAAATTAGTAATGAGAAGAGTATGATCATCTAAAAACTCTTCTACGTCATCAAGGTCTCCGATGATTATATGACTTGATGGAATATTTACCAACACATCGCTTTTGACTGGAGAGATAACTGCTTTTATCTCTACACCGGCTTCTGTAAGTATTGAGGAAAGCGAGAGCATTTGATCTGGCTCACATGCCAAGACGACCTTGCATCCCCCCAATATAAAATGCGTATCAAGCAGTGCATCTTGGAGCCGTTTTCTCCATCTCATGATCGAAGCATGAGGCTGTGATAAATGACTTAAACTCATCAATTTGCTATAAAAAATATCGCTTGCCTTTAAGCCTCCTATCGTATCAAAATGCAAATGCTTCATCTTTTGATTTTTGGTGCATAGTTTTTCTCCGCGGTTATATACGCTATTGCCTATAGTAATAACCGCATGGGATGAGCCCAAGTCCTTGATCTGTGAAACCGATATACCATTGCTGCTCAAAGCTCCTTGCTTTTGCCCCAAATGCCCGTCAAGCGATTCACTGATATCAGGCAGTGCAAACACACTCCATCCAAAAAGCTCTATCTGCTCTTTTACTCTCTCTACTTCAAGCGGCGTCATGCTCACATGTGGGATCAATGTTATTTTTTGCTCTATTTGCTCTTGGGGCTCAACTAATTGTTCTATAATTGCTTCGATACTCTTGGCATATCCGCTCTCCAATCCTCCTTCGAAATCCGGGGTATGCACATATACCATCGCATGTTGCGGCTGCAGCATAGATGCCACGCCTCTTATATCATCTCCTTTGGTTTCAGTAAGTCCTGTTGTAAACAGTCCTATGAGTTCCGGAGTGACTTTGGATGTGATATTTTTTACCGCTTCGCTGATACTATAATCTCCCCCATCAATCACTGCGGTAATATCATTTACTGCTGTTGTCTGTATGGCGATCGGGTCATTAAAATGTCTTGTAAAAAATACTTTAGCAAATGATGCACATCCTTGCGCCCCATGCATGAGCGGCATACAATTTTTAATTCCCAAAAATGCCAACAATGCTCCCATTGGCTGAGAAAGTTTAAGAGGATTTACTTCTAACGGTTTAAGCATTAGACACCTCCCATGGTGCTGGAGTACCAACTACCCTAAAGACGGGATTTTTAACGGCGGCGCAAACATCTTTAGCTAGATTTTCCAATCCTCCATATGCGCCATAGCTGATCTTTTTTTCTTGATTTACATCTACAAAAGCTATTTTTTTCTTTATAGCCGTATATAAGCTTCTTCCGCCTGCTAGCAATATATCTACATTGTGTTCATCTATGAGCTTGGCTTGCTCATTAGCAGGAGATTTTATAAGTATCGGCACATATTGTCTGGCGATCTCTATATCTTCCAAGGTAGCCTTAGCGATACTGGTTGCCACAACCTCGATACCGATATCTTGGAGAGCAGATGCTATGGACCATGACTTATTACCTCCTGTGTTCAAGATAGCTTTTTTACCTTGTAATATCTCTCTATATGGAAGCAGTCTGCTTTCTAATGCCTCTTCTTCCTTGGCAATGATCTCTTCAGCTTTTCGCGATAACTCTTCGTTTTTAAATGCGCCTACGATACTTCTGATAGCATTGGAGGTATCTCTCTTGCCATAAAAAGAGACTGATATATATGGGATCCCGAATCGCTCTTCCATTTTTCTACAAAGCGTCACGAGCGACTTGGCGCATACTATGACATTTAGTTTCGCCCTATGGGCCGTTTGGATATTTTCTATCCTCCCGTCACCTGCCAATGTAGATACGACTTTGATACCGATCTTCTCCAAGATCGGAGTGTATTGCCACATATCTCCAGTGACATTGTATTCTCCTATTAGATTAATGCCGAAAGGATGGATTTGTGCAGGTTCCTTGGTGCCTATGAGTTTATCCAGCACTGCTTCTCCAGCTAGTCTTGAGCCCAGATTTTTACTACCCACGAATCCGGGGGCATGGACGACCACTATAGGGATACCGTATTTTGCCTCCATACGTGAAGCGATATTATCCATATCATCACCTATCATGGCTGTTACGCACGTCTCATACACAAAGATAGCTTTTGGATTTTTATGTTCGATGATATACTCTATGGAATCTTCCAGTTTTTTATTACCCCCGAATATCACATCATGCGCAGTTACATTTGTACAATAACCCAAATAGGTATTATTTTCCCCTTCATAGCTGCTCGGAGTTGCTCTAGTCTCCCATGAAGCTCCTAGACACGTAGAAGGCGCATGTACCAAATGGACCGCATCCGCAAAAGGAAACAAAGCTATCTGCGCACCTTCAAAAGCACATCCGCCGCTCGTAGCTCCGGGCTTTGGTTTATCGCAGCTGCTCTTTTTTTGTTCATTGTGGGTGCAAGCCGATTCATTTAGAAGTTCTTTGATCTGTTTTTTGTTGACCATCATAATTAAATACCTCGTTTCTAATAATATAAGCGCTTATGCAATAACCGTTCCGCAACGGAACACTTTTTGCATTCACTCTTCATATATTCAGTTTAAAGGTGTTTTTATGAGTCATGTCCAAGCATTAGCATTTTACAAACAAAAAAAGTATGAAAAAGCCTTTTTACTATGGAAGGAAGAAGCTTCAAGAGGCAATGATCAGGCCATGGTAAATATAGGACTTCTTTACCTCAAAGGCGAAGGAGTCGCCCAAGATCCCGCACTGTCTAAAAACTGGTTTGAACAAGCCATCACCCACAATAACCCTTCGGCATACTATAACATCGCTCTTATGTATCAAAATGCTATAGGAGTAGAAAAAGATGATGCTTTGGCATTGACTTATTTCAAATCTGCAGCTGCATTCGGACACTCTGGGGCAAATTTTAGATTAGGGCTCATGCTGCTTGATCGAAAAGATGATATTGATCTTCTGCGTGATGGATTTGAACATCTGCTGCATGCCGCAAAAGGCGGACATCTTATGGCTATGGCAAAGATAGGAGGGATCGGCAGAAGCATTGAGTTACCAAAAGAACAACAAAATAAAATTTTTCGCTCCAAGCCTATAGAGATGCAACGCTCAATGATCCAAGAAGCTATCGATCAGCATATCAAACCTATGCTGCTCAAAGACGGCGGAGATATATTGCTGCTGGAAGTAAAAAATACACCATCTATAGAGATACAAATGTTATATGGCGGTAGCTGTTCTGGATGTTCACTTGCGACCACAGGCACATATGAAATGATACGCAATATTCTTGTCAATCTTATTGACGAGGAGATTGACATCTATGCAGCTTAGCGTAAAGGAGTATAAATCATGCAAATAGCTTTTGCTTCCAAAGACGGTGTGCACGTCAATGAACACTTCGGATGGTGTGATGCATTTTATCTCTACCGGATAGACGGATCAGGGATACACCATATAGGCATTTCCGATGCATCATTGCAGTTTGCAGAGGAATTAGACAGGCTTGATTACAAGATAGAATGCCTCAAAGGGAGCCATATCGCATGCGTAGCGCAGATCGGCCCGAAAGCTGCAACTTTATTGCAAAGTTTTGGCATCTATCCGCTGAGGTCTTCAAGCGAAAATGAAACCATAGAATCGATCAATCATACCCTATATCGCTATATGGATGATGAGCATGCACCATTGTGGTTTAAACGGACGGCATATCAACAAATGCATTCTATGCAATAAAAGAGTTTAGCGAGATAACAAATACAAAAAAGGAGTCGATACTATGAATACCAATAAAAAGATCATAATGGATTTAGAGCAAAAAGTTACTTGCTTTTTGCAAGCTCACACAAGCAGTCACTATTCCAGTGAACACATTGCACCTCTTGTGGCGAAGCAATCGCTTCTTGAAAATCATCTTTATCAAGATCTGGGATTTGCCAATCGCATAGAGATGAATCAATTCATGACGCTTCATTTCCCTATGCTCATCAAACCCAAAGACGTATTGTGGAAAAAATTCATTTATGATAGTATAGGAGAAGTTGCTCCTGCATGTGAAAATTGCAATGACAATGTACACTGTTTTGCTTGTAAAGCGTAGTAAAAATTATTAGTGATTTTCACTCTCGCTCCCATCGTCCTCGATGGGAGTGTATATACTTGTCTCGTTCCATATCTGGAATGCATACAACCTATATTACCAAACTCTCTAACTCGATTATGGATTGCTTCGCTCTTCGCAATAATCGTCACTGCGAGCACAGCGCGGCAGTCCACATTTATCATCATAAACCTCCTCCGCCATAATCCCCATAGTTGTTATTGTTTCATTATACCAAGCCATCTTATTCTCCTTTGATGTATCTATTGTAAAGTTTGCTGTTTAATCCATCTACATGTTTTGCTGAACCGTAAGCTGCAATATATTTAAAGTTATCCCCATCATAATATAGGTCTCTACTACCACACACTTCTCCATCCCACGGATTATAATAAATGTTTCCAAGTGACAAATCAGGCATGATATTGTAAAAAAACTTCATATATCGTCTATTGTAGGCGATAATTTCATTGGTTTTATTATCTATGATTTTTGTCTCATCAGAGTAGAGAAACTTTCGCGAAAATGGATTAAGTTTTACTTCATCAAATGTGACGGTGAAGTTCATTTTCGGCATGGTCTGTTTGGTGTAGACTTTTTGAGAAGTTTGCATGATATTTTCAGCGATCTTATTTACTGTATCGAAATACTCTTTCCCACTATCATACTTAAGGGCTTTGAGAGGTTGCCATACCGCAGAAGAGTTAACTTCATACACATAAATTTTCCCATCATCACCGTTGAGTGCCATCTTTTGGAGATGTTTACCGTCAAGATAGTTCATAATCATTAGTTTTCTATCTTCGCTACTAAATCCAGGATAGATATTATCTTCCCAATAGATACTTTCAGGATATTCCACTTTCTTTTTGATAAATGTCTTTGGATTAGGGTCGGCATTGCAATAATAAGCTCCAAGAACATTAGTAATGATGATGTCGTAAGTTGGAAGCAATATCAAAAATACTAAAACTATACGATCTACCCATTTGTTTAAAATAAAACGTTTAACTAAAAAATATATCCCCACAGCAACAGCTATATATAAGCCCCAAAAAAATATTAATATTATTCCCATTTACACCGCCTCAATTTCTTATTTTTGATTTCTTGTCTCGTTCCATATCTCATATAATACCATATAGCCAAAATTATTCAGAAGTCTCAATCAAATTTCCCCATCATTTTGCATGCTTATACGCTCAATGGAACACTATATGCATTATGTTTTTCGTAACTTAATTTATTTCAAGGAGATACCATGTCAGCGTTACGACAAATTGCATTTTATGGCAAAGGCGGGA
>Ga0265293_10002410_pt1 | contig 37773 bp, 29 predicted proteins | sample Munlanlewell138R_FD_192505 | JGI IMG/M metagenome (GOLD analysis project Ga0265293, IMG submission 192505) | Leachate microbial communities from a municipal landfill in Southern Ontario, Canada - Leachate well 138R | ecosystem: Engineered > Solid waste > Landfill > Unclassified | place: Canada... | reverse complement strand
GAATTGCGGTGTGGTAACTACAATTCTCCCAGATCAGAGAGGCATTTCCCTTATCTCAACGGCTCGTTTCCGGCACGACCATCGGTGAATCCGGGTTTATTCGTTCCAGTTCACCAGCGTCTTTTGGTTGCTCCATGTCAGTTGGCTGGGCCATTGAACCAACGGAAATAACGAGATCCGGTGAATACATGACTAGAAAATCGAGTATCTCGACATTCCAGTCCCAGCACTCTGCCCCAAAGTCGGCATCCGCATAGTAACTGACGGGTGTCAAACCGAATGAGCAGCCGCCTTTCAAGAGGCTAATGAGTAACCAGTCTTCTTCCTTTGCGATGTGAAGTAGGGGTTCGAGCCATTGTTCAGGATGGGAATCACCAACTACCACAATTGAGAGTTGACCTTCACTATTGCCGTTCGTTTGGCATTCACCAGGAGGAGCATGATTGGGTAGATCGGAAAGATTCGTGCAATCCTCCGGTAACGAGCCCCATTCTTTTTCGAGTTCGGTTGCAAGTGGAATTCGGGGCCAGCCTGGATCAATGTCGTTCACCCAGTCGGGTGATAGCGCAGCCGCACCCGGGTTGTTGCGAGACAACTCGTGATCGCTCGCTGAGGCAATTTTCTCAGCCTGACGAGCGTGGCTCTGCTGCAACAAAGTTGTTGGAATTGCGACCAGTGCGAGAGAGGCAAGAATGACGAGGAATCCTCGCATGTTGTTCGCATTTGCCCATTTCGCTCCACGGATAGGTGAGTCGACAAGTGAGGTGACCAGTCTTGCGAGGCCAATTGAAGCAACAATTAAGAGGAGTCCCTCCCCGAAGTTCAGCGGCTCACCGCGTCTTGCGACGAGCACGTAGACGAGGAGTGGCCAGTGCACCAGATATAGCCCGTACGAATCACGGCCGAGCGCAAGAATTGGCTTGGTCTCAAGAATCCTGGCCGGGCCGAATCGGCGATTTGTCGCACTCCCGGCCAAAATGACTGCGGCAACACTGAGTACTGGCCAAAGTGCGAGGTATCCCGGGAAGCCGCCGCGAACATCGAGGACCATTCCGCAAGCGACAAGCGCTATGAGTCCAACCCATCCTATGATACCGCTGATCTTGTCTGGGAGCTTTATCCAAGGCAGAACGATTGCCAGAATCGAACCCGCTGCGAACTCCCATAACCTTGCGCCCGTATTGAAGTATGCGGATTCCTGATGTGCCTGAGTTGTGACGATTGAATATACGAGAGATGAAAAGAACAACAGCGTGAAAGATGCTAACGCCAGTACTCGCACATTTTGAATGCGGAAGACCCAGCGAATGGATGCGATCAAAGCAAAGAGGAGCGGCCAGAGTAGGAAAATCTGTCCCTGCACGGAAAGTGACCAAAAATGTTGGAGGGGGCTTGCTAGCGAGTTGTCCGCGTAATAGTCGACAGAGTCAGCTGCGAGCACCCAGTTCTCGAAGTAAAGCACTGATGCCCATGCCTGTCGCCACAGGTCGGGGAGGTTTGAGGCTGGAAGGAAGAAGGAGCCAGCGAGGACAGTTGCGGTGATGACCACGGCGGCAGCCGGCAGCATGCGCTTGAAAGTGCGGATCCACTGTCCGACGACGCGTAGTGGAGTTCCAGCCTCGAGGCGGCGGATGAAGGAGCCGGCAAGGAAGAATGCTGAGATCATAAGAAAGGCATCCACGCCACCTGAAACTCGATCGAGCCATACGTGGTAGACGACCACTAGGAGAACAGCGACGGCGCGGAGCCCGTCGATATCCTTGCGGTAGCCTGCGCCTTGCGAAGGGGACATTTGTTGAGGAGGCGCAACTTTCGAATTTGAGGCCTCTTCTGACTTGGGTTCCGTAAGCGGTGAACCGGATGCTGGAGATGGCACCGGACAAGTATGTCAGTTTATCCATAAAGTGCCAGCTCAGACTTGTTCAAGTCTGGGAATTTAGCTATAATACCCTGTCGACGCTAGGGTTGAACCGAAGGCCCTCCCACAACTTCCGGTACATTTGTCTGCGCAGATTACCCTTCACGCCACCCCGGCGCATGCCGACGACGACTTGCGCAGCGAATAGGAGGAAGTGGAGAAAAGATCTGTGATGGCGCTGGTAGGAGGCTTCATTTCGTACCCCGTAGGCGAACTTCCAAGCATTACTTGCGTCGATCATGCCGAAGTTCACGCCCTTGTTCTCACCCATATCATGCACAGTTACGCTGTCAAGTACTTGGACCCCGGCACATTCTCGAGACAGGCGAAGGGTGTATTCGGCGTCATCGAACCAGATGAAGTACTCCTTGTACGGGAGACCGTAGTGTTCGAGCGCCCACCGAGGGATGAGTACTGAAACGAACGAGCAACGCGTCACCATGACCGAATTTTGCCCAATCGCGAGCAAACGCCCCCAATCCCACGTCGGAACCGGGTTATTCATCTCGCAGATAGTGCCATCAATGTACTTCACTACCGAGCATGCGAACGGCATTTGCTCGCCGAGTTCACCTGCCGCTGCGTCAAAACCGGAGATCAGTCTTTCGAGTGCGTCAGGTTCCGGGTAGCCATCATCGTCCATGACCCACACGAAATCGGCTCCGAGCTCGTAGCCGCGACGCATTCCGGCGGAGAAGCCACCGGCTCCGCCGGAGTTCACTGGAAGGGCGACGACTTCAAGGTTGAGCACAGTTTCGAGGGTGGAGAGGTAGTCACCTGTGCCGTCGGTAGAAGCGTTATCCACGATTACGAGGGACGAAGGGCCCTGCGTCTGCGCCTCGATCGAAGCGATCACAGTCTTCAGCTTCTCCAGCCGATTGAACGTGACGATGACTGCAGCTACGCGTGCCATTGTGCGAAGGTCTCCTTCATCCATTCGTGAGCGGTGGGAAGCTCACTAAATTTAGTTACCCGGTCTCGCTGTTCTTGCCAACGTAACTCTCGTAAGTTCTCGCTCCATGCGAGCCTTGAAATTACCGAGGTCGATTGTGAGACGAACGGTCGTGCAGGCCGTGGGGCAAGCATGTCTCCTTGTACGATTGTGCGTTGCGAGCCAACGTCAGTAGAGAGGACGGGAACACCTGCTGCGATCGCCTCGAAAGTGGTGAGCGTGAGTCCCTCATTGATCGAGGTGATGACGAGTAGATCAGTCTCGGCGAGTGTTTCCGAGACTGGAGTGTCTTCGTAACGTTGATCAATTGTGTTCCGGAGCCCGAATCGATCGATGAGACCATCGACGATGTCACGCATCTCACCATCACCGTGCATGATGGCGCGAAACGGAATGCCTGATCGTTTGAGGCGGTGGGTGAGCATCAGGAAGACGTCGGGGCGCTTCTGACGTGATAACCGTCCAACGAAGGCAATCGTGAAGGGCGATCGCGTGTCCCTTCGCCTGAATTCCTTTGCGTCAGCAGCTGTGAGTGTCGTGAGTGGGGCTAACGCGATCTTCTCATTATTCACGCCCTGTATCTCGGTTAGCCAGCTTACGAGCGCGGGTGAGATCACGTGATGCGTGTCGACGAACGCATCGTACTGGGCAGAAATACCAGGGTAACCCCCACCGAGGTATTCAACGATGTGTAGTGAATCGACAATCGGCAATGCAGGCCGGTGCTGCTTGATCCACGGCAGACTGAGGTAAAGCCACTGGCAGTGGTGGAGTACCGCTCCCGCGAAGTTGAAATTCTCGAGCAGGGCATGCGTGAGTGCGATGTCGAGGCGGTGTAGATGCTCGTGGAAGCTCATCGTGATAATTACGCAGCCATCGAGCTCCGGACGTGTGAGCCAGGGGTGGACAGAGTCCTGGTCAGTCACGACCACAGGCAGGAATCCAGCGTTTCTAGCCAGGCTAATCGACTCGACCGCCCAACGTTCGGCACCGCCAGTCTGTAGCCAGTGCAACCCGAATAGGATCGCGCGCGGCGCCTCCGGCAACGGATAAGCGGGAGTATGTTTCCAGGCTTCGATGATTGGCAGGCTTTCCGACGCTGCTGGGCAGTCCGGATACCGAGGTAGTGGGCCGGAGATCTCGCGCTCGCGTCGACTCATGATAGTTTCCCGTACGGCGTCCAACAGTTTAGGTGCTCGACGCTCGAGGCCACGATAAACACGGCGGGGGAGTGATGCCGGTGCGGGCGGTTCGGTTGTGGCGGGTGTCGCTTCAGGGTGGCTGAGACGGATCCAGCGTACGATAGGACGTTCGGGTGGTGCTGGTTGGATCGATCCGGTAGCCTTGCTGCGGATTCGGATGGTGCGAGTGCCTGTACCTGCGCTGGCAGCGACAATGGTGGAAGAACTGGCGGAACCGTCGAGCGTTGAATCGTCGGTCAGTGCCGGAATCTGCGAGATGTCACCTATTCCGATGCGAAGCTCGATCAGGGCACCGGGGTTGCGCAGTGCGTGGTAGTTTGCGGCAGCGATGAGCTGACCTTGTTGCAGCTTACTCAACGTGATCGGAGCAGAATCCGCATCCACGATAGGCTCAAACAGCGGAGACGCACCCAATGTTCTCATTGCCTCCAAAGCTTAGTCGTAGATGTAGCGTTCGCGGACGGTTTCGGGATGAAAAAGAATGAACGTACCCGGAGGTCGTTTGACGGAGAACTTCAAGTCGCCGATCTCGCAGTACTCGTGTGGGGGGCGTCGGAAACTGCGTGCTCGCTCCACCAATTTGTATCTGCAAACAGTAGCGATTCTTCGCTTACCTCCTCTAAGCGTGCAAGGAGTGATTCGCCTGCGCTATAGCAGCCTGCTAGAAAATTGATGTCCAAATCGGTGATTCCGCGTCGTTTCAGCGCGATTAAGTTGAGGCCATGGAGCCTTACTGGGGAGCCAAAAACCTTTGCGTAAGGCGGTACGTCTCGAGTAACTGGCGTGCCCATACCAATCATCGACCCAGCACCAATCACGCGGCGTTGGTGGATGGATGCATTCATGCCTATGTTGACACGGGGCCCGATGAGACAGTGGCCGCCGATGCTCACGCCGGCTGAAACTGTTGTGTTCTCGCCGACTAGTACATCGTGGGCTATATAAGCACCGGCCAGGATCCAGGATTCAGCTCCAATCGTCGTTTCCCGGTAACTGCCCTGGTGGATTACGGCATTCTCGCGGATGACCGCATTGCGGCCGACGCGAACCCCGGCGTGTTCAAGGTCGCCGGTCCAAGCTGTATTTTGTCGCTTATCGGACATCTCGGGCGGCGCGCCGATTTGGGCACCGGGACCGATCCATGCGCCATCCTCAACAACAGCCGGGCCGAGAACTACCGCCCCGGGCCCGATGGCGACGTTCGAGCCGAGTTCGACGCCCGGACCGACATATGCGAGCGGGCTGACCTGTGAGGTGCTCATCTTATCCGCCTTGTACTGACTGAACCGCGACGGTGCGACCATTCGCTGCTGATTCGAGGGCAGCTTCGCACACCCGGAGCACCTGGAGCCCTTCCCGTAGCGTTACTGCTTCGGAAGGCTTGCCTAGAATGCGGTCACGGAAGGCTTCATGTTCGCTACGCAAAGGCTCACGTTTCTCCAGAGCAAACCGAGTGACTGTGCCCTCGCTTACACCTCGGAAAGTAGTCACAGCATCCCATTCGCTGCTCACGGTGCCGTTCTCGTAGTAAGTGAGATCAGCGGTAAGCGTGTCGGCGATAAATGTGCCTCGTTCCCCCGTAACAAGTGTCAACCGCTCTTTGAATGGGGTGAGCCAGTTAACGAGATGGTTCGTGATGATGCCATTCTCGAGCTGGGCCGAAATACTCACCATATCTTCGAACTGTCGACCGCTTTGGAACGCGGTTTGTGCGCCCACGGAAGCGAAGTCCGAGCGTGCGAGCCAAGCAGTGAGATCAACGTCGTGGCTACCGAGGTCCTTCATAACCCCGACGTCTGCGATCCGGGCAGGGAATGGTCCCTGTCGTCGAGTGTGAATTTGATAGACCTGGCCGAGATCACCGTTGTCCAGTCGCTTGCGGAGGCTCATCAAAGCCGGATTGAACCGCTCGATGTGTCCTACTGTGCCAATCAGGCCGCGGCTTTCAAAGGCGTCGACAAGCCTCTGGCCAGCCTCAAGGGAGTGGGCAACCGGCTTCTCGATAAGCGCGTGTATATCGGCTTCAGCGAGTACCGTACCCACTTCTTCGTGGAATTGGGTCGGCACTGCGACGACCGCGGCATCGATGCCGTGAGCAATAAGCTCCTGGACAGTGTCGTAACGAGGTAGAGTCCCAGCCGCTCCGTGTGGATCTCCCATAGCATCGGCGACTGCGACGAGTTCGACACCCTCGATCTCACGTGCTACGCGCGCATGATGACGGCCCATCATGCCTAGCCCGATTAGGCCGATCTTGATGGTCATTCCAGCTCCTTCAGGGGCGACGGCGATACTCTAACCTGTCCAGGAACGAGGGCAGGCCACACAGTATTCTAGAACGGTGTTGCTGCGATCGTCCCGGTTAGCAGGGTCTAGCGGTTCTCGGTTTGGTAGACTCGGGCGGTTGACTCTGCCGACTCAACCGGTATGAAGCAATGGACGTGTGGAGGAGAGATCGTGGCATCAGCACCGTTCGGCGATGCCGGGTCGGGCCAGACAGGATACGACGTGCCAGGCCAAGGCAAGGGTCTGTTCGAAGTCTTCCGTTGGCGGTACTTGCTGAAGTTGCTCGTACGAAAAGAGACCTCAACCCGATACCGCAACTCTGTCCTCGGTTGGGTCTGGTCGTATGTCCGCCCTGCAGCACAGTTCCTCATCTTCTATCTCGTGATGGGCATTTTCTTGCAGATGGCCCGCGGAATCGAGAACTTCGCGTTGTATCTATTCTCTGGGATCATCGTGATCAACTTCTTCAGTGAGGGTTTTTCAAACGCGACGCGTTCTCTCGTGGATAATGCTCATTTGGTGCGCAAAATTTACATGCCACGCGAACTCTTCCCCGTTGCCACCGTTATTGTCTCCTTCGTTCATTTCCTGCCGCAGGCGGGCGTGCTGCTTGTCGTCGCACTGCTTTTTGGATGGTTGCCATTACCGCTTTCTATCGGTGCTGCACTGCTGGGAATCTTGCTTGTCGGGCTCGCTGCGACGGGCCTCGGGCTGTTCTTCGGGTCTTTGAACGTTGCCTTTCGTGATGCACAGAACTTTGTGGAACTCATCCTTATGGTTGCGGTGTGGGCGTCTCCGGTTCTTTACTCCTGGGAAATGGTGCAGTCTCAGCTGCCGAACTGGTTGATGTGGGTCTATCAGGTCAATCCGCTCACTGCAGCCGTCGAGCTTTTCCATCTCGCGTTCTGGGATCCGGTCACACCGGGAGCTCACGCTCTTCCCGGGAACTTCTGGGTGACAGTATGGATCGCTACCGCGATTACCGTTGCGAGCGTGATGATCGGGCAGTGGGTCTTCCGCAAGATCGAACCCCGCTTTGCACAGGACCTGTAAGGGGGCGCCAGAAAGAATGACTCTACAGCCGGCGATCATCGTTGATCATGTCTCGAAACACTTTTCCCTGAAGCACACGCACTCTCTAAAAGAGACGTTCATCGGGTGGACCAAGGGCAAGCAGCTTCGTTCGGACTTCACGGCGTTGGACGATGTGAGCTTCGAAGTCGCTGAGGGCGAGTCGATCGCTCTGCTTGGATATAACGGCTCTGGTAAGTCAACCATGCTGAAAATCATGTCCGGGGTAATGCCCCCCAACGATGGAAAGGTCCTCACTCGGGGTCGTGTTGCAGGCCTCATTGAGGTTGGCGCGGGATTCCACCCCGACCTCACTGGGCGTGAAAACGTGTACCTCAACGCAGCGATCCTCGGCATGAAAGAAGCTGAGATTGACGCCATCTTCGAACAGATTGTTGATTTTGCGGAGATTCGCGAATTCCTCGAGCAAGAGGTCAAGTATTACTCGTCAGGCATGTTTATGCGGTTGGCGTTCTCTGTGGCGATCCACGTAGAGCTTGACATCCTTCTAGTTGACGAGATTCTTTCTGTTGGTGACGCACCGTTCCGGGAAAAGTGCCGACTGAAGTTCGAGGAAATGATCGAGCAGAAGAAGACCATGGTTGTTGTGAGTCATGACATGGAAATGGTGCGGGAGCTGTGTGGCCGTGGCGTCGTGATTAAACGGGGGCGCAAACTCTTCGATGGGCCGATTGAACAAGCGATCGACTTTCTCGGTTCCGAAGAATACCAACAAGCCGCTTAGCTGTTTGGGAACTCAATTGCAGTTCACTCGGAGGAGTGCAGCTTCACCTTCACGGTCGATCTCCGTCAGCGCAACATTCTCCTTCAAGTTGCGAAGTCCGCTGAACCGATCGACGGCCGGCCCGTGGTATGTCGCAAAGTTCGGGTCTCCGAAGTCGAGGACGAAATCAACACCCATGCGTTGAAAGTACTCACAAGTTTCTTCCGGACCCATGCCCCGCAGATCAGCCGCGACCGCCGTGGTATCTGGATTCCAACGAGTGCTCATATGAGGGAAGACCGTTCGACGTTCTGCGAGACTGTAAACAAACGCGCTACCGTTCCAAGGGTCGCCGATGATCAGCGCGTCCTCCGGGACGGAGTCTCCAACACGTTCGAGTAGGGCCCGTTCCTCTGCAGAGAGCAAGTCAGGTCCACTTTCATTTGCTGGTGCGGGATCGAAGAGCCCCCCCATCCATCCCATCTGCGCACCCATGTTCGCGCCTCTCGCGCCGGTGATTAGGATCGCGATGAGGGAAACCAGTGCAATCATCTGTACGCTCCGGCCCCTGGTTGATGCAAAGCGACCTTGCTCCTTCAGTTGTCGAGCACCCAGAGTCACCGTATCGAGCAGTAGAGATGCTGAAACGGTGGCGAGGGGAACTACAACGATTGGAGTGAGTGCTGCCAAGCGTGCAGCATCGTTATACCAAGGACCGGTGAAGACGGTCCGTATTGGCCCATCGCTCCCAAAGGCGATTGCAAAGAACAGAATTACTGTGAAGTAGGAGGCGACGAGCCAGCGATGGCGTCGGCGGTACATTAGGACCAGAACACCTGCGGCGACGAAAAGAGTGAGGAAGAGTGAGCGGGTGTCGAGAAGTGGTGCGTTGGTGACGCCCTCAACAAGGGCGCTTATGAATGTCCGGTTGTAAGGCTTGTCTGAGTCGACGAGGGTGACGAAGTTCCATATCAGAACGGTGCCTGCTGCTATAAGTGCAACCACTGTGAGACGTAGAGTAATCTGCGCTGAACGCAGGCGGTGGTATCGCCATTCAAGTGCGTGGGCGAGGATGAGTGGGAACAGCAGGAGAACTGTGCCGAACAGGCCGTTGGGGTGGGCAACGATGGCTGCGCCGAGGGCGGCAACGGCAGAGACCCATAGCGCCACCGACGGCCCGGCACCGGGGAACTCACGTGGCCGTAACGCTATGTGTATGAAGCCGATCACGATCGGCAATAGAGCCGTGGACAGGAAGTTTGGGTATAGGACGCCCCACGTCAGAAGTAGGTAAGGGAAGGCTGTAAAGCTGGCTGCGAATACTGCGGCAAGAATGAGTCCGTAAGCGTGACGACGAACGAATGGTGCCGTGAAGAATAGGACCGCCACTGGCCACACTCCGGCAGCGACGACAATTGAGAGTGCGTTTGTGGCCACAGGGATTGACGAATTACCGAGAGTTGCGACCATAGCGACGATGGCATGCCACAGTGTTGGGTAGAAACTCGTCGTTTGGTCAGGGACGAGCATCGTCATATGAAAAGGTGATGCGTCGCCAGTCTCCTGAATAAATGCGACGGCATTGAGATGAAATACCGCGTCATAAGTTTGCGAGAGGTTCTCGGGGGTGCCGATAGAACGGGCCACGCTGAAAAAGATGAGGGCTCCAGCGAGGAATAACGAGGCAATCGTCGAGAAGGTGGCTGACTGTCGCCCAGATTCCGCGGGTAACTTCAATTTGAGTAGTGTCCGCAACGCGAGGGCCACAAGAGTTACCAGTGCTGCTACGACTAGGACCGGCAGCATGCCCCAGGTGAGGTCAAGGAGTGGCGCACCGAGCGACGCAATAGCAATGATCGCGATCGATATCGCAATTGATCCTGCGGCAAGGCTTAACCCACGCAGGCGGATCAACCAGGCAGCGGCGAATCCAGGTATAAACAAGAGCGCTGCGGAAACTAGAATGGTCGGGACCGCCGCGACCCAGGAAATCAACTGCGGTCCTCGCGGACTCGGGCTTCCATGAGAGCAACTGCCCTCGCAAGTTCAGTCACCCGAGCATCACTTCGAGCTTTGGCACGCACCATTGAGACAGCGAAAAGCAGCATCATGACGATGGAAATGTAGAGGAGCAGATCGGTTCCTCGGCCAATACCAAAGAAATTCGCGATAGCGGTGAGTGCTGAAGGAAAAATAATGGCGAGTATCGCAGCAAGTGAGAAGCAAATCGCGTAGATCCGCTTGAGCGCCAAGGAACGTTCTCCTGGGAGGAACCGTACGGCGAGTACTGCGGCGAGCACGACGACCGCAATGAGAAGAAACTGGAAGAAGGACATCACGGCCCCTATCGGATGATTAAATCTATGAGGATGTTCACTGAGTTCAGGAGCGACTGACCCTTGGCTCTCGAGTATTCCGTGTAGATGACCTCAACCGGGTGCTCCGCCCACGGCAATCCGGTTCGACCGAGTTGTACCACGATTTCAGTGCCATGCGCCATCCGGTCTTGACGTAGTTTGATTTGGCGGAGCGCGTCTTCGCGAATTACGCGAAGACCATTATGTGCGTCCGTAAGACGAGTGCGGGTGGTGATGTTGGTCACCCAGACTGCAGTCTTGAGCACAATTCTCTTCAATAGCCCAGGGTTCGTGCGGTTGTCTAGAAAACGGGAGCCATACACAATCGAGAGATCATCGGAGCGAGCGAGCCTGACCATGGCAAGCGCATCTTCGACGCGATGCTGTCCGTCTGCATCGAAGGTGACGACATATCGCGCCTCCTTCTCTAGCGCGTACTCAAACCCCGTTTGCAGCGCGGCACCTTGTCCGAGGTTGATGGGGTGGGTGATGATTTGAGCGCCAGCATTGTGGGCTATTGCTGCTGATCTATCTTGTGAACCGTCATCGACGCAGACAACGTTTGGAAAAAGGGGAGTGAGTCCGTGGACTACCTCGCCGATCACCTCCGCTTCGTTAAATAGCGGGATGATGACCCATACGTCGCTGTTGCCGTCGTGCAACGGGTCGGAGGGCGGAGGAGTCATGTCTACATTCTTTCATGTGCGGTTGTCGTGTAAACCCGCGAGCAAAATAGCTCGACGAAGGTTGGTAGGAGCCCTCAGCAAGGCTAAGCTTGAGCAGAACGTTCAATGAGAACTTGAAGCTTTGGGGGAAGCTTGTGACGACCTATTCCTTTCGCCGCAGGCTGCGGACCGCCTCGTTAGCATCGGCGTCGATCCTAGCCCTCGTGGTTGGGATGACTGCTCCAGTTTTTCAGGCGACAAGTGCGCATGCGAACCCGACCGAGGGCTTTGAGCCGGGAAACATTATTTCTGATGCCCTTTTCTATGATGGAGACGCCCTTACTGAGAGCCAGATTCAGAGTTTTCTGAATCAACGAGTGCCAAGGTGCACTATTGGCGGTCCTGATCAGGACGCTGGGTCAGTCTGGGGTAATACCACCATTGCTAGTTCTTGCCTGAAGGATGCGCGATTTTCAACAGCGCCACGGCCATCCAATAGTTACTGTCAGTCGGTGCCTGGTGGCACAAATGAGCTTGCCGCACGAATCATCGCAAAAATCGGTCGTGCGTGCGGGATAAGTCCAAAAGTCTTGCTCGTCATGCTCGCTAAGGAGCAAAATCTGATCCAAGACACCTGGCCGACTGTTCGGCAGTTTGATTTCGCCATGGGCGCATACTGCCCGGACACGGGCCCAGGGGGCACGGCAAACTGCGATCCCACAAGAGTGGGGTTCGCAAATCAAGTGTACTACGCAGGGTTTCTGTTGAAGTATTATCAGGCCCACAATGGCCTGAATTATCATCCGCATCAAACGAACTCAATTAAGTGGAGCCCCACACCGGGCTGTGGGGCATCACAAGTTTATATTGAGAACATGGCCACAGCGAGCCTCTACACGTACACTCCCTATCAGCCGAACCGGGCGGCGCTTGACGCGGGGTGGGGAACGTCACAGGACAGATGTGCGAGTTACGGAAACCGCAATTTTTACAACTTCTATAAGGCTTGGTTCGGAAGCACTCAAGGGTTTGTCGTTAGCCCAAGGCTTCAGGGCTTTTACGATGCCAATGGAGGTGCTGCTGGGAGGTACGGATCACCCGCTGGCCCTGCAACCGGCGTGGGGATTGGTGTTATGCAGGAGTTCTCTGGCGCCACCCTGTATTGGAATCAGTACGCCGGTCCTGGCAGTGTAAATGGAGCCATTCGGGTGCTCTTCAACAGTAAAGGTGGCGTGTGGGGGTACCTTGGGTATCCGGTTGGGCGCGAAACTTATGTGAATGGTGGAGCAGTACAACAATTTGAACGCGGTACTGCTTACTGGAGTAGTGCTACTGGCGCTTCTGCAGTTAATGGCGCGGTGCGTGACCTTTACAGGCAGAAGGGTGAACAAAGTGGTTACCTTGGATTCCCACTAGGTACCGAGATCTACGAGTATGGAGGCGTTCGCCAGGAATTTGCTCGAGGAACTGCGTACTGGACAAGCCGGACAGGTGCGTCGGCGGTTAATGGCGCAATCCGTGCTCTCTACAAATCCAATGGAGCCGCCGGCGGATATCTAGGTTTCCCTGTTGGTGTCGAAACTTACTCCAATGGCGGTGCCCGGCAGGAGTTTGAGCGCGGCACGGCCTACTGGACTGCCAGGACCGGTGCGGCAGCCGTAAATGGTGCAATTCGCGACCTATATGAAAGGAGTGGCGGCAACACGGGGTATATGGGCTTCCCAGTAGGCGTTGAAGTTCATGCCTCCGGGCATACTCGACAAGCATTTGAATACGCGACCGTTTATTACTCGCCCCGCACGGGTGCTTCGGTCGTCAACGGCGCGATCGGAAAACTCTACAACGATACTGGTGGCCCCGACGGCTACCTTGGATTGCCGAAGGGCGTGGAGAAGCATAATGTTGATTACACGAGTCAGGAATTTGAACGCGGTACAATCTACTACTCAAGTAGAATCGGTGCCTCCGCGATTAATGGGGCAATACGTGCCTGGTACCTTGAAAGTGGTGGCCCCGAGGGGGACCTAGGCTTACCCATCGGGAAAGAGATCCATATTGGTGGACAGACTCGCCAACAGTTTGAATTCGGGGTACTTGTGTATAGGCCAGGAGTCGGCGTCATGCTTGAGGGCGTCGTCTCTGAGTCGGGTTCGTTTGACCTGGTAGAGCCTGGAATAGATTTTGAAGCTAGCGGAACATCGCGGTTGGACGGCGTTGGGCGCGAGGTGCGTCCCTCATTAACCGATGAGGAGGTATCTGGCGAGACTCAGTCGACTTCGACAGGAGAAGATGCTGGCTAAGTTGTCACCTTCGGGTGGTCATCTTTCTAAGGGATGACTTGAGTTCTCGCCGCTTCTACTGAAGGTGTTGTCCGCCGACTAGACTTTCCTAGAGTGATCGCCCTTGAGGCATCTCCGAGACCGAGAGAGAAGGACTCCTTCGATGCCCGATTTTATTCCAGTCGCTAAGCCGAACATCGGTGGGGATGAACGTGAAGCGGTTGACCGTGTGCTTCGTTCAGGAATGATCGCACAAGGCCCAGAAGTGGCGGCGTTTGAGATAGAGTTTGCTGCCCACTTCGTAGGTGGCCGTGAAGTCGTAGCAGTGAACTCTGGCACCAGCGGTCAGCATTTAGGACTGCTTGCCGCAGGGGTTGGCCCAGGCGATGAGGTGATAGTCCCGTCGTTTACATTTGCGGCGACAGGGAATTCGGTCGCACTCACGGGTGCGACCCCGGTATTCGTGGACATTGAACCGGACTACTTTTCGCTAGACCCCGAGGCGGTACGATCTGCCATTACCCCTCGCACCAAAGGGATCATGCCCGTTCATCTGTATGGCCACCCTTTCTTGGTGGATGAAATCGAGGCAATCGCACAGGAGTATGGTGTTGCTATCTATGAGGATGCTGCACAAGCTCATGGAGCACAGTGGGCCGGCAGGCCAGTAGGCACTATCGGTGATTTTGCCATGTTCAGCCTCTATCCGACGAAAAACATGACTTCTGGTGAAGGTGGAATGGTTTCGTGCGGAAACTTTGAGATTGCGAGGAGCGTTCGGCTTCTTCGAAATCAGGGTATGGAGACTCAGTACGCCAACGAGGTTGTTGGATTCAACATGCGTATGACTGATATCCATGCTGCTATTGGGCGTGTGCAGCTTTCCAAGATTGATGATTGGACTGCTCGTCGTCAGCGGAATGCTGCTTACTTGGACGCTGGACTCTCAGGCCTGGGCGGCGTGCAAACGCCCAAAGTACATCGAGATGCAGTGCATGTTTATCATCAGTACACGATCCGACTCGACGCAGGTGAACGTGACCGGATCCGGAGAGCACTAGAAGATGAACATCGAATCGGTTCTGGGGTCTACTATCCGATTCCAAACCATCGTCTACCGTCGTTAGCGCGATTTGCGAGTGGGCTCGACCTGATTGAAACGGAACGGGCCTCACGCGAAGTTCTCTCCCTGCCAGTACATCCGTCACTAACCGAGCAAGACCTTGAACGGATTGTAACTGCCCTGTCTGCTGTGGTAAGTGCGGGTGTGTAGTCTTCAGAAGTTGGCTTGCGCAAAGTGAGTGGACGTCAGAAGAACCTCGGTGTGCACACGGCGGGCGCGTCGCGATCCGAGAGTCCAGAGAAAACATTGGCGAAATTGGGCAAACGGTGAAAGAACTTTGGGAGACCTTACGGCAACTCATCGGGGTCCTGCCTCATGGTGCAAAGCCGTTCTACCTTTGGTATTCGATCGTCACGGGTCTGCTCGCGATTCTGGATACGGCTGCTCTCGCATTGCTCCTGTTGACAGTCTCACCTCTTGTGTCAGGTGAGCCGGTCGACCTTCCACTCCTTGGCAGAGTCGAAGCTGGCGGTGTCGCCTGGGTAGCTATCGTCGTCTGCGCTCTCTTCATTTTGAAGGGGGTACTTGCAGTTGCACTGCACTGGTATGCGACGAGGCGCTTCGCAAGGTATGAATTGCAGGTCGGAGACTCGCTATTTCAAAGTTACATGCGTGCGAGTTGGGAAAAGCGGTCTCAAATGAGCACGGCTGAGGTCACTCGGCTAGTTGACATTTCAATGGCAAATACGAACTTAGGTTTTATTTTGCCGCTATCCCAGATACCAGGAAATGCACTCACATTCATTGCAGTTCTCGCTGTACTGATTGTTGGTGAACCAATTACAGCGTTGATCACCTTCGTCTATTTGGGATTTGTATCCCTTTTGATGGTGTTTGTGGTTTCTCGGCGAGCACGCATTGCAGGAAGACATAACCGAGAGTTCTCGTATCGTGTTGCGACCATCATGACGGAGATGGTGGACGCGCTAAAGGAAGTAACGCTCCGCGACAAGCTCGACGAAGTCAGCCGTGTGGTATCTCGGAACCGTCAGAGAGCAACTCGTGCACGTGCGAATATGTCTTTCCTTGCCATCGTGCCGAAATACGGGTTTGAAGCGGCTCTTATTGGTGGGTTTCTCCTGGTGGGCGGCACCTCTTTCTTGATTGGTGGCGGTGCCGCGGCCGCAGCCTCTGTAGCTTTTTTTGCTGTTACGGGGTTTCGGATGATTCCCGCGATGAATGGCATCCAGACCTCTCTCACTTCTGCCTCTGCCAACGAAGTTTTTGCGCGTGATGTTATTCGTGGACTCGAGTCTGCAGACCATATTGAGCCGGGTGAAGCCCGATTTGCGGAGCCCCTATGCTCCCTTCCGCAGTCGCCAAAACATCTTGAATTAAAGAATGTTTGCTTTCGCTACCCTGGGCGAGATGAAGATGTGCTCAAAGACCTAAGCTTGAGCTTGCCATTCGGTCAAAGCCTAGCCATTGTCGGACCTTCAGGAGCGGGCAAATCCACCTTGATCGATATTCTTCTCGGCTTGAGTAGACCGACTTCTGGAGTCATGGAAATCGATGGCATTCCATTGAGTCGAGTGATGGTCGAATGGCGGCGACGGGTTGGCTATGTGCCTCAAAGAGTGGCCCTCTTCGATGCCTCGATCGCGCAGAATGTGGCGTTAACCTGGGAGAATGACTTTGACTCTGATCAAGTGGTCAGGGCACTCCGCAGGGCACACTTGATGGACTTAGTTGACCGTGGAGAAGGTATAGATGCGAAGGTTGGGGAGCGAGGACAATCACTTTCTGGTGGACAACAGCAGCGGCTTGGAATCGCCCGCGCGCTTTATTCTGAACCGCTGGTCATGGTGATGGATGAAGCGACAAGCGCACTAGATACTGCGACCGAGAGCCGAGTCACCGAATCAATACGTGAACTGCAAGGGCAAGTCACATTTGTGACGGTGGCGCATAGGCTTTCGACAATTCGTGATTATGACCAGGTCTGCTACCTTGACGGTGGCCGCATACTTGGCGCTGGGACATTCGATGACGTGGTTGCACGTGTCCCAGAATTCAGGCTTCAGGCGACACTCGCCGGATTGGTGCAGGATTGACCAGCATCGAGGTTATCGTCCCCGTACATAGCACTGAAAGACCAATTTCACGTGCAGTCAGAAGCGTGCTGCAAGATGAGGTGCGGGAGGCACGTGTCATCGTCGTATCCCACAATGTTTCAGCTGCCACTATCTGTGGGAATTTGGGCAGTTTGGCGAACCACCCAAGGGTTCGAGTGCTCGAGTACTTCGATGGCGTTGCCTCACCTGCCGGGCCACGAAATTTCGGCTTGATTCACACAACTGCAGATTACATTGCATTTCTCGACTCTGATGATGAGCTCGACTCGGGTGCGATGAGTAGTTGGTCCGAAGAGTTGCAGTCGGAGCCTGACGTGTTGATCGGTCAGATGCGGTCGATCAGCGCTGGTCAAATTGCTGCTCCAGCTCCCCGAGTCGGGAGATATATGAGATTGGACCCTGTTAGCGACCTACTGAACTATCGTACTGCACCAGTGGGAGTGCTGGCGCGTCGGGGGGTCCTAATGCGTCAAGACTCGCCGAAATTCAGGGAAGGATTCCTGATTGGAGAAGACATCGCACTCGGGCTGTATCTTTGGAATCTTTCTGACAGCGTGAACTATTCTAGAAGCCCCGCAGGCTACCTTATCCACGAATCAGCCAGTGACCGGGTGACCGGAAAGGATATAGATGCGGAGGAAGTATTTGCCCCCATCCTTGATGCAATTACGTTTCCTCAGATTGCGCAACTTCGGCGTCGACGTCGCACGGCCATCGCTGTGAAGCTCATCCGCCATCAAGTGCTTGATCGACTTAGATCATTTCGCCAGGGTGGGAGTTTAGACGGAGACACGTTACGAGTTGCCGCGAATACAACCGAGCAACTGCTCGAGTTCGGACATCGAGTTTCTGGCTACCTCACAACACCCGAAGTGAATTGCGTAAGTTCAGTGATAAAGAGAGATCTTCCCGGTGTATGTGAATCATTCGATTTAGTGGAGCGCATGTCGTTTCTACGAGCTCAAATTCCCGATAACCCAATGATGTTATTCGCACCAGAGGCAAATCTAGTTAGGGGAATCCGTGCGCGAAGGATGAAGTCAAGCTTTGACCATCGAGAAGGACGAGCATCGGAACAATGAAACGTGACAAACCTCAGCTGCTCATCATTAGTTTTTCCGATATTTCGGCCGATGCGCGAGTTCTGAAGCAGGCTCTTCTGTTTGCGAATGAGTTTGATGTCGTTACCTGTGGGTACGGCTCCTCGGTGCGAGAAGACATCGAGCACATTGGACTCGAACATATTCCTGAGTCCATGCTTGGCTTGCGCAGATACATTGAACCGCTCTTTGTCCGAACCCACCTCTACAGACTCGCTTTTCAACGGGATCCGCGCGTTCGGCGCGCTTTGCGTGCCTTAGAGAACCGAAGTTTTGACGTGGTCATTGCGAACGAACTTGAAACTCTTCCCGTCGCATTCTTATGTGCCGATGAACGACGAGTCTTGCTAGATCTTCACGAATACTATCCAGGATTGCGGGATGATTTGCCTGCCTGGGTCAACGTTCGTCAACCGTACCAAGAATGGTTGCTCCGGAAAAAGGTGCGACGAGTGGGAGCTGTTACGACGGTCTCCCAAACCATTGCAGACCGCTACTCTGTAGAGTTTGGATTTACTTCTAGTGTTGTGCGGAACGCTGCAAATTACCGTTCGAACTTGCAACCCGGCGATGTGAATGACCCGATCAGAATCGTACATTCAGGCGTGGCCGCGGAAAATCGTCGCCCAGAAGTGATGATGGAAGCCGTCGCTGCGTCCCGTTCGAATGTGACTCTTGATTTATTTCTCACTGCACAGCAAACAGAATTTGGCCAGCGGTTGCATGACACAGCAAGGGCATTGGGGGACCGGATCAAGATTCATGCACCTGTGCCAAATGCTGAACTTGTTGAGAAGCTGAACAATTATGACATCGGTATGCATGTTCTTGCCCCCACGAATACGAATAACGCTCTAGCGCTACCGAACAAGTTTTTCGATTTCGTTCAAGCTAGATTGGGCATGATAATTGGGCCAACTCCTGACATGGCTTCGCTCCTAACCAAGTATGGCCTAGGAGCTGTGGCAGGTGGGTTTGAAGTCAAAGACGTAATTACAGTGCTTGATGGCCTTGATCGAAACAAGGTTGCAAATTGGAAGAAGAATTCTGATACACACGCTGAAGAGTTGAGCGCAGAGCAGCAGCAAGGGGGATGGATTTCCGCAGTAGAACGGATATTGGCGAATGCCAGCTGAGGCAAGATCGGCGCACTATGTAACGTGGAATGGGCGAGCGGCATCTGAGAGCAATGCAGCGAACCTGGCGTAGTTTCGAGGGGCAGACCACGAGCTCTTCCAGTGCAAGAATGAGGCATTAGAGACGGCCGCGTAGTCCTCGTTACTGAGTTCAAGCAGATGTTCAATACGGTCGGCAATTTCGCTGGGTGATGGGTCAGAGCTGAGAAGTCCTGGAAACATGCCGATTTCTGGTGCAATGAGTTCGGAAGTGCCACCAACGTCAGTTGCAATGATTGGCAGTCCCTGCGCTAAGGCTTCCATAATTGAGACAGGTACGCCTTCGGATTCGGATACGTTCAGGAATAATGTTGCTGGATGATTCGCGTACCACTCGCGGAGCTCCTGATTGGATAGTTCTCCAACCAAAGAAAATGACCCTGGTTGCAGGTGCCTTGAAGCATGTGCGTGAAGTTGATTGAACGCTTCACTGACACCTCCGCCGAGGTGAACCCACCGTATTCCCCGCCCTCGTTGCTGCAGGTTAGCGATTGCCGCGATCGCCAGAGTTAGGCGCTTGACTGGGACAATGCGCGAACAAGTGACGATAACTGTGGGGTTCTGTATTGAATTCTGCGAGTTGTTCGCAGAATTGACACCAAGTCTGGCCACGCTAATTCGGTCTGCGTAGTCCGGGTGAACTGTCTTCAGGTGTGTAGCGCCCTGACGCGAGACAGCGTAGAGTCCGTCCAATTCTGCGATGAGCTGACGTCGCCTTGGTAGGTAGCCAAGCGGAGAGAACTGCTCATAGATGTCGCCTCGATGACCCCTCGCGACCACTGGGAGGTTTAACTGACGGTGCAACTTGACTCCTACTGCGCTCTGAACGTGGAACCAGTAAGCGTAAATTGTGTACGAGCGACCCTGCTTCATAGCGCTGAAGAGCTCATTGGAGATTGCCGCAGTCAACAAATCAGAAGTGACTGCAAACTGAAATTCACTCTTGACACGGTCGATGCGTGGGAACTGGCGAGCCGCACTACCGAGAGCAAAGAGGAGTCTCAGCGGGTGACGGAATGTGAACCGGAGGAAATCACGCCGCCACCTGCCGGAGACAACTCGGGGCGAAGGGAGAACGGTATGAACATTTGAGGGGACTGATCGAGTCAACTCGGAATCGTTGCGGGAGGAGAGTGGCAGGATGATGACCTCATCGAATTCACGAGCGAGATGCTCAATTTCTGATTCGAGAAACTCCTCTCCGCGGTCGAACGGGTAGTGAGCAGTTATCAGGATCACACCGGTATCGGATAATGCCATTGTGCACTCCTCCATCGCAGACGGGCACTTACTCACGGGGTCAGAAATACCAACACTTGAACATGATCGAGCCAGAAATGTGACCCCAGTTGTACCCGAAGGTAGACACGGCTAGGAGCCTTCGAGGACTGCGTGGCGCTGAGAATAGGATGCGGAATGCAGCGATTCCGAGCATCAGCGGCGCAAGCACATAGCTACGTCGCGGCATACCGGCCCTTCGGTGCTTCGCATAGAGTTGCGCTTTCCCGCGCCCGTAACTCACCTGCTGGCGGAAAATGGACCTCGGGTCCGTGCGTGCAAAGTAATTGAACTTCGCATCTTCAATGGTGACGACTTGATGCCCGGCGAGTTGCATCCGCCAGAACAAATCCAGATCTTCGGCTGCACCAGTGAAAGCTTCATCGAATCCATTGACTGAGTCGAATATAGACTTAGCGAAACCTGCCTGGCCACCTCCGACTGAGGCTAAGCCGGGCCAGGTGTTATCGCTGAGACTAGTGATCTGTTTGATTAATGTTCCATCTTCTCTGCGATGAAGAATCTCGCACGCGACGACATTGGAGCCAGACATAAAGGCGTCGCTAAAACCCTTTGCCCACCCAGGCAATACTTCGTCATCTGCGCCGCAAAGCATGACAAAATCGCCGGTGCTCGCTCGGACACCGTCGTTCTGCGCAAAGACTGCTCCCTGAGCACGATCGGCCTGGACCTCTTTCACTCGTGAGTCGCGGGAAGCAAAAGCTGCGATGACGTCTGATGTGCGGTCAGTCGAGCGGTTGTTCGCGACGATTATTTCGTGCAAGTACTCCTGTGGCTGACTCGTGAGTGCCGTGAGCTGTCTGGGGAGGTGATCCTCCCCGTTAAAGCATGGAATAACTGCTGATAGGCGAGGGCGCTGTTGAGGATTGTTCCGAGTCGTCATCAGTCAGCATTCCTCTCGATGACATCTGCGACGTCGGAAGCCGTTTTCCGCATTGAGACGTTGGTGTGCGCCCATTGAGAAAGCGCTGTCCGTTGAATGGTCGTCAAGGGGTTTGCCGCGAGTTTAGACATCGCGTTCGCGATAGATGAAGCGGCATATGGAGTGGCGGATCCTGCGGCTACTTGGCGGTTGGTATCTTGAATGAATTCACTGGTTGGCCCTGGCCCTGCAAAGATCACGGGGCAGCCGCTTGCAAGAGATGAGTACGTCTTGGTCGCAAAAGCGAACTCATAGCCTCCACCAGGTAAGAGCGTTGCGAGGGAAGCTGTCGCGGCCGAGAACTCGAGGCTTAGCGCTTTTGGAGGTAGTGGCGGCTCGAATGTGATCTTTCCTTCGAGGCCGAGTGCACGAGCGCGTTCTAGCATTGCAGGCTGCTCGGTTCCTAGCCCGATAAAGCGGAGCCGAAACGCTTTGTGTAGCGGTGCAGATGCGCGGAACTCGGCGAACGCATCAACGAGGAGGATTGCCCCGTGCAGGTGCGTGTATGTTCCTGCGTAGATGAACTCAGGTTTAGTCTCAGTGGGACGATAGTGAAACTGGGTGGTGTCGGCTCCGTAACCAGTAACTTGAACAGGTTTGCGGATTCCCCAGCTTCTCAGCCGCTCGCGAACTCCGTCTGAAATTGTGACGATCGAAGCAGCGCCGTTGATTGCCCAGCGCTCAAGCGCTTTGAGAACTTTGAGGACGGCGTGAGAGTTCGTCGCATGAACGGCTGCAACTGACCATAAATCTGCTGCATCATAGGTGTAAGGGATCCGACGGAGCTTGCACACCAATCTAACGATGGCACCAGTAGTGGGTGGTGGTTCAACAAGGACAGCGGCAGCGCGCCTCATAAATAAGAGCCTGAAGAAGAGCGGAATGTCGAAGCTCAAATACGGAATGTAACCGCGTATGTATCCGTTTCGGTCGCGGAACGCAGGAAATGTGCGGATTGTCTCGGTGCGGCTGGGAATGCTTAAATTGCGTGGGGGCTTCGCTGTGAGCACTACAACTTCGTGACCGCGGCGACTGAGTTCATCAGCTACTGAACCCAGAAAGAATGACGCAGCAGAGGGCTCAGGAAGATAGATGCGTGATGCGATTACAACGCGCACTATCTCTCCTCAATAAGTCGGTGGTGAGTTGAAATCATAGAGTTTCCATCCTGGCACCGTATGCGAGTCTACTAGCTTGAGATCTAGGTAGAATTAGCCGCGTGAAAATAATGAGCGTAGTGGGCGCGCGCCCGCAATTTGTGAAACTCGCGCCTGTTGCACATGCCCTAAGCGAAGCTGGTCATGAACACATCATTGTGCATACTGGTCAGCACTATGATCCGAATCTGTCAGATGTTTTTTTTAGGGATCTCGGTATCCCGGAGCCGGACGTCCATCTCGAAGTAGGGTCTGGGGCTCATGGCGTGCAGACCGGAGCCATGTTAGGGCGGATGGACGGCGTGATCGAGGAATACGCTCCGGATTGCGTTCTTGTGTACGGTGACACAAACTCAACTCTTGCTGCAGCTTTAAGTGCTGTGAAGTTGCATGTTCCGCTCGTGCACCTTGAGGCAGGTCTGCGGTCATTTAACCGTCGTATGCCCGAGGAGCACAATCGGGTGCTCACCGATCACGCCGCGGACTTGTGTTTGGCTCCCACAGAGCGTGCAATGGAATTACTTGCTCAAGAAGGCCTGAGTCAACGGTCAACCCTTGTTGGTGATGTGATGACTGATGTGCTTTACAGAGTGCGTGAAGCTGTCCTTGCTGGAGCACATGACGAGAGTGACCCGCTCCTTGAATTGCACAGAGCGCAACCCTATCTAGTTGCGACGCTACATCGGGCGGAGACAACGGACGACCCTCGCAAGCTAAATGACGTTATTGCCGCGCTTTCTGAGTCGCCGACCACTGTGATTCTTCTCGCTCACCCTCGCTTACGGGCGAGAGCTAAAGAATATGGGATTGCGCTCTCGGGAGGCGCCGTGATTGTGAGTGATCCCCTTCCCTACCCGCAACTGGTTCGTGCGGTCATGGGAAGTGTCGGAGTTGTAACGGACTCCGGTGGGTTGCAAAAGGAGGCATTTCTCCTTCGAGTTCCTTGCACTACTTTGCGTACGGAGACGGAATGGACGGAAACTGTGGCGCTCGGCTGGAACGTTTTGGCGATGACCAGAAGTGACATTCTCGCGGGTATCCAACGAGAGCGACCAAGGGCCACCACCGCCGAACCCTATGGTGACGGCAAGGCCGCGCAACGAGTGGTCGCCGCAATCGTTGCGAACATTGGGTGACGATCCGTATGGCGAAGCAGATCCTTTGTATTTCGCTTTCCCCAATTGCGCGCGATTCACGAGTTCTTCGACAGATTTCCCTTCTTGCGAAGCTGGGTGACGTCACGACCGTTGGGTACGGGGCGAAGCCAGATGGAGCGACGAATCACCTTGAGGTGCCTTCGAATTTGAAATCGCTGCCGCAAACACTTGCGGGCGTGGCAAGGTTATTGTTCCGGGACCACAATGCTGCCGAAAACAGCTCACCTGCCGCGGCTTGGATTCTCAAACAAGAGTTGTCGGACTCTTGGGACCTGGTTGTCGCAAATGATGCTCGAGTCCTTGATCTTGCGGACCAACTTTCGAATGGCGCTCCAATTTGGGCGGACATGCATGAATGGGCTCCGGAGGAGCAATCAGACTTGACCTCTTGGCGCATACTTGTTGCCCCCTTCATGACTCATTTGTGTGAAAAGTACCTGCCAAGTTCGTCGCTTGTGACGACTGTTTCAAGCGGTATCGCAGAACTTTATGGCAGCCAATTTGGGGTCAATGCACATCTATTCACCAACGCCTCAGAACTGCGCCAGATAGAGCCCTCACCTGTGGAGCCAGACCGGATTCGATGTGTGCATTCGGGTATTGCTGTGCACAGCCGCGGGCTTGACCGAATGGTTGAGCTCTTTACTGCACTCCCTGAGAGATACACGCTCGATCTCTATTTAGTACCTGGAAGCGATGGTGGAGCGTACCTTCAGAAGCTTCGTAACATTTTTGGTGCGGATCCACGAATTACTTTCAATGATCCAGTTCTACCGCGTGATCTCCCAGACGTCTTGTCTGGTTTTGACGTTGGCGTGTACTGGATCCCGCCGCTTCACACCAATGCGAGACTCTCGTTCCCCAATAAGTTCTTCGACTTCGTGCAGGCGCGCCTTGCGATAGCAATCGGGCCGTCTGAGGAAATGGCTCGAGAAGTCGACCGCTTCAAGATGGGAGTCATTAGTGACACGTTTGAGCCCGATGCAATTGCCAAGTCAGTTCTGAGCCTGACACCCGAACGAGTTGATACCTTTAAGCAGGGCACTGCTGTTGCTGCGCAGGAATTGAATTTCGAGCGACAAGCGGAACGGATCGAACGACTACTCAAGGACTTGTTGCTCTGACTGGCTTCGTGGGTACGTTCTAAGGACACGCTGACGCAGGTAGACTTGCGCCTGTGAAAATTGTTGTCGTCGCCACCGGTAAAATTGGCCTCCCGCTCGCCACGCAGTTCGCGTCGATGGGCCACGAAGTCGTCGGCGTGGACGTGAATCAAGCGCTCGTCGACTGCATCAACCGGGGCGAGGAGCCGTTCCCGGGTGAAGCGGGGCTCGCAGAGAAACTCGCTGAGCAAGTTCCTTCCGGTGCGCTTCGTGCGACAACTGATTACGCTGACGCCATCCCGGATGCCGACGTGATCGTGCTCGTGGTGCCCCTGCTTGTTGATGAGGAAACCTGGGAACCCGACTTCAAATGGATGGACGCGGCGACGCGCTCGTTTGCCGAACACCTCACACCCGGCACGCTCATCTCTTATGAGACAACATTGCCGGTCGGCACGATTCGTGGCCGTTGGAAACCGCTCATCGAAGAAGTGTCAGGGCTCACAGAGGGACAGGATTTCCACATCGTGTTCTCGCCCGAGCGTGTGCTCACGGGCCGCGTCTACGAGGACCTGCGGAAATACCCGAAGCTTGTCGGTGGACTGAGCGACGCAGGCACCCAGCGCGCAATCGACTTCTACAATTCGGTGCTCACGTTCGATGAGCGCGACGACCTGCCCCGCCCGAATGGTGTGTGGGACATGGGAACCGCCGAGGCCGCAGAGATGGCGAAACTCGCGGAGACGACCTACCGCGACGTCAACATCGGGCTCGCGAACCAGTTCGCGCGATACGCAGACACCGCCGGGATCGACGTGTACAAGGTGATCGAGGCGTGCAACTCGCAGCCGTTCAGCCACATCCATCGGCCCGGCATCGCCGTCGGCGGACACTGCATCCCCGTGTACCCGCGGCTCTACCTCTCCACCGACCCTGACGCCGACATCGTGCGCACGGCCCGCAACTACAACGCCACAATGCCCAAGTACGTGGTCGACCGGGTCGAGCAGACCATTGGTGACCTCGCCGGCACTCTTGTTGTCGTGCTCGGCGCCTCCTACCGCGGTGGTGTCAAAGAGACTGCAGTCTCAGGGATTTTCCCGACGGTTGAAGAGCTCACCGCACGCGGCGCGGTCGTCACCGTGCATGACCCGCTGTTCAGTGACGAGGAGCTCGCCGCATTCGGCTTCACCGCCCACACGATCGGCGACCCTGTCGACGTTGCGATCCTGCAGGCTGATCATGCTGAATACCGAGAGCTCGGACCCGCGGACTTTCCAGGGATCAAGCTGTTCGCTGACGGCCGCAACTCGACCGACCCCGCCAAGTGGCGCGGTGTGCCACGCATCATCATCGGTGCGGGCGTGTAGCCGCCGCCCGCGCCACGATCGCAAGGGCGGCAAGATCCGATCTGTGGCCGGATAAGCTCTGCAGAATCAGTTCAGGTGCTCATCGATTTGTGTTGCAGAGTCTCTTTGTGCTGTTATGCCGTCCAGGATGAGGCAGCGGGAAGTTGAATTCTGAGCAATGCTGAACCCAAATGGACGAACCGCACCAGGTTACCCGCGTAGGCTATTGACTCATGGACTTACTTGTTGTCGGCTCGGGCTTTTTTGGACTTACGATCGCGGAGCGCGCCGCGAGCGCCGGGAAGAAAGTTGTCGTCATTGACCGCCGGTCACATATTGGTGGGAACGCGTACTCGGAGGCGGAACCCGAGACCGGGATTGAGGTGCACAAGTATGGTGCGCACCTGTTCCACACCTCGAACGAGACGGTGTGGGAGTACGTGAACCGGTTCACGAAGTTCACCGACTACCAGCACAAGGTGTACTCGAACTTTAAGGGCGAGGTTTATCCGCTGCCGATCAACCTCGGCACGATCAACCAGTTCTTCCGTGCCGCCCACTCCCCGGACGAGGCAAAGGCGTTGATCGCGGAGCAGGCGGGGGAGTTCGATACGAAGTCCGCGAAGAACCTCGAGGAGAAGGGCATCTCGCTGATCGGGCGCCCCCTGTATGAGGCGTTCATCAAGGACTACACGGAGAAGCAGTGGCAGACCGCGACGACGGAGTTGCCTGCTGAGGTGATTAGTCGTCTCCCGGTGCGGTACACGTACAACAACCGCTACTTCAGCGACACGTATGAAGGGCTCCCCGTGGAGGGGTATACGGCGTGGCTGGAGAACATGGCCGACCACCCGAACATCGAGGTGAAACTCGACACCGACTTCTTCGACACGTCACAGCCGCTGAACAAGGACGCGGTCGTGGGGAAGGTGCCGGTCGTGTACACGGGCCCGGTGGACCGGTACTTCGATTATGCGGAGGGGGAGCTTGCATGGCGGACCCTGGACTTCGAGCAAGAGGTCGTGCCGACGGGGGATTTCCAGGGCACGAGCGTCATGAACTATGCGGGTGCGGAGGTGCCGTACACGCGCATTCACGAGTTCCGGCATTTCCATCCCGAGCGTGACTACCCGAAGGACAAGACGGTGATTATGCGGGAGTTCTCACGGTTCGCGAGCCGGGATGATGAGCCGTACTATCCGGTGAACACTCCCGAGGACCGTGAGAAGCTCCTGAAGTATCGTGAACTGACAGGGTCGGAGGACCGGGTGTGGTTCGGTGGCCGGTTGGGTACGTATCAGTACCTGGATATGCACATGGCGATCGGGTCGGCTCTGACCATGTGGAACAACAAACTTCAAGAACGAGTCTAAGTCTCGGACCTTCGCGTCGGCACCCTAACTTTGGAGAGATCCAGCAAAAATGGCAAGAATTTCAGTCCTCGTGCCCATCTTCAACGTCGAGAAGTTCCTCAGGGAATGTCTCGACAGCGTTGTTGATCAGACATTCCGGGACTTGGAGATAATTTGCATCAATGATGGGTCCACGGACGGATCGCTTGGAATCATCGAGGAATATGCAAGTCGAGACTCAAGAATTGTAGTTATTGACAAGCCCAATTCGGGCTATGGGGACTCGATGAACAGGGGCCTAGAACGAGCTACAGGTGATTACATCGCCATTGTCGAGTCTGACGACTGGATCGAACTCGATATGTTCGAACAGCTTCACGGCCTAGCCGTGGAGCACGGCGCAGAGGTTGTGAAGAGCAACTACTACACCTATTATACGGATCCGACGCGGCAGGCATTGAGTGGCGAAAAGATCCAGTTGGTTCGCCCAGAAGAAGCAGGTCGGGTTATCGACCCTTCGAAGAATATTGACATCTTTTTTCAGCAACCCGCGATCTGGTCAGCAATCTATAGCCGTCAGTTTCTGAATTCGAATGGGATTAAGTTTCTGCCGACGCCTGGTGCTTCATATCAAGATACGAGCTTCGCGTTTAAGGTATGGAGCTCAGCACATAGGGTCTTCTACACAACCGAAGCCTATCTCCACTACCGTCGCGATAACGACGCCTCCTCGGTGAATAATCCAGGCAAGGTGTTCTGTGTCGCAGATGAATACCAGGAGATCGAGCGGTTCATCATTGAAAGGAAAATGCATCCCCAGATTCACCGCGTTATGCGCGTCACCAAATGGGGAGCCTATAATTGGAACATTGACCGCTTGACTGCAGATCTTGCACCAGAATTCATCGAGCTGGCCTCTATGGAATACCGCAAGGATCGTGATGCGGGGAAATTTAATTTTGAGCTCTGCGATGTAAATCAGGCACGTTCATTATCTGAGCTGATGGATAACCCCAGTAGAGTTATCGAACGCAAGCGGGCACAGGAAGCGGCTAAGGTCACTATTATCGTACCGATTTACAATGTCGAGGCTTACCTGCGTCCTTGTCTGGACTCCATTCTTGGACAGACAATTGATGAACTCGAAGTGATTATCATCGATGATGGATCTGTAGATGAATCCTCAGAAATTGCAGAGGATTATTTCCGTGCCGACTCGCGAGTCCAACTCATAAACCAGCGTAACAGTGGACAGGCGTCTGCCCGGAACCGTGGCCTTGCGCACGCACATGCTCAGTTCGTTACATTCATTGATGGTGACGATTTTTACGAACCAGACTCGCTAGAAAAGATGCGTGACGCCATGATCGAACAGAACGTCGATTTTGTTGTCGGTAGCATCCGCCCCATATTCGAGTCAGGAATCCGAAGTGCCATGGAGAAATTCCAGGATCAGCACTATTACCAGGTTCGCAAGACTGGCAAGCATCAGGTCGATGGCGACCTATTGCGCGAACTGGACTCCTCAGTTTGCAACAAGATGTTCCGAAAGGAGCATATTGAAAACTCTGCACTTTGGTTCCCGGATGGTTTGAGGTACGAAGATGCGTACTTTGTGAATGCGTATGGTTTAACAAGCCGCTCGGTGTTTTTCCTCGATCCTGAGGATTATGTGTATAACTACATCCGTAGAGCTGGCAGCACCATGTCAACAACATTTGCTGGTTCAAACGCTTCAAAGGATCACCTTGAAATTGCATTTGGGCTGCTAAAGGTGATCGAGCAGAATCGTCAAATTGACGTATTCGGGCAGTATTACATGTGGTTGTTACGTCAGTACTCCACGCTTGCTTTTTTACATGCGGCTGAAGGAGATGAACAGGAACTTTGGCGCTTGCTGCGCTGGTTCATTACCGAGAATCGAGAGACTCTCTCGAAAATGGATGACTACGCCCTAGGAGAGCTCGAGCGCTACGTGTTTCCTGGGTATCTCGGGAGACTCAGTCACGTGCCACGATTACGTGGCGCTATTCTCCGCGCGGGTTCACGAGCGCGGCAGTCTATCCACAGCCTCTTGCCGACGATCTCACTCGCTTACCGTGCTCAAAGGAACTTGCTGGCCCATATCAATCTTTTGCGGAGTCAGCTTGATGGTGCAAGTGGGTCGATCACAGCGCAACTAAACTCTCAGTCCCGACGTATCGCAGAGATTTCTCTGCGACTTGATGCGTTGATTGCCGAGACTGAAGGTTCAGCGACTGAAGAACCAGCGCTGAAGCCCGCAGACAAGTCGAAATAGCGATCCTGGCGGGAGGCGGCTTCATGGGGGCTGCAGGCGTTCTTAGTCGACGTCGAGACGCCCGCTCACGCTCCATACGGCGGGCGCGAGCGCTGGGGTCGTCGCGGCGATCTCGCGCAGCAGCTCGAACTCGACGCGGTCTGCGTTGCGTCGATGCTCGGCCGCGTCCGATCCCTCTCCGCGTGCAGCGAGCCTCGCGAGCGCGAACTCTGCGAGCTGGCCGCGATCCTCAAGCAACTCATCGCGCAACCCCAGCACGACGAGCTCATCGACCTCGGGCACCTCGGTGATCGCGGTCGCAGGATCCTCACCGTTGCGCATGCGGTGCTCGAGCAGCGCGTCCCGCTCGATACGGGCATCAGCCCGCAGCTTGAGCAGGCGCTCGGTCGTCATGATCACCGTGACACGGTATCAGTCACGATCGGAACCTGCCTCCACGGCACCTTCCGCGGCTCCGCATCACGCGACGGCAGCTGGAAATCAAAGCGCGACTTCACCGCAAGAATCACGAGCAGCAGCCAGCCGCCCTCGATCAGCAGGCGGCTCTCCGTCAACGACTGCACGACCAGCGCGATCATGATGAGGAACGGCCACAGCGCACTCGTCGCGTAGGGGAGCGGCGGGCCGAACCCGCGCCGCGGCGGATCGACCCCGCGGAACCAGGTGCGCCACAACGTCAGCACCACGAGCGGGGCGAACGCGAGCACCCCCACGATGCCGAGCTGCAGCCACACGTCGAGCCAGGCGTTGTGCGCGCTCATCACCGCGAGCCCGGCCTTCACGTCGAGCGACTGGTACGGCTCCACCCACGGCGCCCAGTAGCTGATCCAGCCCCACCCGAACCAGGGTCGCTCCTCGGCGAGCGCGATCACCTTTTCCCAGGTCTCGAGCCGCCCCGTCATGTCGCCGCTCTTCCCAAGCAGCCCGAACACGAAATTGCGCGCGAAGAGCACCAAGGCCACAGCGGCCACAACAATTGTGACCCCGATCACATACAGCGGCGGGCGCTTCTCGGGCGCGAGCCGCCGCGCCCACAGCGCCAGCCCGAGACCCACGATCACGGCTGCGAGCGCCACCCACACGGTCGCCGCACGCGTAAGCAGGATCGTCGCGACCGCCATAAGCACCCAGAACGTTCCCGTCGTCTTGCGCACGAGCCCCGCGCGCAGCTGGATCGAGAAGATGATGAGGCCGAGCAGCCCGATAAACCCGAAGATGACGGAGCTCGCGACGACCCCCTGGATCGGGCCGCCCTCGAACAAGAGGTCGCGGCTCCAGTAGAGCAGTTTCGAGACCTTGCCCTCGGGCTCCTCCATCCACCAGGGGAGGATCGGCCGGCGAATGAAAAGTGACACGATGAGTTCGAACAGGAATGAGAACCCGATGATGTAGCGCAGCGCGGTGCCGAGGGTGCGCAGCACCTCGTGCCAGGTAAGCACGAATGCGAGCACCACGGCGATGAAGGTGGTCGCGAGCTGCGCGATCACGCCGAGCACGCTCTCGAACCGGTACTGCGACCAGGCGATCGAAAGCACCGCGAGTGTGAGGAACCAGTAGAGCGGGGCGGGTAGTCGGTACCAGCGGAACCGTTCCGGTTTGAGTCGCACGAAGATGACCGCGCCGACGGCGGTGAGGACGACCGCGAGCCCCAAGAACACGGGCCAGCCGAAGATGTTGCGCATCGCGTTGCTGCCGAGAATGAAGATGAAGGTGCAGATCGCGTACGCGCTCACACCCAGTCGGGTCTTGCTCTCGGCCATAGCCGCAATCGTAGTTGATCGCGCATGCAGAATACGGGGCGCCGATGGAGCGCGCAGCACGGCTTCCGGGGTCTTGCGAGCCGGAGTGGGTAGGCTGGCACGCGTGCTGATCTTCATCGAGAACACTCCGCGAACCTATTCGTGGGGTTCGAAGGAGGCGCTCCCCGACATGCTCGGCACCGCTCCGAACGGGGAGCCGCAGGCCGAGCTGTGGCTCGGAGCGCACCCCGGGGGTCCCGCCACCGTCGCGAAAGCGATCGCTGAGCGCTGCACCCTCATCGACCTGATCGAGAGCGACCCCGCGCTCTACGGCGTGGACGGCGGGCAGCTGCCGTTCTTACTCAAGGTGCTTGCGATCGGCGCCCCGCTTTCCCTCCAGGCTCACCCTGATCTGCGGCAGGCGCGCGAAGGCTTCGCGCGCGAGGAAGCGGCGGGCGTGCCGCGTGACGCGAGGGATCGCAACTACGGCGACCCGAACCACAAGCCAGAACTCCTCGTCGCGCTCAGCGAGGTGACCGCGCTCAGCGGGTTCCGACCGCTCGCCGAAGCCCGCGTCGACCTCCTCGGGCTCGCCCGCCTCGCCCAGCTCAGCGGCGACGACACCGGATTTGCAGCGCTCCGGTTCGCAGCCGATCGGCTCACGGGTGACGAGGCCGAGGCTCTCCGCAGCGCGTTCCTGACCTGGGCGTTCAGCGCCGAGCCCGAGGTGAGCCGCGCCCTGGAAGCGATGCAGCGGCTCACGAACTCTGCGGCGCTGACCCAGGATCCCTCGCCCGTCGAGAATCCCTCCTCGGACCGGCGCGAGGCGCTTCGCGCGCTCATCACCGAGCACCCCGGCGACCCCGGCGTGCTCGTGTCGCTCCTGTTGCACCACGTGCGGCTCGACCCGGGGGAGGCCGTCTACCTCGGCGCGCGGCAGCTCCACGCCTACCTGAGCGGTATCGCGGTCGAGGTGATGGCAGCCTCCGACAACGTGCTGCGCGCCGGCCTCACCCAAAAACACGTCGACGTCGCCGAACTGTGCCGCGTGCTCGACTACGACGAACTCGCCGAACCCCGCTTCCTCTCCACCGCCACCGCGCCGGGGCTCGTCGCGTGGCGCCCCGGCATCCCCGACTTCCAGCTGCTGCGCGCCCGCCTCGAAGACCCCGAGTCGACGCGCCCCGGCCGCGCCCTCCCCGGCGCCGCCCGCGTCGTCACGATCGACGCCGAGCACCCGCTCGTGCTCATCGTTACCGCGGGTCGCGTGCGGATCGAACGGCCCGAAGCCGAATTCGACGAGGTTGCGGCCGCCCGCCGCGGCCAGTCGCTCTACATCTCCGCAGGCCCCCCTATTCGTCTGACCGGCGACGGCGAGGTGTTTCTCGCGACGGTCGGTTCCGCCGGGAGTGTCGACGGCGGTGCTGGGGTCTCTGCCGATGCCTCCGCCGGTGCTTCGCCGAGCCCGATCGGGATCATTTGAGACACGCTGGCGTGTCTTCGAACCTCAAGTGCTAGTTGAGGGTTTAGACTCTGCCGCTTGACTTGAACGAATTACAACGGTGTAATTGTCGCAGACACGCGGCCGACCGGCACGTGTTTTCGGTGGGGAGGAGATAGTGAGCGTGGATAACCCTTCACCATCCTCGGTTCCGAGCAACTGGTTCGTCGACCCGGTCCACCTCGGAATCCCCGGTGTCCGACCCGAAGATGAAGCGCTCGCCTGGCAGGCCGACGCGCTCTGCGCGCAAACCGACCCCGAAGCCTTCTTCCCCGAAAAGGGCGGGTCGACCCGCGACGCGAAACGCATCTGCGAAGGCTGCGAGGTGCGCTCCGAATGCCTCGACTACGCACTCGAGAACGACGAACGGTTCGGTATCTGGGGCGGCCTTTCCGAGCGCGAACGCCGCAAGCTGCGCCGCGACGCCAGCTGACCGGGCGTGGCTCCAGTTCCCGCACACCTCCCGCGCATAGACTGAGCCCGATATGCGCACGAGAGTAACCGCCGTCCTCGTCGCCCACCAGGGTGGCGAGTGGCTCGACGAGACCATTGCGGGCCTCGCGGCGCAAACGCACGCCCCCGACCTGATCGTCGCCGTCAACAACGGCGGAGACACCAGCGTCGGAGAGCAACTCATCGCGAGCGGAGCCGCGCACGTCGTCGGGATCCCTGCCCGAGTCCCGTACGGCAACGCCATCGCCCAGGGGGTGCGTGCCGCGCGCCTCGCCGACGGCGACATCAACGCCGAAAACGACTGGATCTGGCTGCTCACCGAAGACGCCTGCCCCGAACCCGAAGCGCTCGACCGCATCCTGAGCACCGTGCGCCGCGCCCAATCCGTCGCGGTCGCCGGCCCCAAACTCGTCGACTGGGATCACCCCGAACGCATCATCGAGCTCGGTCAGAGCCTCACCCGGTACGGTTCCCGCTGGCTGCTGCGCCGGCAGGAACTCGACCAACAGCAGTACGACCACCTGCAAGACGTGCTCGGTGTCGGCCCCGTCGGCATGCTCGTGCGCCGCGACATCTGGGAGCGCCTCGGCGGCTTCGACCCCGCCTACCCCGTCTTCGACGACGGCCTCGACTTCTGCGTGCGCGCCCGCCTCGCCGGCTACCGCGTCGAAGTCGCCCCCGCCTCACGCATCCGCTTTGCCCGCAGCGGCGTTGGCGGCCCCCGCATCGACCGACGCCGCTCCGTGATGCGCACCGCGCACCGCCAGGCCCGCACCTCGCAGCTGCACCGCCGCATCTCCTACGCCCCCGCCTTCGTCGCGTTCTTCGAATGGCTCGGCCTCCCCCTCTACGGGGTGCTCCGCATGCTGTGGGCGCTCCTGCGCGAGCAGCCCGGCAACATGCTCGGCGAACTCGCGGCCGCCCTCATGGTGTTCTTCCGGCCGCACCGCATCATCGCGTCACGCCGACGCATTAAAACCCAGTCGAGCGCCGGGTGGGCAGCGATCCGCCCCCTCCGCGTCGACCCCAAAGCCGTGCGCACCGCCCGCATGATCGACCGCGAAGCGATCCTCGCCTCCACGGGGCGCCAACGCCGCGAACTCCACTTCATCTCCTCCGGCGGGCTCGCAGTGCTCAGCGTCGCCATCGTCGTCACCCTCATCCTCACCTGGTGGGCCTTCGCCCACACGAGCCTCACCGGCGGCGGGATGGCCCCCCTCAGCTCGATCGGGGAGCTGTGGCGCAACACGCGCGCCCTCGACGGGGTGCCCGCCGATCCCTTCACCTGGGTTCTCGCCCTCATCGGCAGCCTCACCTTCTGGAACCCGTCGCACGCGATCGTGCTGCTCATGATCGTCGCCATCCCCCTCACCGCGCTCGGCGGCTGGATCTGGGCCGCCCAACTCACCGCATCGAAATCTGGCCGCGCCCTCGTCGGCATCGGCTTCGCGCTCAGCCCCATGCTGCTCGACTCGCTCAGTGGCGGGCGCCTCCCCACCCTCATCCTTACGATCGTGTTGCCCTGGCTGCTGCTCGCCGCCACCCGCTGCCGCGAATCATGGAGCTGGGCCGGCACCGCATCCCTCCTCGCCGCCGTCGCCCTCGCCTGCGCCCCCGTGCTCCTCCCCGCCGCCGCCATCATGCTCGTCGTCGGCCTCTTCACCACCATCCGCGGGCTCGCACGTGTCCTCACCACCGGGCTTGCCACCGCCGTGCTCTTCGCCCCCAAAATCGTTGTCGCCCTCATCGAAGGTCGCCCCCTCGACGTGCTCGCCGACCCCGGCCTCACCAGCGCCTACGAGCCCGGCACCATCTGGCACATGCTCCTCGGCTTCCCCGAATTCGGCCTCGAAGGGTGGGCCGGCATTCTCGAAGGGTTCGGCCTCGGCGGGCCACCCGCCACCCTCCTCGTCGGCGTGCTCATGGCACCCATCGCCCTGCTTGCCCTCCTCGGGCTCTTCACCGGCCGCGTCGACGTCACCCTCTTCAGCTCACTCCTCGGCGGCCTCGGCATGCTCACCGCGCTCGCCGCGGGCCACCTGTTCATCGGCGTGCAGGGCAGCGAAGCGATCGCCCTGTGGAGCGGATCGGGACTCGCCGTCTACTGGATCGCGGTGCTCTCCCTCGGCGCCGTCGGCGCGGAAGCCATCGGCCGAGTCAGCGGCCCCGTCGTCTCCGTCGCGCTTGTCACCGCGGTGCTCGCCGTGCTGCCCGTCGCGGTGCAGCTCACGCTCTCGCAAACCCCGCTCTCACCCGGCCACACCCAGATGCCAGCACTCGTACAGGCCGCAGGCGAGTCGAACCCCGGCGTGCGCACCCTCATGATCACGGCCGAGGGATCCCACGAAGTGCGCGCCCGCACCGTCACTGGCGTGGGCCTCCGCCTCGACCAGATCCGCACCGCCGCCGGCACCCCCGAAGTCACCGACGACGACCGCGCCCTCGCCGAGGTTATCGCCGGCCTCGCGAGCACCGGTGGCAGCGACATGACCGGGCTGCTCGCCGAAGAACGCATCGCCTTCGTGCTTCTGCAGTCCGGCGGGGACGAAACCGAGCGCGCCGAACTGCAGCGGGTCTTCGACCAGCACGCCGCCCTCACGAGCGCGGGCGTCACCAACCAGGGCCTGCTCTGGCGCATCGCCGACCCCGAATCCACCTCCGTCGACGAGGGTGACGCCGGAGCCCGGCTCAGCGGCACCTCATTCACCGGCCACACGATCTGGGCGGCGCAGCTCGCCGTGCTGCTCGGACTCTTCCTGCTCGCACTGCCGACCGGCGAGGTCGTGGAGCGGCCGGAGCGGCGCAAACGCCCCGGACGACGCAAGCCGGAGCGGGTGCTCGTCTCGAGCGAGGGCTCGATCGTCGAGACGGCGAAAGACCAGGAGGCAGGTGATGCCGAACCTGCCACGGCACCCGCCGAAGCTGCTGCCACTCCTGTAGCCCCTGCAGTCGACGAGGACGTCGCAGCCACCGAGCCGGCCGACGAGCCGGACTCCGGCGATGAGCCGAAGGAGGGGGAGCGATGAGCACACCGAACCGCGTCGTACGCGGCGCAGTGCGCGCGGCCACTGGCGTCGTCGTGGTCGGCGCCGCCGCAACCGCCGTGCTGCTGCTGAGCACCTTCACGGCCCCTTCCATTGAGCGCACACCCCCCGCAGTCACCGTCGACACCCAGCAGGACAGCACTCAGGAGCTCGTCTGCGTCGGCTCGTTCGCCGTGCTCGGCGCCGACCCGGGGCGGCCGGAGGCCGCGATCCCTGTCGGAAATCCATCCCTCGTCATCGCCGGTGATGCTGAGATCACGGAGACCCTCGCGCGTGCAGTAGAAGGCGGGGGCGAACCCTCCGTGATCGCCGCGCCGGCTGGCGAACCGTTCGGTGCGGCGCAGGTGCAGGACGTGGAGTCGGGCGAAACGACCCGCGGCGTCGCAGCGAGTGCGTGCGCGGCACCGCTCAACGAACAGTGGCTCCTCGGCGGCGACACCCTCGAGGGCGTCACGACGACCCTCAACCTCGGAAACCCGGGCGAGGTTCCCGCCACCGTACAGATCTCCACGTTCGACGAAGACGGCCGCGTCGAGGGCGCCCAGTCGACCGCCGTGCTCGTGCCGCCCGGCACACAACAGACGGTGTCGCTCAACGGCTACGCGCCGAACCGGGCGCGCCTCGCCGTCAAGGTCGAGAGCACCGGTGCGCCGATCACCGCGAGCCTCAACGTCGTGCACGCGTTGGCGATCGATCCCTTCGCCGTCGCGACCGTCACCCGGCAAAGCGAACCAGCCACCACCCTCGTCGTGCCAGGAGTCGCGAACGCCGACCGGTCGACCGAGAGCGGACCCAACGATGTCGGCGACTCCGACCCGTTCAAGGTGACCGTGCGGGTGCTCGCGCCGGGCGGCCAGACCGGCACCGCGCAGGTGCGCGCGCTCTCCGCCGACGGCGATAGCCTCGACCTCGGCACGATCGCACTCGTTGGCGATGCCGTCGGCCAGCTCGAGGTTGCGAACTGGCCGGACTCGGCGAACGCGATCGTGGTCGACGCCGACGTGCCGGTGATCGGGGGAGTGTTCGGCTCGATCGACACCGACGACCAACACGACTACGCGTGGTTTACTCCCGCCCCGGAACTCGCCGCTGACGAACTCGTCGCCGCACCCGTCGTGGGTGGCGGGAGGCTCGTGATCGCGAACCTCAGCGACGAAGAAGCGACCGTGGAACTCATACCCACAGGCGACGGCGAGAGCCGGAGCGCTCGCGTCCCTGCCGGTGCGGCGGCGGTCGTTCCTGCGACCTCTGATGGACTGCTTTCGAGTTCGGTGCCGGTGCACGCCGGCGTGCGCTACCTCGACGGCGGCGACATCGAAGGCTATCCGGTGCTCGCACCGGCGGTGCGCGACGGAACCCTCACGGTCTACACCCGCTGACCCGGGGCGCATCTGCGGGCCGTAGACTGAGTGACATGTGGGGTCGACAGCGCAAGACGGAACAGAGGGATCCGCGACCCAGCCGCCGGCAC
>Ga0265293_10002409_pt1 | contig 37775 bp, 27 predicted proteins | sample Munlanlewell138R_FD_192505 | JGI IMG/M metagenome (GOLD analysis project Ga0265293, IMG submission 192505) | Leachate microbial communities from a municipal landfill in Southern Ontario, Canada - Leachate well 138R | ecosystem: Engineered > Solid waste > Landfill > Unclassified | place: Canada... | reverse complement strand
ATCGAGCTGGTGCTCGACGTTCCCGGGGGGAGGATCGGTATCTTGGGAGGGACGAGCACCAGCTCGTCCGGTACTGGTATTGGCGTGGCGGGCTGGGTCAGCCCATCGAGCTGGTGCTCGACGTTCCCGGGGGGAGGATCGGTATCTTGGGAGGGACGAGCACCAGCTCGTCCGGTACTGGCATTGGAGTGGCAGGATGGTCAGCCCATCGAGCTGGTGCTCGACGTTCCCGGGGGGGGCTCGGTATTTTTGGGAGGGACGAGCACCAGCTCGTCCGGTACAGGTATTGGAGTGGCGGGCTGGGTCTGCCCATCGAGCTGGAGCTCGACGTTCCCGGAGAGGGCGGCGTTTCCAGCGAGGTTTCCGAGGCTGTGGGGCTCATGAAATGCCTTGTCCGACCGCCTGAATGCTTTTCATGTGCCAGTTGCGCTCGGTTGGGGTAAAATGCCGCCTCTTTTTTATTTATACATTTCTGGCAGAGGGCCGTGACATGTTTAGCCGTTCCAACGATATTGCCACTTTCGACGCCGAGCTCTGGTCTGCCATGCAGCAGGAGGCGCAACGTCAGGAAGAGCACATCGAGCTGATTGCATCCGAGAACTACACCAGTCCTGCGGTCATGCAGGCGCAGGGTTCGGTACTCACCAACAAGTACGCTGAAGGGTATCCGGGCAAGCGCTACTACGGTGGTTGTGAATTCGTTGACGTGGCTGAACAACTGGCCATTGACCGTGCCAAGGAACTGTTCGGTGCCGATTATGCCAACGTGCAGCCGCATGCCGGCTCCCAGGCCAACAGTGCTGTATTCCAGGCGCTGGTCAAGCCCGGTGACACGGTACTGGGTATGAGTCTGGCCCACGGTGGTCACTTGACCCACGGTGCTTCGGTCAACTTCTCCGGCAAGATCTACAACGCGGTGCAGTACGGTATCGATACAACTACCGGTCTGATCGACTATGACGAACTCGAGCGTCTGGCAGTTGAGCACAAGCCGAAAATGATCGTTGCCGGTTTCTCTGCCTATTCCCAGGTTCTGGATTTTCCGCGCTTCCGCGAGATCGCTGACAAGGTCGGTGCTTACCTGTTCGTTGACATGGCCCACGTTGCCGGTCTGGTTGCAGCTGGTGTATATCCGAACCCGGTTCCTTATGCTGACGTAGTGACTACCACTACTCACAAGACGCTGCGCGGCCCGCGTGGCGGCCTGATTCTGGCTCGCGCTAACGAAGAGCTGGAGAAGAAACTGAACTCCGCGGTATTCCCCGGTGGTCAGGGTGGCCCGCTGATGCACGTTATCGCGGCCAAGGCGATCTGCTTCAAGGAAGCCATGAGCGATGAGTTCAAGGCCTACCAGCAGCAGGTAGTGAAGAATGCCCAGGCCATGGCTGAGGTGTTCATCGACCGCGGCTTTGATGTGGTGTCCGGCGGTACCAAGAACCACCTGTTCCTGCTGTCCCTGATCAAGCAGGACATCACCGGTAAGGACGCCGACGCTGCTCTGGGTCGCGCCTTTATCACCGTGAACAAGAACGCAGTACCGAACGACCCGCGCTCGCCGTTCGTGACCTCCGGTCTGCGCATCGGTACGCCTGCAGTGACCACCCGTGGATTCCAGGAAGCGGAATGCCGTGAATTGGCTGGCTGGATCTGCGACATCCTGGACAACATGGGCGACGAGTCCGTGATTGACCGCGTTCGTGATCAGGTCAAAGCCATTTGCGCTCGCCTGCCGGTATACGGCGACTGAGTGCAGGGCAGAAGGATCGAACCCCTCATCGATGATTCGGTGAGGGGTTTTTTATTGCAAGGTCTGCCAGGCCGAGGCAGGATGTGAAGGGAAGATGATATCAGAAGCGCAGCGTTCTGCCACCTGCTCGCATCTGGCAGGGTTTGGAGAACGAGACGGTGTATGGCTGACCGGGCATGCTCGATAAGCCCGATCTGGATGCGGCATTTGATCGGCTGATAGCCCGGAGATGAGCGCTATGAAGACAATATTGGTCTGGCTGGCCCTGTTTCTTGTATCTCCCGGCATACTGGCGGACTCGGAGAAACCGGTGGTTAAGGTGGTGTTTCTCAGTTTTGCCGACTATTCGCAGCGCGGTGAGTCTGGCGAGGTAGTGGGAAAAGGAGTGGATATCGTTCGCCAGCTGTTTGCCGAAGCGGGCTATCCCATTGAGGTAAGCATTCTGCCTGCAGCGCGCATCTGGATAGGGCTGGAGAACGGCAGTATTCATGCCTGGCCTGGTATAGCAAACAAGCCAGGACTGGAGCAGCATACCTTGCAAACCGAGCACAACATCGGGCGGGTCGCAATCAACCTCTATTATCTGCCGGGTACTCCACCGCCCCGCTGGCCAGACGATATATACAACAAGAGCATTATCACCATCACCAACTTCACCTATACCAATGAGGTACGCCGTTTACTCAGTGATCCGGCGCGTAATCTGACCATTCATGGAAGTGCTTCGCATGTCGGAGCCGTGCGGATGCTGCTGCGCGGGCGTAGCGACTATCTGCTGGATTACCGCTCGCAGGTTGGTGCAGCACTGGACACCCTGGATATGAGTGGCTTGCCTTCGGTTCCGGTATTGGATCTACCCATGCGTTTCTTGCTGTCCCGTCATTCGGGCTTTGCTGAACAATTGAAGAGGGATCTGGACGCCGCCTATGAGCGGTTGCAGGCGCGGGGTGAGGGTATCAGTCTGCCGCTGCTCTAGGGGAGGTCTGAACGGCAGACGGGATGTCCCATCTGCCGTGCTTGCGCGCTTCCAGGAAGCGGCAGGCTATCAGTTGCGGCGCAGCTTCAGTGTCGTCAGGGTGTGCTCGCGCACTTGCTTGAGCAGTTCAGCGTCGTCGATCAGGGACTGGCCATAGGAGGGCACCAGTTCCTTCAGGCGGCTCTGCCATTGCGGCGAGGCCAGACGATCCTTGAAGCAACGTTCGAGCACGTCGATCATGGCTTGCACCGCAGTGGATGCTCCTGGTGAGGCGCCCAGCAGAGCCGCCAGCGATCCGTCCTGGGCAGCAACTATCTCAGTGCCGAACTCCAGCTTGCCGTGGCCCTGAGCGTCCTTCTTGATGATCTGCACACGCATGCCGGCGTTCTGCAGCGTCCATTCGTCTTCCTGAGCATCCGGGAAGAAGTTGCGCAGAGAGGCGACACGGTTCTTGTGCGATTGCAGGGATTCGCCAATCAGGTAGCGGGTCAGATCCATGTTGTCCCGACCTACCGCCATCATCGGTGCGAGGTTGTTCGGTTTGACCGAGGTGAACAGATCCAGCACCGAGCCCTTTTTCAGGAAGCGGGTGGTGAAGCCGGCAAACGGTCCAAACAGCAAGGCTGGCTGACCGTTGATGATGCGCGTATCCAGGTGCGGAACGGACATCGGCGGCGCGCCGACCGGTGCCTTGCCATACACTTTGGAGTGGTGCTGCTCAACGACCTCCGGCTTCTTGCAGACCAGCCACTGGCCGCTCACCGGGAAGCCACCATAACCCTGGCTTTCATCGATGTTGGACTTCTGCAGCAAGGGCAGAGCGCCACCGCCGGCACCCAGGAACACGAACTTGGCTTTGAACTGCCGGTCTTCGCCGCTTTGCTCATCCTTCGCCGTCACGCGCCAGCGGCCGTCACGGCTTTTGCGCAGGCTCTTGACCGAGTGGCTGAGATGCAGGTCGAAGTTGTCCGTGGTGGTCAGGTGCCTGACCATGTTGCGGGTCAGCGAGCCGAAATCCACGTCCGAGCCGTATTCCACGCGGGTTGCGGCGAAGGGTTGGTCGGCCTTGCGCTCGCGCATGACCAATGGCATCCACTCGTTGAGCTGTTCAGCAGATTCGCTGTACTGCATATCCGCGAAGAGGTGATGGGCACTGAGTAATTCATGACGTTTGCGCAGGAAGGCAACGTCTTTTTCACCCCAGACAAAGCTCTGGTGAGCGGTGGGGTTGATGAATTTATTCGGAGCGGGCAGGATCTGTTGTTCAACCAGATATGACCAGAACTGCAGGGTCACCTCGAAGTTGGCATTGATCGACAGTGCACGATTGATCGTGATGCTGCCATCATCGGATTCGGGAGTGTAGTTCAGCTCACAGTAGCCGGCATGCCCAGTGCCCGCATTGTTCCAGCCGTCCGTGCTCTCGTGAGCAACGTGATCCAGACGTTCGACCAGGGTAATGGTCATATCCGGATCCAGCTGTTTGAGCAACATTCCGAGCGTGGCGCTCATGACGCCACCACCGACAAGCAATACGTCTACTTCTTTTGCTGTCATTAACATGTCGCCTCTTACAAAAAACTGCGCGTATCATACCCGTTTTATCTGACCGCGTGTCATAAGCTTTAGTCGATAAGAACCGCTGTAGATAGGCTTGGGCGGCGGTTATATAAGGATCCGCGATAAGTCCAATGCTGCTTCCAATAAGATGCCTTCAATTGCTCAGATATAAGGGTGTGCCGGCATGGGCGCCGGGTCTGAACCTGACCTGGCGGTCAGTCTTCCAGTCCGAGTTTTTTCAGCCGATAGCGCAGTGAGCGGAAGGTGAGCCCCAGGCGGCGGGCAGCAGCGGTCTTGTTCCAGCGGGTTTCTTCAAGCGCTTGGGTCAGTGCCTTGCGCTCGATGTCATCGAGGAAGTCTTCCAGTGAGTCGATCTGGGTCAGGTCGGTGTCATCGCCGGTGACCGGTGTGGCGGTGAGCTGGATGTCACTGTCGGTGATGACGTTGTTTTCGCAGAGGGTGAAGGCCCGCTCGAGAATGTTTTCCAGTTCACGTACGTTGCCCGGGAAGCGATAGTTGCTCAGCTGTTCCATGCAGCTGGGGTGCACCGCAGGCGCGTCGACTCCGGCGCGTTTGGCCAGTTGCCGCAGCAGGAAGTGCGTCATCATCGGGATGTCTTCACGCCGCTCGCGCAACGGCGGCACGCGCAGTTCGATAACGTTGAGGCGATAGAACAGATCCTGACGGAAGCGGCCTTCGGCAACTTCCAGCGCCAGATCCTTGTGGGTTGCGCAGAGCAGGCGGACGTTGACCGGCTCTTCCTGCTGCGTGCCGACCGGGCGGACAGCCTTTTCCTGAATGGCACGGAGCAATTTGACCTGCATGGCCAAGGGTAGATCGGCCACCTCGTCCAGAAACAGCGTGCCTCCCGCGGCCGCCTGGAACAGGCCGGGCTTGTCAGCGACGGCGCCGGTAAAGCTGCCCTTGCGATGGCCAAAGAACTCGCTTTCCATGAGTTCAGAGGGAATCGCGCCGCAGTTCACCGGTACGAAGGGGTGGCAGGCGCGGGTACCCAATTCATGAATACGCCGGGCGACCAGTTCCTTGCCGCTACCCGATTCGCCACTGATGTACAAAGGGGCTTCACTGCGGGCCAGCTTGGCGATCTGCTTGCGTAACTGCTGAATGGGCGGTGAGATACCGAGGATGGGGTCGTCATCATCCGGTGTGGCAGGCTTTTCCATATCCCGATTCAGACGCAGGGCACTGTTGACCAACTCGCGCAGGCGCTGCAAATCCACGGGCTTGGTCACAAAGTCGAAGGCGCCGGACTTGAGTGCGCTGATCGCTGTCTCCAGACTGCCGTAGGCGGTAATCATGGCGACCGGAGTATTCGGGCAGTGTTGCTGGATATGCCGGACAATGCTCAGGCCTTCGCCGTCGGGCAAGCGCATGTCGGTGAGACACAGATCAAAATGATGTTGATTGAGCAGTTCCAGTGCCTGGGCAACATTGGTCGCACTGCGGGTCTGGATGTTCATCCGGCCCAGCGTCAGGTCCAACAATTCAAGAATGTCGGGTTCGTCGTCAATGATCAATGCCAGCGGTTTGTTCACCGGATGCTCCGTGCAGTCATGCTATTGAAGGCAGATCATACCAGCCGTTTTGGGTGAGCGAAGACGATACGCATGCAACTGCCGTGTGGTTCCAGTCGCTCATACTCCAGTCGGGCCTGGTTGCTTTCGCAGAGTTCGCGGGAAATATACAGGCCCAACCCGGTGCCAGTGGTTTCCGTGGTAAAGAACGGCTCGAAGATCTGCCCGACATGCCGATCGTCAATACCCGGGCCATGGTCGATGATTTCCAGAGTCGGCAGCTCGGTCTCCGGGTGTTCATAGAGTTTCAACCAGATGCCGCGAGGTGTGCCGGGAGGGCCACTGTAGCGAAAGGCGTTCTGACACAGATTGGTCAGCACCTGATTGAGTTGATTGGGATCCATGCGGGTAAAGATGCCTTCCTTTTCGAACTCGCATTCGATGATATCGGTACCGGGGTTGGACAAAGGATAGTCGCGCACAAAATGGGCGAGCCAGAGGGTCAGGTCCACCAGCTGAGGATCGCTCTGACGGCGGCGGGACAGTTCCAGCACGGTTTCAATCACGCGATTCATGCGCTTGGAATGCTGCTGGATGATGTCGGTCAGCCGGCGATCCTGATCCTTGACATGTTCAGCCTCGCCCAGCAGTTGTGCGGCGTGGCTGATAGCGCTGAGCGGATTACGTATTTCGTGGGCAATACTGGCGGTGAGCCGCCCCAATGAGGCCAGCTTGAGTTGCTGCGCTTGCTGCGCGACGACGGTATTGTCATCAAGGAATATCAGCGTGGATTCGCTGGTATCTTCGGGCAGGCGCTTGAAACTGGCCATCAGCTCGGCGCTGCCCGGATGGTTGCGAAAGGGCATGGCGCGGATCGATGGATTGATTTGCCATTGGTAAAAGCGCTGCCCCAGCTCCGGGGCCAGTCGATCCAGACCCATGCCGCGGATCACCGCTTTGCCCAACATCTGCGCAGCCGCTTCGTTGGCCAGCAGCACTTCCGATGCATCGCCCAGCACTATGATGCCGGTACGCATGCGCTGGATGATCAGCTGGTTGAGCTTCTCCATGCTGGCCAGACTGGCAGCGTGTTGCTGAGCCAGGCTTTCCGAATGGCGCAAGCGTTTGCTGAGCCGCTGCACAAACAGCGCTACGGCAAAATAGATACAGCCCAGCACCCCTACCTGCAGATAGCTCTGCGTCAGCGAGGGATCTGACAGGCTGAGAAAGAAGGTCAGGTAGATCAGCGCCATACTGGCCAGGGCGGCGAGCAGCTGTCCGATGCGACCGTGGAGGAGGATGTTGCCCGCTGCGACCGGGATGATCAGCAGGTTACCCAGTCCGCTGGCCGAGCCGCCGGCGGCGTAGAACAGCATGGCGAGCAGGAAGATATCCAGCGCCGCCAATACGAACAGATGCACATCCCGTTTGCCCTGATGTAACAGCAGCGCGATCAACACGTTGACGATCAGGTAGACCCAGCTGACGCTTTCATAAAGATCTGCGTTACGCAGATCAATCAGGCCATCGCGCAGGGCGGAGCTGGTCAGCAGGGTAAGGAAGAAACCGAGTACCACCCGATAGATATTGTAAATGCGCAATATTTTCGGACGTTGGTAGTCAACTGTATCAGAGGTGCTGATCCACATCGCGATGCTCACTGCAGCAGTACCATTTGTCATCCTGGCGTAGCGCCAGGTTCTCCGGCAGGTGCAGCTGGCACTGGGCGCAGCGAACCATCCTTGGCGCTGATGGGGGCGGGGCAGCACGGCGTTTTTCTGCATTGGCCGCCTGAAGTCGACGCCAGAAAACAAAGGCTACGTAAGCCAGCGCCAACAGAATGAATAATTTGATCAAGCCCATGTGCACAATTTGTCCGAGTAAAAGCAGGCCCTAGTGTATCCCACCCGGGCACGGGGCCAAACAAGTCTGTCTTGCTCATTGCGAGGCCCATGACGCTTGATCGACAATAAGCCCATTATCGAGACAGGAGATCGGCGATGACGGCCCGTGTACGACTTGTTTTAGCTCAACTCAACCTGCGGGTTGGGGATATCCATGGCAACCTGCAGCGCCTGGTGGACTCCGCGATCCATGCGCGGGATGCGCTGCAGGCCGATGCGATCCTGTTTCCTGAGCTGGCATTGTGCGGCTACCCACCGGAGGACTTGCTGCTGCGCTCGAGCATGCAACTGCGCATCGAGAAGGCCTTGGCTGAGTTGGCAGCGCGGGTGCCTGATATCCACATATTAGTGGGCTATCCCTGGCAGGAGAATGGGCAATGCTTTAACCGGGCGGCGGTGCTGGCGGGTGGCAGGATCATTGCCACTTACGACAAGCAGACCCTGCCGAACTACAAGGTATTCGATGAGAAGCGCTATTTCGCCGAGGGCCATAGCCCCTGTGTAGTGGACATCGGCGGGCTACCGATGGGGCTGAGTGTATGCGAAGACGTTTGGCATGGTGAGCCGATGCTGCAGGCTCGGGAAGCCGGCGCGCGCATGATGTTGACCATCAATGCCTCTCCGTTCCATATGGGCAAGCAGATAGAGCGTGAGGATATTCTGCGCCAGCGTTGCGCAGTCGGTGTCATGCCGATGCTCTACGTTAACCAGGTCGGCGGGCAGGATGAGCTGGTATTCGATGGCGGCTCCGTGGCCATGGCGGCCAACGGTGAGATTGCCTTGCGTGCCCCGGCGTTTACCGAAGGTCTGTATCCGGTCGATATCGAATTCGATCAGCAGAGCGTGACGCTGCTTCAGGGTGAAGTGGAGCCCCTGCCGGAGATGGAAGCCAGTATCTATCAGGCATTGGTGGTGGGGGTGCGCGATTATATCGAGAAGAACGGCTTCAAGGGTGTGCTGTTGGGGCTATCCGGCGGTATCGATTCGGCGTTGAGCATGGCGGTAGCCGTGGATGCGCTGGGTGCCGAACGGGTTGAGGCGGTGATGATGCCCTACCATTACACGTCGGAAATCAGTATTCATGACGCCGCCGAACAGGCCAACAATCAGGGCGTGACCTACCGGGTATTGCCCATTGCCCCCATGGTGGAAACCTTTCTGGAGACGCTGGCGCCGGTATTTGAAGGCATGGCCAGGGATACCACCGAAGAAAACCTGCAGGCTCGCTGTCGCGCTGTGCTGCTGATGGCGCTGTCCAACAAGAGCGGCGCGCTGGTGCTGACCACCAGTAACAAGAGTGAGTCAGCGGTGGGCTATTCCACATTGTACGGCGATATGGCCGGGGGCTTCTGTGTACTCAAGGATGTGCCCAAGACCATGGTGTACCGCCTGGCCGAATACCGTAATTCCCTGGGGCCGGTCATTCCCCAGCGCGTCATCGACCGGCCGCCGTCTGCCGAACTGGCACCGGGGCAGAAGGATGAGGATTCGCTGCCACCCTATCCGATTCTGGATGAAATACTGCGCTTGTACGTAGAGCATGATCTGTCAGCCGCGGAGATCGCCGCGGCCGGGTTTGAAGAGGCGCTGGTGAACAGGGTGCTGACCATGGTGGATCGCAACGAATACAAGCGGCGTCAGGCACCTATCGGGCCAAGAGTGACCCAGCGCGGCTTTGGGCGCGATCGTCGTCTGCCGATTACGGCAAGCTGGGCAGTTGATGGGTAATCGGGAAGAGGGTTGGAAGGGAGTCCGGAAGGGACGAGCACCAGCTCGTCCAATAACCAAGTGCAATACGCCAGCAGCACCGCTAACCCGGTTGGCGAGCAGGCGCTCGCCAACCGGGGTTCTTCAGTCAAACAATCCGAAGGTCAAACGACTCCAGATTGAACGCTTGGGCTCTTCCCGCTGGGGTGCGCGAATATCACGGGGCAGGGCGCTGAGTGCGTTCTGGTATTGCTGCTCCATTTCCCGTTCCATCTGGGTTTCACGGTTCATGGATGGTGGGGTCAGGACTTTATCCAACAGACCGGTCGTCATGCTTTCTACCCAGCCAGCGTCCCGTTGAGCAGGCTCTACATGGTGACGGAATTCGCCGTCCTTGAGGCTGGGGTGTTCTGGATAGTTGGTTTGCAGGGCCAGCAGCGCATTGTTCGCCAGGTCATCCATGGCCAGACGTTGGTAACCTTCGACCATCAGCGCCAGACCATCACCGACTGACGGTGTCTGTTGGAAGTTCTCGACGATGTAGCGGCCACGGTTGGCAGCAGCTACATAGGCGCCGCGCTTGAGATAATAATGACCGACGTGGGCATCATAAGCGGCCAGCAGGTTGCGCAGGTAGACCATGCGCAGGCGCGCATCAGGTGCGTAGCGGCTGTTCGGATAGCGGCTGACCAATTGCGCAAACTCATTGAACGAGTCGCGGGCAGCGCCCGGGTCGCGGCGGGTCATGTCCAGCGGCAGGAAGCGCTCGAACAGGCCGCGGTCACTGGTGAAGGAGGTCATGCCGCGCATGTAGTAGGCATAATCCACATCCGCATGCTGTGGATGCAGGCGAATAAAACGATCGGCGGAAGATTTGGCGGCTTCCAGGTCCATGTTCTGGTAGTAGGCGTAGATCAGCTCCAGCTGCGCCTGTTCGGCGAAGCGCCCGAACGGATAGCGCGATTCCAGTGCCCGCAGCGAGTCAATTGCCATGCTGTAGCTGTTGGCATCCAGATTTTTCTGGGCCTGTTCATACAACTCGGATTCGCTGAGCGACTCATCCAGTACCGTGGCCTTGTTGGACGAACAGGCTGCCAGCAGTGCTACGAAACCGATCAGCAGGAGATGTTTAATCGACATATATTGACATCCGGAGGGACGACCTCGCGCTGTTGCCCTGACAGCCGTCCTGTTATAGTTGGACCCTGTTGTCAGGCACCTCATGCGCCTGACAAAGAAGCCGTATTTAACCACAGCGTCGAGCCGAAACCAAAAGGGATTGCGTGCCATCTCTGCGCCTCGGCGCAAGCCAGCGAGCCATTGATGTCAGAACGAATCCGCATGTCTGCAAAAGTCACCATGGAATGTAGTGGTCAACGCCTTGACCAGGTGGCGGCCCAATTGTTCCCCGGCCATTCCCGTTCACGGCTGCAGGGCTGGATCAAGGACGGCAGTCTACGGGTGGACGGTAAACAGATCCGTCCCCGGGATATTCTCTACGGCGGGGAGCTGCTGGAGCTGGATGCCGAGCTGGCAGCCCAGGGCGACTGGCAGCCGGAAGATATCAAACTGGATATCGTCTACGAAGACCACGCCCTGCTGGTGATCAACAAGCCGGCCGGTCTGGTGGTGCACCCGGCCGCTGGCCATCATGATGGCACCCTGCTTAACGCACTGCTGCACCATGCTCCTGAGCTGGCCAAGGTGCCCCGCGCCGGTATCGTGCACCGGCTGGACAAGGACACGACCGGTTTGATGGTGGTGGCCAAGACACTGGAGGCGCAGACTGACCTGGTGATCCAGTTACAGAATCGCACCGTCGGACGTGAATATGAATGTGTGGTGGTCGGGGTGATGACCGCCGGTGGCAAGGTGGATGAGCCCATTGCCAGACATGGCCATAACCGCCAGAAAATGGCCGTAGTGGCTGGCGGCAAGCCCGCGGTCAGCCATTACCGGGTGATCAGCCGTTTCCGTGCCCATACCCATGTCAGGGTCAAACTGGAAACCGGGCGTACCCACCAGATCCGTGTGCACATGAGTCATATCAACTTTCCGCTGGTGGGTGATCCCACGTATGGCGGCCGGTTGCGCATTCCACCGGGCGCATCGGCGGAACTGTTGGCCATGCTGCGTGAGTTTCCGCGTCAGGCACTGCATGCACGCCGGCTGGAACTGGAACATCCGGACGACAACCGTCCCATGCGCTGGGAATCACCCCTGCCACAAGATATGGTCGATCTGTTGGCGCTACTACGTGCGGATGGTGAGTTGGAAGAATGAAGGGCTTCTGGTTGAAGGCCGACTGGCCCGCGCCCGAATGGGTCAAGACCTGTGTAACCACCCGCCAGGATGGTTGCAGTCAGGGGCGCTTCAAGGGATTCAATCTGGGCACCCATGTCGGGGACGAACCCAATCATGTCCTGGCCAACCGGGCGGAGTTGGCGCGCAAGCTCGGCTGCCGTCCGGCCTGGCTGGAGCAGACTCACAGCACCGACGTGGTGGAAGCCGCGCCGGGGCTGGTCGAGGAAGCTGACGCCAGCTGGACCGCTGAGCCCGATGTGGCGTGCGCAATCATGACGGCAGACTGTCTGCCGGTACTGTTCTGTGATCGGGCCGGCACCAGGGTGGCAGCGGCGCATGCGGGTTGGCGCGGGCTGGCTGGCGGCATTCTGGAAAACACCGTGACTGCCATGGGCGTGGAGCCGCAGGATCTGCTGGTCTGGCTCGGGCCGGCAATTGGCCCGGATGCGTTTGAGGTCGGGCCGGAGGTGAAGGAGATCTTCGGCAGTACGGCCGCTGCTGAGTGCTTCAAACCTTCCCCCAGACCGGGGCACTACATGGCGGACATCTATCAGTTGGCCCGTTTGCGCCTGCAGGCGGTGGGCGTGGAGGCGATCTACGGCGGTGGTTTCTGTACGGTCAATGACTCGCTGCGGTTCTATTCCTACCGTCGCGATGGGCAGACAGGTCGCTTCGCTTCATTGGTCTGGCTGGATTCAATGACAAAAAATTGACGTTCATCAATATCATCCCCCTTGAAAACATAATAATCATCCTTATCTAGTATTCATCTGAAATGAATTACTTGATAAGGATGGATACTCATGCGTATCGACCGTCTCACAAGCGCTCTGCAAGTGGCCCTGTCCGATGCCCAATCGATGGCTGTGGGCCGGGATCATAATCAGATCGACCCCTTGCACCTGATGCTGGCGCTTATGGAGCAACAACAGGGCTCGGTCAAACCGCTGCTGATGCAGGTAGGGTTTGATATCAATACTCTGCGCCAACAGCTCAGTGGCGCGCTGGATGAACTACCGACCATCAGCAACCCGACCGGGGATATCAACCTGTCTCAGGATCTGGCGCGTCTGCTGAACAAGGCCGATGCGCTGGCGCAGAAGCGCGGTGATCAGTTCATTTCCAGTGAGCTGGTGTTGCTCGCGGCGATGGATAACAGCACCCGACTGGGCAAACTGCTGTTGGCTCAGGGCGTCTCCAGCAAGGCGCTGGAAACCGCTATCGATAATCTGCGTGGAGGCGAAACCGTGAACGACGCCAATGCTGAAGAATCCCGCCAGGCGCTGGACAAGTACACCGTCGACCTGACCAAGAAAGCCGAGGACGGCAAGCTCGACCCGGTTATCGGTCGGGACGATGAAATCCGCCGCACCATTCAGGTACTGCAGCGCCGCACCAAGAACAACCCGGTGTTGATTGGTGAGCCGGGCGTGGGTAAGACCGCCATCGTCGAAGGGCTGGCCCAGCGCATCATCAATGGTGAAGTGCCGGATGGCCTGAAGGGCAAGCGCCTGCTGTCGCTGGATATGGGCTCGCTGATTGCCGGCGCCAAATTCCGTGGTGAGTTTGAGGAACGCCTGAAAGCCGTGCTCAACGAACTCGGCAAGCAGGAAGGTCAGATCATTCTGTTTATCGACGAGCTGCACACCATGGTCGGTGCGGGCAAGGCCGAAGGTTCGATGGACGCCGGCAACATGCTCAAGCCGGCGCTGGCCCGCGGTGAGCTGCACTGCGTGGGCGCCACCACGCTGGACGAGTACCGCCAGTACATCGAGAAGGACGCGGCGCTGGAGCGGCGCTTCCAGAAGGTGCAGGTGGACGAGCCCAGCGAGGAAGACACCATTGCCATCCTGCGCGGCCTGAAGGAGCGCTATGAAGTGCACCACAAGGTCGCCATTACCGATGGCGCCATCATCGCCGCCGCGAAACTGTCGCACCGCTATATCACTGATCGCCAGCTGCCGGACAAGGCCATCGACCTGATCGACGAAGCGGCCAGCCGTATTCGCATGGAGATCGACTCCAAGCCGGAGGAGCTGGATCGTCTGGACCGTCGCCTGATCCAGCTGAAGGTGGAGCGCGAGGCGCTGAAGAAGGAAGATGACGAGGCGGCGCTCAAGCGGCTGGAGAAGCTGAAGGAGGATATCGCCCGGGTCGAGAAGGAATATTCCGATCTGGAGGAAATCTGGAAGGCGGAAAAAGCCGAAGTGCAGGGCACCGGTCAGCTGCAGGAGAAGATCGAGCAGGCCAAGGCCGAGCTGGAAGCGGCGCGGCGTAAGAGCGACCTGGGACGCATGGCCGAATTGCAGTACGGCACCATCCCGGATCTGGAACGCAGCCTGCAGATGGTCGACCAGCACAAGAAGGTCGAGAACCAGCTGCTGCGCACCCGCGTTACCGACGAGGAAATCGCCGAGGTAGTGTCCAAGTGGACCGGTATTCCGGTATCCAAGATGCTCGAAGGCGAGCGCGACAAGCTGCTGCGCATGGAAGATGAACTGCACAAGCGGGTGATCGGCCAGCATGAAGCTGTGGTGGCCGTGTCCAACGCCGTGCGCCGCTCCCGTGCCGGTCTGTCGGATCCGAACCGTCCGAGCGGCTCCTTCATGTTCCTCGGGCCCACCGGGGTGGGCAAGACCGAGCTGTGCAAGGCGCTGGCCGAGTTCCTGTTCGACACCGAAGAGGCCATGGTGCGTATCGATATGTCCGAGTTCATGGAGAAACACTCCGTCGCTCGCCTGATCGGTGCACCTCCGGGCTATGTCGGTTATGAAGAGGGCGGTTACCTGACCGAAGCCGTACGCCGCAAACCCTACTCGGTGATCCTGCTGGACGAAGTCGAGAAGGCGCACCCGGATGTGTTCAACATCCTGCTGCAGGTGCTGGAAGATGGTCGTCTGACGGATAGCCAGGGCCGCACCGTGGACTTCCGCAACACAGTCGTGGTGATGACCTCGAACCTGGGCTCAGCACAGATTCAGGAACTGGTCGGCGACCCGGAAGCGCAGCGCGCTGCGGTGATGGATGCACTGGGCCAGCACTTCCGTCCCGAGTTCATCAACCGGGTGGACGAAGTGGTGGTGTTCGAGCCGCTGGGCAAGGATCAGATTGCCGGCATCGCCGACATTCAGATGCAACGCCTGCGCGAACGTCTGGCCGAGCGCGAGCTGGATCTGCAACTGAGTGACGAGGCACTGGAGAAACTGATCGCCGTCGGCTACGACCCGGTCTACGGCGCCCGCCCACTCAAACGCGCCATCCAGCGCTGGATCGAAAACCCACTGGCCCAGCGTATCCTGGCCGGCGACTTCGAACCGGGCGCGGTTATTCAGGCCAGTGTCGACGGCGAGGAGTTTGCCTTCACCAGCTGATGGTTCCGAGGCTTGGGTTGGACGAGCACCAGCTCATCCAACCCAAAAATACCGAGCCACTGGAAACGTCGCCCCCTTCCGGGAACGTCGCTTCCTTGGGAACGTCGCCCACCCCCCTGGGAACGTCGAGCCCCCCGGGAACGTCGAGCACCAGCTCGATGAGCAGACCAGCCCGCTACTCCAATGCCAATACCGGACGAGCCAGTGCTCGTCCCTCCCAGAAGCACCGAGTCCGCCGAACCCTCGATCCCCCGGAAACGTCCCTCCCTTGGAAGCGTCGCCCCCCTGGGAACGTCGAGCCCCCCCGGGTGCTCGACGTTCTGGGGGTTCGACGTTTCTGGGGGGAGTTCGGTGTTGTAAAGAGAAGGCCGGCGAATGCCGGCCTTCTGTGGTTTACTGCGCTATCACAGTCCTGTTACAGCAGCATCGACCGTATATCGCCCAGCAATTCGCCTAGTCGCTTGGTGAATTGCGCGGCGGCTGCGCCGTTGATGGCGCGGTGGTCGTAGGACAGGGACAGGGGCAGCATCAGGCGTGGCTGGAATGTGTTGCCGTCCCACACCGGTTGCGTGGTTGCCCGGCTGACGCCGAGGATGGCCACTTCCGGCGCGTTGACGATCGGCGTGAAGTAGGTGCCGCCGATGTGTCCCAGGCTGGAGATGGTGAAGCAGGCGCCTTGCATGTCGTTGGCGCTGAGCTTCTTGTTGCGTGCCTTGTCGGCCAGTTCGGCGGCTTCGGCTGCCAGTTCCAGCAGGCTTTTCTTGTCCACATCACGGATGACCGCAACCAGCAGACCGTCCGGGGTATCTACGGCAAAACCGATGTGCACGTAGTTCTTCTGGATCAGTTGCTTGCCATTGCTGGCCAGCGAGACGTTGAAGTTCGGCTGTTCACGCAGCAGGTGAGCACAGGCCTTGAGCAGGAAGGGCAGCACGGTCAGTTTGACGCCTGCCTTCTCCGCGACGGTTTTCTGCGCCTTGCGGAAGTCTTCCAGTTCGCTGATGTCGGCCAGGTCGAACTGGGTGACATGCGGGACGTTCAGCCAACTGCGGTGCAGGTTGCTGGCACCGATCTGTTGCAGACGTGTCATGTCCTTCAGTTCCACTTCACCGAAGCGGCTGAAGTCGACTTCCGGCACCTGTGGAATGCCCGCGCCGCCGGTAGCGGCAGCTGCGCCACCTTCCTTGCGCTGGCGCATGACGCTCTGCACATGGGCTTGCACGTCTTCCTTGAGGATACGGTTGCGTGGGCCGCTGCCGGTGATCTCGGCCAGTTCTACACCGAACTCGCGGGCCAGTTTGCGTACCGCCGGGCCAGCGTGCACTTTCTTGCCGTCACGGCTGGGTGCGCCAACCGGGGCGGGTACTTTCTGCGCGCTGCCTGCGCCAGATGCTGGGGCCTTCTGTTCGCTGGCAGCAGCCGGACGGTCTTCCTTGGCCGGGGCCGTGGCGACGTCATCTTTGGCTTCTTCGACGATGGCGGCCGGGGCTGATTCGTCTTCCCCTGCCTCGCCTTCCACGCGCATGCGCAGCATCAGGTCGCCGGTCTGAACTTCCTGCTCCAGCTGCACTTCGATGGATTCGATCACGCCCGCAGCCGGGGAGGGGATTTCCATGCTGGCCTTGTCGGACTCCAGGGTCAGCAGGCTCTGTTCAGCCTCAACGCGGTCACCGACCTGCACCAGCAGTTCGATAACGCGCGCGCTGCCGCCGATATCCGGGATGTTGAAGGATTGCACGCTGCTCTCTGCTGCTTTGGGTGCGGGCTTGTCTGCCGGAGCAGGAGCGGCTTGCTGCTTGGGCTCCTCAGCCTTTTCCGGCTCGGCGGGAGCGTCGCTGGCAGGCTGTTCGCCGCCTTGGATTTCCAGCTCGATCAGGTCATCGCCTTCAGACAGGGTGTCGCCCAGCTTGACCTTGATGGCTGTGATCACCCCGGCCTTGGGGCTGGGCAGCTCCATGCTGGCCTTGGCCGATTCCAGCGTCACCAGGCCCTGTTCTACTTCGACGTGATCGCCTACCTGAACCAGAATTTCAATGACTTCGCCTTCACCGCCGATGTCAGGTACCTTGATCAATTCACTCATGGTATCTCTCCTCAGCAGTCCAGCGGGTTGGTTTTGTTCGGGTTCAGGCCGAAGGTGGCCTGGGCTTCTACCAGGATTTCAGGCTCCAGTTCACCGTTCTCGACCAGCGCACACAGGGCGGTATAGGCAACCCAGCGGCGGTCGACTTCGAAGAAGTCACGCAGCTTGCGGCGGCTGTCGCTGCGGCCGAAGCCGTCGGTACCCAGCGCCTTGAAGTTGCCCGGCACCCACTGGCGAATCTGTTCAGCAAACAGCTTCATGTAGTCGGTAGAGGCAATCACCGGTCCGCTGCGTTCAGCCATGTTCTGCTCAACAAAGCTCAGACGTGGCGTTTCGGTCGGATGCAGACGGTTCCAGCGCTCCACGGCCAGGCCGTCGCGGCGCAGTTCGTTGAAGCTGGTTACGCTCCAGATGTCCGAGCTGATGCCGTAGTTGTTCTGCAGCAGAATGGCTGCTTCACGCACTTCGCGCAGGATGGTGCCACTGCCCATCAGTTGAACGTGGTGTTTGCCTTTTTCCTTGGCCTCATCCAGCAGATACATGCCGCGGATGATGCCTTCTTCGACGCCTTCGGGCATGGCCGGCTGGGCGTAGGCTTCGTTCATCACGGTGATGTAGTAGTAGATGTTTTCCTGCTCTTCCATCATCCGGCGGGTACCTTCACGGATGATCACCGCCAGCTCGTAGCCGTAGGTGGGGTCATAGGTGCGGCAGTTGGGGATGGTCGAGGCCAGGATGTGGCTGTGGCCATCTTCGTGCTGCAGACCTTCACCGTTGAGCGTGGTGCGACCGGCGGTGCCGCCAATCAGGAAGCCCTTGGCGCGGCTGTCGCCGGCGGCCCAGGCCAGGTCACCGATACGCTGGAAGCCGAACATCGAGTAGAACACATAGAACGGCAGCATTGGCTGGTTGTAGGTGCTGTAGGCGGTAGCACCGGCGATCCAGCTGGACATGGCGCCGGCTTCGGTGATGCCTTCGTTGAGGATCTGACCTTTCTTGTCCTCGCGGTAGAACATGACCTGATCTTTATCGACCGGCTCGTACAGCTGACCGACCGAGGAGTAGATACCCAGCTGACGGAACATGCCTTCCATACCGAAGGTACGGGCTTCGTCCGGCACGATGGGCACGATGCGCTGACCCAGCTCCTTGTCCTTGAGCAACTGCGACAGAATGCGCACGAAGGCCATGGTGGTGGAGATTTCACGCTCGCCGGTGCCGTCAAGAATGGCTTTGAGTGTGCTCAGCGGGGGTGTCGGGATCGACTTGCTGGACGTGCGGCGCTGGGGCATGTAACCACCCAGTGCGGCGCGGCGCGAGTGCAGGTATTTGTGCTCCGGACTGCCTTCTTCGGGACGATAGAAGGGCAGGTGCTCCAGCTGGTCGTCGCTGATCGGGATGCCGAAGCTGTCGCGGAATTTGCGCAGGCTCTCGGTATCGACTTTCTTGGTGTTGTGGGCGATGTTCTGGCCCTGGCTGGCGCCGGTGCCGTAGCCCTTGATGGTCTTGGCCAGAATGACGCTGGGCTGGCCTTTATGGGTGGACGCCGCCTCATAGGCTGCATACACCTTGTACGGGTCGTGGCCGCCACGGTTGAGCTTCCAGATCTCGGCATCGGTCATGTTCTCGACCATCTTCTTCAGTTCCGGACGGGCGCCGAAGAAGTGTTCGCGTACATAGCCGCCGTCGTTGGCCTTGTAGTTCTGGTAGTCGCCGTCGACGGCTTCTTCCATACGCTGTTGCAGCAGACCGTCGTGGTCGCGTGCCAGCAGCGGATCCCACAGGCGGCCCCAGATGACCTTGATCACGTTCCAGTCAGCACCACGGAAGTTGCCTTCCAGTTCCTGGATGATCTTGCCGTTACCGCGTACCGGGCCGTCGAGGCGCTGCAGGTTGCAGTTGACCACGAAGATCAGGTTGTCGAGTTTTTCGCGGCCGGCCAGCGAGATGGCGCCCAGCGATTCCGGCTCGTCACACTCACCGTCACCCAGGAAGCACCAGACCTTCTGTTTGCCCGGCTCGATAAAGCCACGGCTTTCCAGGTACTTCATGAAACGTGCCTGGTAAATGGCCTGGATAGGGCCCAGACCCATGGACACGGTGGGGAATTGCCAGAACTCGGGCATCAGCCAAGGGTGCGGGTAGGAGGACAGGCCGTCGCCGTCGACTTCCTGGCGGTAGTTGGTCATCTGCTCTTCGGTGATGCGACCTTCAAGGAAGGCACGGGCATAGATGCCGGGCGCAGCGTGACCCTGGAAGTACACCAGGTCGCCACCGTGTTCTTCGGTGGGCGCCTTGAAGAAGTAGTTGAAGCCGATATCGTACAGTGTGGCACTGGAGGCGAAGGTGGAAATATGGCCACCCAGATCCGGATCCTGCTGGTTGGCACGCATCACCATCGCCAGGGCGTTCCAGCGTACCATCGAGCGAATGCGACGCTCCATGAACAGGTCGCCGGGCATGGCCGCTTCGTGGGTTACCGGAATGGTGTTGCGGTAGGGCGTGGTGATCGCGTAGGGCAACTGGGTGCCGCTGCGGCTGGCCAGCTCGCCCATGCGTTTGATCAGGTATTCAGCCCGTGTCTCGCCTTCATTTTCGAGAACGGATTCCAGGGCATCGAGCCATTCCTGGGTTTCGAGTGGATCGATATCGTCATGCTTCATATTTTTCTCCAGACCTTGTGAGTCCCAGGTAAAGAAACGATCGCACTGCCAGAGCGTGGAGTATTGACCCTGTGATGCGACAGTCATGGGTGTGTGTAGTTTTACTACATTCCGATAAAAAAGACTATCCGGTTACGGCTGTTTTTGTAGTTAAACTACATTATCCCGAGCGGAATTTTTCATCACGGCCTTTCCCGTCTGGGCTGTGCATGGCAATCTGAGTCTTTGATTCTTCATTCAGGATAGACCATGCCATTTTCCTTGCCTCTCCAGTTGCCTGACGCACTGTGCGTTCTGGTGGATCACCATCTGGCACAGTGGTTGGAGGCAGTACGGCACGCAGAACCGGATCACGATCTGGCGCAGCTGGATGAGACTTTCATGACCGAGTTGCAGCGGGTTCTGGCGGGTAGTGACTTTGTTGCTGAGCAGTTGCGCCGTGACCCGGCGATGGCGTGGCGCCTGATGCAGGATGGCTGTTTATGGCGCTCGTTGAATAATGGTGAAATGGCCAGTCTGCTGGCCGAGGCGGTTGCTGAGGGTTTATCCCACGGCGATACGGAAGAGAATCTGGCGCAGACCCTGCGGCGTTTTCGTCAACAACAGCAGGTGCGCATCATCTGGCGCGATATCAACCGGCAGGCGCCCACCATGGAGACCACTCGGGATCTGTCGGATATGGCTGATGCCTGTCTGGAGGAGACCTATCAGTGGGTCTACGGGCAGCTGATCAGCGGCTTTGGTACGCCCTTCGATGAGGAAGATACCCAGCAGCACCTGGTGGTGCTCGGGATGGGCAAGCTGGGGGCGCAGGAGCTGAATCTATCCTCGGATATCGACCTGATCTTCGCGTTCCCGTCCCAGGGTGAAACCCGCGGTGGGCGTCGCAGCCTGTCCAATCAGGAGTTCTTTACCCGGGTCGGCCAGCGCCTGATCAAGCTGCTGGATGACGTCACCGTGGATGGCTTCGTGTTCCGCGTGGATATGCGGCTGCGCCCCTACGGCGACAGTGGCGCGCTGGTATTCAGCTTCAATGCGCTGGAGCAGTACTACCAGAGTCAGGGGCGGGATTGGGAACGCTACGCCATGATCAAGGCGCGTGTGGTAGCGGGTGATCAGGCGGCGGGTACCGAGTTGCTGACGCTGCTCAAACCCTTCGTTTACCGCCGTTATATCGATTTTGCTGCCATTGAGGCGCTACGTAATCTCAAGCAATTGATCCAGCAGGAAGTGCAGCGCAAGGGATTGCAGGACAACGTCAAGCTCGGCTCGGGCGGCATTCGCGAGGTGGAGTTCATCGGTCAGGCATTCCAGCTTATTCATGGAGGGCGCGATCGTAGCCTGCAACAGCGGCCGATCCTTGCGGTGCTGGATATGTTGGCCGCCAATGCCTATCTGCCGGATGAGGCGGTGGATGAGCTGAAGGGCGCTTACCTGTTTCTGCGCGATACCGAACATGCCCTGCAGGCGATTGATGATCGTCAGACCCAGATGTTGCCTACCGACACTCTGGGGCAGGCACGCATAGCCATGATCATGGGCTTTGATGACTGGGAAGCGTTTCGCCGCCAGTTGGCGCTGCAGCGTAGCCGGGTGGCCCGTCATTTTGCCGGGGTGATTGCCGATCCGGACGAGGATGAGCGGCAGGAGCAAGCGCCCTACACAGAATGGATGACCCTGCTGACCGGGTTCCCGGAACCGGAGCAGGCTCAGGAACAATTGTCCGAAGGCGGCTTCAAGGATGCCGAGCGGGCCTGGGCACTACTGCAGAATCTGATGCGCTCGGCGCGTGTGCGAGCCATGCAGCGCATGGGCCGTGAGCGCTTGGATGTGTTCATGCCACGGTTGCTGGCAATGGCCTGTGAACAGGACGATCCGGATCTGGCGCTGGAGCGGGTAATGCCGCTGGTAGAGGCAGTGGCCAGGCGTTCCGCTTACCTGGTACTGCTCACCGAGAACCCCGGCGCACTGCGTGAGCTGCTGGTGTTGTGCTCCGCCAGTCCCTTGATCGCCGAACAGATAGCCCGTTACCCGGTGATTCTGGATGAACTGCTGAACTCGGGACGGCTGTATCGGCCGCCGGAGATTGGCGAGTTGGCAGATGAATTGCGCCAACAACTGCTGCGGATTTCCGAAGATGATCTGGAGCAGCAGATGGAGGCGCTGCGCTATTTCAAGCGTGCCCATACCCTGCGTGTGGCGGCGTCCGAGATTGCGGGCAGTCTGCCGCTGATGAAAGTCAGTGATTATCTGACCTGGATTGCCGAGGCCATTCTGCAACAGGTTCTGCAACTGGCCTGGCGCGATATGGTGCGTCGGCATGGCGTGCCCCGTCGGCATGATGGCAGTCCCTGTGAGCTGGACTTCACCATTGTCGGTTATGGCAAGGTCGGCGGCATCGAGCTGGGTCATGGTTCGGATCTGGATCTGGTGTTTATCCACGACGGTGATACCGAAGCGGAGACCGACGGAGCACGGCCGCTGGATGGCGGGCGGTTCTATACCCGTCTGGGACAGCGCATCATCCATATCCTCAATACCCAGACCACCTCGGGTGTGCTGTACGATGTGGACATGCGTTTGCGGCCATCAGGCGATTCCGGTCTGCTGGTTACTTCGCTGGATGCCTTTGCCCGCTATCAGCGGGAAACCGCCTGGACATGGGAGCATCAGGCGCTGGTGCGCGCCCGCCCATTGGCAGGTTGTACCGCGCTGGGTGAGAAATTCAATGCCCTGCGTGCCGAGGTATTAAGTCGTGCCAGGGATGAACAGCTGCTGCGTAAGGAGGTGAATGAAATGCGCCGGAAAATGCGCGATAACCTTGCTACCCAGGCTACCCGGTGCGGTTTTGACCCCTCTGCCTTTACCCATGAGGCTGCGTTTGATCTGAAGCAGGACGCGGGAGGTATCGTCGATATCGAATTTATGGTGCAATATGCGGTTCTGGCCTGGTCGTGCCGGTACCCAGAGTTACTGCGCTTTACGGATAACATCAGAATATTGGACGGGCTGCGTGACGCCGGATTGATCGCCGGTGAGGACGTTCAGCATTTGCAGGAGGCCTACAAGGCCTACCGGGCAGCAGCCCATCGCCTGGCTTTGCAAAAGCAGCCGGGGAAAACACCTGGCGACCAGTTTCATGACTACCGACATGACATCATCCGACTCTGGCAGCAATGGCTGCCGGACGCCGTGGATGCGTGAGCTTCGACATTCGGCAGGTATGACCAGGGTAGAACCCAACAAGCAGGCTCCGTGCCTGAAGCAGATGTATAGATAAACGAATAATGGAGTTGGTTGTTATGTCGATGGCTGATCGTGATGGTGTTATCTGGTTTGATGGGCAAATGGTTCCATGGCGTGAGGCCAATGTTCACGTGCTGACCCACTCGCTGCACTACGGTATGGGTGTGTTCGAGGGCGTGCGTGCATATAACACGGACGCAGGCACGGCGATCTTCCGGCTGCAGGCGCACACTGACCGCCTGTTCGATTCGGCGCATATCATGGGCATGAAGATTCCTTATACCAAGGAAGAGATCAACGAAGCCTGCCGCGCTGCGGTACGTGAGAATAACCTCGAGACTGCTTACATCCGTCCGCTGGCCTTCTACGGCTCGGAAGGCATGGGCATCCGTGCGGACAACCTCAAGGTTCACGTTGTGGTTGCTGCCTGGTACTGGGGCGCCTACATGGGCGACGAAGCGCTGGAGCAGGGCATCCGCATCCGCACCAGTTCCTTTACCCGTCATCACGTCAACATCACCATGACCCGCGCCAAATCCAGCGGTGCTTACATGAACTCCATGCTGGCCCTGCAGGAAGCGGTTTCCGGCGGTGCTGACGAAGCGCTGCTGCTGGATCCGGAAGGCTATGTGGCTGAAGGTTCCGGCGAGAACGTATTTATCGTCAAGAACGGTACCATCTACACCCCGGAAGTGACTGCCTGCCTGAACGGTATTACCCGGGCTACCATCCTGGCATTGGCCGGTGAGATGGGTATTCCGGTAGTCGAGAAGCGCATCACCCGTGATGAAGTCTACATCGCTGACGAAGCCTTCTTCACCGGCACCGCCGCTGAAGTGACCCCGATCCGCGAAGTGGACTGCCGCCAGATCGGCATCGGCCGCCGCGGCCCGGTCACCGAGAAGCTGCAGAAAGCCTACTTCGACCTGGTCAACGGCAAGAAGCCGGAATACAGCGAGTGGCTGACGCCGGTCAAGTAAGCGTGTCAGGTTAACATCGTCATTGCGAGGAGGTGTTCGTATGACGAGGGTACCAGCAACTTGCACCGTCATTGCGAGCTTCGAAGAGGCGTGGCAATCCATCCGGCAGGCAGCACGAGCCCATGGATTGCCACGTCGCTAAGCTCCTCGCAATGACGAAGGGGGCTTTCACTGAACCGGGAAAGGCTGGTGACGAGGGTGTCGGCAATTTACACCGTCATTGCGAGCCTCGAAGAGGCGCGGCAATCCAGTGGGTGCGGTGGACTCCAAACCAGTGGATCGGCACGTCGCCAGGTTCCTCGCAATGATGTGGGAAAGGGTGTTTGATGAGAATACTGATTATCGGCCCCAGCTGGGTGGGTGACATGGTTATGGCGCAGACGCTGTTTGCCTGCCTCAAACTGCGTCACGGTCCCGACTGCCTGATCGATGTGCTGGCTCCGGAATGGAGTCGGCCGATCCTCGAGCGCATGCCCGAGGTCAATCAGGCGCTCAGCTTTCCGCTGGGCCACGGGGTGCTCGATATCGCCACACGTCGACGCATCGGCAAGCAGCTGACTGGCCAGTACGACCAGGCCATCCTGCTGCCCAACTCACTGAAATCCGCTCTGGTGCCGTTCTTTGCCGGTACTCCCAAACGCACCGGCTGGCGCGGGGAAATGCGTTACGGCCTGCTCAACGATATCCGCGTACTGGACAAACAACAGTATCCCTTGATGATCGAGCGCTTCATGGCGCTGGCCTGGGAGCCGGATCATCAGTTGACTCGGCCCTATCCCCGTCCGACCCTGCAGATTGATTCGACCACCCGAGATGCCGCGCTGGCCCGCTTCGAGCTGGAGCTGGATCGCCCGGTCCTGGCCATGTGCCCCGGCGCCGAATTCGGTGAAGCCAAGCGCTGGCCCGCCGAGCACTACGCGGCGGTAGCCGACCAGAAGATCCGCCATGGCTGGCAGGTCTGGCTGTTCGGCTCGAAGAACGACCACCCGGGGGGCGAGCAGATCCGCGACCGGCTGCGTCCGGGTCTGCGTGAGGAGTCGGTCAACCTGGCTGGTGAGACCAGTCTGGCCGAGGCCATCGATCTGCTGTCCTGCGCCACAGCGGTGGTCAGCAACGACTCCGGCCTGATGCACGTGGCCGCTGCGCTCAACCGCCCGCTGGTCGCGGTCTACGGCTCGACCTCTCCGGACTTCACCCCGCCGCTGGCCGAACAGGTGGAAATAGTGCGCCTCGGGCTGGACTGCAGCCCGTGCTTCGATCGCACCTGCCGTTTCGGCCACTACAACTGCCTGCGTGACCTTGAGCCCCAACGGGTGATTGATGCGCTGGATCGTCTGGTCGGCGAACCGCTGGCCGACCCCTTTGCGGACTGATTGATGCGCGTCCTGCTGATCAAGACCTCGTCCCTGGGCGATGTCATTCATACCCTGCCCGCACTGACTGACGCGCGCAAGGCAATCCCCGGCATTCATTTCGACTGGGTGGTGGAGGAGGGCTTTGCCGAGATCCCGGTATGGCATCCGGCGGTGGCTGAAGTCATCCCGGTGGCGATCCGCCGCTGGCGCAAGAGCCCGCTGAAAACCCTGCGCAGTGGCGAGTGGCAGCGTTTCAGAAAACGCCTGAAAAAACACCAATACGATCTGGTGATCGATGCTCAGGGGCTGCTGAAAAGCGCGTTGCTGACCGTCGGCCTCAAGGCACCGATTGCCGGGCTGGATAAACACTCCGCCCGGGAGCCGCTGGCCAGCAGGTTCTACCAGCAACACATCCCGGTGCCCCGGGACCAGCACGCCGTCGAGCGGGTGCGCCAGTTGTTTGCCCAGGCGCTGGGCTATCGCCTGCCGGACGGCATCGGCGACTACGGCCTGGATCGCGCCTGGCTGGCCGGTGAGCAGAGTGCTGAAGACTATGTAGTGTTCCTGCATGGGACCACCTGGGTCACCAAACACTGGCCGGAGCTCTACTGGCGGCAACTGGCCGAACTGGCCACCGAACGCGGCCTGCGGGTCAGGCTGCCCTGGGGCAATGACACGGAAAAGGCCCGGGCCGAGCGCATTGCCAAGGGCATTCCCGGAGTCCAGGTATTACCCAGGTTGCCGCTGGCCGGGGTGGCTACCATCCTTGCCGGAGCCCGGGCCTGCGTCGCTGTGGATACCGGCCTCGGCCACCTTGCCGCCGCACTGGATGTGCCCACCGTCTCCCTCTACGGCCCCACCAACCCCGGCTGGAGCGGCGCCTACGGCCATAGCCAGATCCACCTGGCCAGCGACTTCCCCTGCGCGCCCTGCATGAGCAAGAAGTGCAAATACGAACCCACCCGGGCAGATGCCCGTCAGTTCGACCTGCGCCGGGAACTACCACTGTGTTTTACCCGACTGCAGCCGCAGCGGGTGATGGGGGAGTTGGAGTTGTTGTTATGAGTGCGTGGACGCTTGATCCCGAATACGCTGTTGGCGAGGCAGGCAAGGCCTTTGTCGATCTGGATGCGGTATTTGCCCAGCAGGGAAAACAGATCACCAGGGACTCGCTGAGCGAGGTGCTGTATGTGCAGCTGGATGGGCGTGGGTACTATGTGAAGCGCTACTGGGCCGAAGGCGGCTACGTACGCCGTGTTATCAGTCGACCGCGGATCAAGGGGGAATGGCAGAACCTGCTGTATTTCCGTGACTGGGGGATTCCGGTGGCCAGGGTGGTCGGCTATGGCATGGAGCGGCGTGCAGGTGCGTTTCACCGGGGTGCGGTGATTACCGAAGAGCTGTATGAAACGCAGGATCTGGCACAGCTGGCTAGTACGGGTGATGTGCGCCTGCGCGACCGGAGCTGGGTCACTCAGGTGATGCAGCAGATCGCCGATGCTACCCGCACCATGCACCAGCGGCGTTTTGCCCATAACGACCTCAAGTGGCGCAATATCCTGGTGAATGACGCGCCCCGGCCCAGTGTGTACATGATCGATTGCCCGACCGGTGCTTTCTGGTGGGGCCCCTTCCTCGAACACCGTAAGAACAAGGATCTGGCCTGCCTTGATAAGCTGGGTAAAACCCAGCTGAGCAGAACCCAGCGACTGCGCTTTTATCTGATGTATGTTGAGCAGTCGCGGCTGCAATCGGCGGACAAGAAGCGTATCCGGCTGGTTCTGGGACATATGGATAGACGTCCGCACAAGTGATTAAAGAGCTACTCACGCTCAGCCAGGCTACCTCGCGCCGCTGACAATAACTGCTGTGTTAAACTCGCAGGAGTAAATGATTCCGCGCTTTACGATCTTTGACGACGAGAGTCCCGATGCAACTGGCATTTCTGCTCTATAAATATTTCCCTTTTGGTGGTCTGCAGCGGGATTTCATACGCATTGCGCAGGAATGTCAGAAACGTGGCCATGCCATTCGTGTCTACACCATGGGCTGGGAAGGGGAGCGTCCTGCTGGCTTTGACATACGCCTGATCAAAGTTCGAGCTCTGACCAGCCACCGCCGTAATGAAAAGTTTGTCAGCCGGGTTCAGGCCGATCTTGAGCGTGAGCCGGTGGACCGGGTGGTGGGCTTTAACAAGATGCCAGGGCTGGATGTCTACTACGCAGCTGATGGCTGCTATGAGGATAAGGCGCAGAATCAGCGCAGCTGGTTCTATCAACTCGGCCCGCGCTACCGACATTTTTCCGCCTATGAGCGAGCGGTTTTTCAGCCAGAGGGCCGCACCGAGATATTGATGATCTCGGAGTTGCAGCTGCCCCTGTTCATGAAGCACTTCCGGACCCCTGCCGAACGGTTTCACATGTTGCCACCGGGGATCGCTGCCGATCGCCGGGCTCCACCGGATGCGGCTGAAATACGCGCTGGACTGCGAGCTGAGTTCAAACTGACAGACAATGACCTGCTGCTGGTGCAGATCGGTTCCGGTTTCAAGACCAAAGGCCTGGACCGAACTCTGAAAGCAGTGGCTGCGCTACCGCCGGATCTGCGCCAGCGCACTCGGCTGATCGTTATCGGTGCTGATGATGCAGGGCCATTTTTGCAGCAGAGCCAATCGCTGGGTATTGCTGAGCAGGTGCAGATACTGAAAGGGCGTAACGATGTACCGCGCTTTCTACTGGGTGCTGATCTGTTGATTCATCCAGCCTATAACGAGAATACCGGCACTGTTCTTCTGGAGGCGCTGGTCGCCGGGCTACCGGTACTGACTACTGCTGCCTGTGGTTATGCGCACTACATCAAAGAGGCTGATTGCGGTCTGGTTGTACCCGACCCCTTTGACCAGGACACACTGAATATCTGGCTCAAGGCCATGCTGTATGACAGGCAGACGCGGGAACAATGGCAAGGTAATGCATTGGTGTACGCCGAACGTGCAGACCTGTACAGCATGCCGGAGCGCGCTGCTGATGTGATACTGGGAGAGCTCCCTTGAAACTGGTACTGCATGAACCCTTCAAGAGCCTCTGGGATGGTTGCGATGCCTTTGTCGAGGTCGAGGCGCTGCAGGGCGAGGTGTTTCGAGAGCTGGAAGCACGCAGAACCCTTCGCACTGAAGTAGAGGGGCGAGGGTACTTCGTCAAGATCCACCGTGGTGTTGGTTGGGGCGAAATCTTCAAGAACTGGTCAACTCTGAAAAGCCCGGTGCTGGGCGCTGATCAGGAGTGGGAAGCTATCGCAGCACTGACAGCAGCCGGTGTGCCAACCATGACCGCTGTCGCCTATGGTGAGCGGGGTGCCAACCCTGCCACCCGTCATTCTTTCATCATCACCGAGGAGCTGGCGCCTACCATCAGTCTGGAAGACTTCAGTCAAGATTGGTCAAGCCATCCGCCGCCGGTCGCGCTCAAGCGAGCATTGATCCACCGGGTGGCAGACATGACCGGGCGCATGCACCGAGCTGGCGTTAATCACCGCGATTGCTACATATGCCATTTCCTGCTGCATACCGATACGCCGCCGACACCGGATAACCTGCGTTTATCATTGATCGACCTGCATCGCGCTCAGGTGCGCGACAAGGTACCGCGCCGGTGGCGTGACAAGGACCTGAGCGGGTTGTATTTCTCTGCGCTGAACATCGGCTTGACCGAGAGAGACAAGTTGCGGTTTTTACGCACCTATTTCCAGCGGCCATTGCGGCGGATCATTACCGAAGAAGCCGTTTTGCTGGGCATGCTCGAACGCAAGGCGGCTCGACTGAGAGCCAGGTTCGAGCGCAAATATGCGCCTGGCAGCGGGCAATGACGTGCCAGGGAAACGCATGAGTACCACGGCCAGTTTGCGGGGTGCCGGTCGTAACCCGGTTGCGCCACAGAGCATATCGGTCGCGGGCGAGGTGCTGAACATACAGCAATGGCTACGTGTTCTGCCAGGTAAACGCCTGGTAGGGCGGGGTGGTTGGCAGGAACAACAGGTGCTGGCCAAACTGTTTATTGCCAACGGAGCCGAGCGTCATTGGCAGCGGGAAAGCACCGGTGTACAAGCCTTGCAGAGAGCCGGTATCCCTACCCCGGATCTACTGGGCAGCGGTGAGTTGCCGGGTGGTGGGTATTATCTGCTGACTGAATATCTGGACGATGCCCGGACTCTCCAGCAGCGCTGGGAAACGCTGCCTGACTCCTCTCCAGCCAGTCAGCAAGCCCAGAGCATCCTGCATGATGCATTGCGCATCATCGCGGCGATGCATGCTCAGGGCATCATGCAGACCGATCTCCATCTGGGGAACTTTCTACAGCGTGATGCGCAGCTTTATGTCATTGATGGTGACGCCATCGAGGTACGAGAGCCTGGCAAACCACTGCCCCTGTCGGATGCACAGAGCAATCTTGGCCTGTTCTTCGCCCAGTTGTTACCCGAGTGGGATGCTCAGCTGGACAGGCTGCTGCCGGTATACCTTGAGCACAATCCTGCGGTGGCTCTGCAGCATCAGGATGTGTTGAGGGAAGTCGGGCGACAGCGGCGTACCCGCCTGAACAACTTTCTGGGCAAGACCCTGCGCGATTGCAGTCAATTTGCGGTAACCCGCACCGCTGGGCGTTTCTGTGTGGTGCTGCGCGCCGAAGCGGACGCTCTGGCGCCGCTGTTGGCTGATCCGGATAGCGCCTTTGCCGGTCAGTCGCTGCTCAAGGACGGCGGCAGCAGCACGGTGGCCCGACTCCGGGTCAACGAGCGCGACCTGGTAGTCAAGCGCTACAACATCAAGGGTGTGGGCCATTGGCTCAAGCGCTTCTGGCGTCCCAGCCGGGCCTGGCACTCATGGTTATCCGGGTGGCGCCTGAGTTTTCTCGGTATTGCCACCCCTCAGCCACTGGCCATGATTGAACGCCGGATGGGGCCGCTACGCCGCGAGGCCTGGCTGATTACCGAATACTGCGCCGGTGATAACCTGCTGCAGCGATTGGGGGAGGCGGGTGATGAGCTACCTGAACAGCCCACAGCCGACGCCTTGCTGCAGGTCTTCAATCAGCTCCATCAGGCACGCATCAGTCACGGCGACTGCAAAGCGACCAACCTGTTATGGCATGCTCATCAAGTCTACCTGATCGACCTGGACGCCATGCAGGCCCATGGTGATGAATCGGGTTGGCGCAAGGGCTGGGCCAGAGACAGGGCGCGCTTTATACGCAACTGGCGAGCTGACAGCGCGCTGGCAGAATGGCTTGAACGGGCGCTGCCCCGTTAGCACATAACCACGAAAGGGGCATTACGACCGAAAAGGCATAGCCAAGCGTATTAGGTGTAGAATCCCCCTTATTTTTCACTGTTTCTGAGAGGCAAAAACCGTGGCATTGACCATCCTCGGACTTTCCGGCGCATTAAGCCATGATCCATCTGCTGCCCTGTATATCGATGGCAAGCTGATAGCTGCTGTGGAAGAGGAGCGTTTTGTTCGGGACAAGCATGCCAAAAACCGCATGCCTTACGAGTCAGCCAAGTTCTGCCTGGAGCAGGCCGGGATCAAGCCGGAAGACGTGGATATCGTCGCCATTCCCTTTGCCCCCATCAGTATTTTTGAAAAAGCCCGTTGGCACTATGCCAAGCGCTATTGGTACGCCCCGGACCGTTCGCTGGACGCCATCTTCATGGGCAACCGTCGCTACTATCGTTACAAGAAGCGCATCCAGTGGTGTCTGCAGCAGCTGGGCTTTGATCTGAAGAAGGTCAAGATTGAGCCCGTTGAGCATCACCTGGCCCACGCCTCCAGTGCCTATCACTGCTCTGGTTTCAAGGAAAAGACCGCGATTCTCGGGATTGACGGCAAGGGTGAGTACGCCACCACCTTCTTCGGCTACGGTGAAAACGGCAAGATCCACAAGATCAAGGAGTTCTATGACCCGGACTCCCTTGGTGGTCTGTACGGTGCCATCACCGAATACCTGGGCTTTGACATGCTCGATGGCGAGTTCAAGGTCATGGGCATGGCGCCCTATGGTGACCCGAGCAAGTATGACTTCTCCCGACTGGCCAAGTTTGAAAACGGCGAGCTGACCATCAACACCGATTACGCCAACGTCATCGGCTTCCGTCGCTACAAGGAAAAGGGCAAGGGCTACTACTTCTCGCCCAAGCTGATCGAATGGCTCGGCCCCAAGCGTGAAGGCGACGTGGCGGATGATCCCTACATCCACTACGCAGCCAGCATCCAGGCCCTGTTCGAGAAGGTCGCGCTGGAAATGATGGATTACTACCTGGGCGACATCATCCGGGAAACAGGCAAGATCGCCTTCGCAGGTGGTTGCGCCCTGAACGTCAAACTCAACCAGAAGATCATCGCCCGGGATGAGGTCAAGGAACTGTTCGTCCAGCCCGCAGCCAGCGATGCGGGCACCGCCGTCGGCGCCGCTGCCTATGTCTCGGTGCAAAATGGCGTGCCGGTGGAGAAGATGGAGCACGTCTATCTCGGGCCCAGCTACAGCAACGAAGACATCATCGCCGCCTGCGCCCGTCACCCCAATCAGCCCGAGTGGCAGAAGATCGACAATGTGCCCGAGCATATCGCTCAGCTCATGGTCGAAGGTAACCCGGTTGCCTGGTTCCAGGGTCGTATGGAGTTCGGCCCGCGCGCGCTGGGTGGTCGCTCCATCATTGGCTGCCCAAGCGTGCCGGGCGTGGCTGACCGTATCAACGCGCAGATCAAATTCCGTGAGCGCTGGAGACCATTCTGTCCATCCATGCTCGACACAGTTGCCCCACAGATGCTCAAGGTCGACCACCCCAGTCCTTTCATGACCTTCACCTTCGAGGTCAAGGAAGGATGGGAAAAGCGGGTACCTGAAGTAGTACACGAAGACGGCACCTCCCGTGCTCAGGTGCTGGAGCGCCGACACAATCCACGCTGGTATGACCTGATGGTCGAGCTGGAAAAGCTCACCGGCAACGGCGTATCGCTGAATACCTCACTCAACCGGCGCGGTGAGCCGATGGTGTGCTCGCCGACTGATGCGCTGAATATGTTCTATGGGTCGGATCTGAAGTATCTGATCATGGAGGATGTGTTGGTGGTGAAGGAAGGAGTGCGCTGAGTTGAATCCGGCACTTGTTTATCGTCGTGATATTGATGGCCTGCGCGCCATTGCTGTTCTACCTGTTGTTCTTTATCACCTTGGTGTTGCACCTTTTTCGGGTGGTTTCATCGGTGTTGACGTGTTTTTTGTCATTTCCGGCTTTTTGATTTCAACCATCGTCTATCGTGAGGTGCAGGCAGGAACATTCACCTATGCGCGCTTTTACGAGCGGCGGATAAGGAGATTGTTCCCTGCGCTGGCAGTGATGCTGTTGCTCACGGGTATTGTCGCTTGGTTCATGTTGCTGCCGTTGGATTACAAGCTGTTCAGCGAAGCTCAGGGACTTTCCGTACTGTTTCTGGCCAATTTTCATTTCTGGAACAAGACTGACTATTTCAATGATGCGGTAGGCAATATTCCACTGCTGCATACTTGGTCCCTGTCGGTCGAAGAACAGTTCTACATCCTGTTTCCGCCGCTGCTGCTGTTTCTGGTGAGACGGTTTCCGGCGCGCATCAATCTGATACTGCTGGGCCTGGCGTTGCTGTCATTGTTTGGTGCACAGCGTGCAGTCAGCCGGGTTCCTGAGACGGCCTTCTATCTGGTCCATTTGAGAGCGTGGGAACTGTTAGCCGGTGCGCTGTTGGCTACCGGGTTGCTGCCGGGGCATCGCATGCAGTGGTTGCGGGAACTGTCGGCCCTGCTTGGACTGGCCTTGATCCTTGGCACGGTGTTTATGCTGGACAAAAGTGCCCCATTTCCGGGAGTGTCGGCGCTCCCTGCGGTATTGGGCGCGGTCTTGATCATTCATGCTGGGCAGGGTGGCCAGACCTTGACCGGACGGCTGCTCGGTACTCCGCTGCTGGTACTGGTAGGACTGATCTCCTACTCTCTTTACCTGTGGCACTGGCCACTGTTTGTATTTGCGGGCTATTACAAGATAGTGCCCTTCACACCATTGGAACAGCTGGCGCTGTTCATACTGGCCTGTCTGCTTGGTTGGCTGTCATGGCGATTTATCGAGACGCCGTTTCGTGGCAAGTCCGACCCGGCCCAGCGCCGTCAGTTTTTTCAGTGGTCAGGTGTGGTGGCTGGCGCGTTGATTCTGGTGTCGTTGCCCGGTGCTATTACCAAGGGTGCCGCGTTCAGATTGCCAGAGAATGTTGCGGAGATCGCTTCGGTAGAGAAGGAAACCATTCCGTTCCGGCGCCCGTGTTTCGGTATATCGGTTGAAGATGTCGACCAGGAGCGTAACGTTTGCACGCTCGGCGCGGAGGGGGCTGCTGATTTCCTGTTATGGGGCGATTCGCACGCCCTGTCGCTTGCCCATGGTTTTGATCTTGTCGCCCGAGAGCAGGGACAGTCCGGCAGGTTCCTGGCGCGCTCGGTTTGCCCGCCGGTGTTGGGCAGCCGAGAGTTCCGTCCATCTGATGTCTCATGTGCGGAGTTCAACTCAGCCGTCGTTCGCTATCTGGACAGACATCCGGAAATCACACATGTGATTCTGGTCGGGGTGTGGTCAACCTACTTGCGGCGTGATCTGGAAAGCGCCGACCCCGGTACTTCATTTGCAGCGGGGATGGACCGTACCCTGGCGTATCTTGAGCGTCGCGGTATTCGATACACCTTCCTTGAACAGGTGCCGTTGATCGAACACCACGTACCCCAGGTGCTGGCGAGACTGACGGCGCTGGAACGTGATCTGGAAATCCGGCCCACAAGCCAACAGCACGAAGCGGGTGTTGCAGACGCGCGGCGCTATTTCGACGATCTGGCGAAGAAGCACAGCTTTGCACGCGTGGATCTCTCCGATGTACTATGCGATGAGCAGTATTGCAGGGTCAAAGTGGATGGCCAACCGTTGTATCGGGACACCAACCATTTGAGCAAGGCCGGTTCCGAGTATGTTTCCCCGTTGCTGCAAACGGTTATCAGGGTGCCAACTTCAGAGCAGGAGAGCAGATAGAGTGCCTACATCATCAGGTATGTCCGGGGCGTTACCGACGAGTAAGCAAAGATATGTGTACTGACGTCTGTATCAGCGTGGTGGTCCCGTCCTATAACTATGCGGATAGACTGCCCCGCGCACTTCACTCGGTTCTGGAGCAGCGCGAGCCGGGTGTAGAGGTCATCGTGGTTGATGACGGATCGACCGACCATACCGGCAATGTATTGGACGATCTGCATCGCACCTGGCCCGAATTGATCGTCATCAGGCAGCCCAATGCGGGCGCGGCTGCAGCCCGAAATCATGGGGTGCGAAGATCTTCCGGTCGCTACCTGTTGATGCTGGATGCGGATGACGAGCTCATTCCGGGCTCGCTGGCGTTACTCAAATCCACGGTGGGGCACCATCCTGAAGCAGGGCTGATATTGGGTGGCCATATCAGCGTCGATGAACGTGGGCACGAGCGGGAACGCAGCGCCAGTGTCGTTGGCGATGGGTCGGCAAGCGAGCTGATCGACCGGTATCTGTTGAAAAAGCGTATCGCCATATCCCACGGCTGTTCATTATTTCGTCGAGACGTAATTGAAGGCTGTCCCTATCCGGAGTATCTGAGGAGCGGGGAGGATATTGCTGTTTTTGCCTACGCGCTGATTGCAGCGCCGGTTGTCCGGCTTCCCCAAGCAATCGCGCGCATCCACAAGCACGCCGATAGCCTGCGCCATCAGCGAAATAACGAAAATCCGCTGGTTATCGTGGAGTCCGTTTTCGCTCGCTTGCCTGAGTCCTTTGAAAAACTCAAAGTGCCCTATCATGCACAACGCCTGCTGTCATTGTTCCGGGCAGCACTCCTGGCTGGAGACACCACCCAGGCCAGAGCATTCTATCTGCAAGCACTCAGAGCATCCCCGCGACAGGCATTGCGCTTAACCTATCTGCGCAAGGCGCTTCGCCTGCTCAGATGAAGGCGCCGTTTCTCCACGCGGGAGTCTCAGTTGTTGGGGGAGGCTGGCTGCGAGTGGACGGAATTGGAGCGCGCCCTGCGCATTCAGCTCAAGCGGTCGATCCGGGTGTCGCGCCTTCGCCTGAAATGGCGCAAGCGGCTCCAGCGTAGGTGCAAGCGCTTGGGTATCCTTCGACGGGAGGCTTGACATTCACGCCGCGCCTTGGCGATGCATCAAGCCGGGGAGTCTGAGAGACGCTCTTTTTCTTAGAACGTCGGGAAAGCGCTCGTCAGGTCATCCTTGACCTGTTCAATGCCGGGGCGCTGGTAATCTTCATTGAACACGGCATGGGCGAGGCCACTCTGGATAATGGCGTCCGGCGATACCGGCTCGGGACTGCTCATACCCAGCGCCGAATAATAGTCGTCGAATTTCAAGTCAGAAATAATACCCGTTGAGAAGTGTATTCTGCGGTTGGGAATCGAGAAGGCGTCAGCAATGATCAGGCCGTGCATGCTGGACGAGAGGATGAACTCGCACCTCAGGATATCCGAGAGCACTTCCTCGATCGGAGAAAAAACATTGATGGCTTTCACGCTGTCAAGTTTGGCTATGGCGTGAAATCGAGGGTCCTGCTGGTCAACGAAATGCGGGATGATACCCACCCGGTGGGTTTTTCGCGGCTTTGGTCTAGTACCCCACCAGCGATCAGCCAACAGCCCTGGGTCACCCAGTGCGGGCGATTGCCGCAAGCCGGGGATCTGCGATCTGGTTATGGTTCCCCGCACGGCGTGATAGGTGTGGCGGTTCGAAAATGTTCTGGTGCTTTTGTCCGTGCCGCTACCCCATATATGCAGGTGGCGTTTGAAAAGTATGCCTTTGGCCTTCCGTTCCCGAGAGAGTATCGACCCGATCGCAATCATGTCAGCATTCGCTGGTTCGGCGTAGATCACCTTGCGCCCGGATACCATTTCCACTATCAGAGGCGAAAGATAGTCGCCAAAGTTCTGTTTTGAAGGGTCTTGAGCCCCTTCTCCCCGCCACCAATACAGTTTGATTGTCATCTGGTTGCCTTGTTGGATGAGCGCTGCACTCATCTGAATGAATCGCACCGGGTTTTATGGAGGCCATTTAGTTTAAGTCAGGCTGCCATGGTCTGACCGGATTGCTGCTGGGAGAAGTCTGCCTCAGCTTCTGCCGGGGGTAAATACCCAATCGAGCTCAGCAGCCGTCGGTGGTTGTACCAGTGGACCCATTCAACTTTCACGACGCCATGGCAATGCATATTGTCCTTCCAGGCGTACTGGATATCAGCACCCAACAGCTCGTCCTGGTCGGCACGGGCGCTTTTGGCGGCATGCAGGTAGCACCCTGACGGAGCGATCTGGGTAACGTGACAGGTCGACTCGACTCCGCCCGCACGGCCGCCTTCTCTGCTAAGCTGAACGCTTCCTGAACAAAACGCGGAAACCCAACAGCGGGAAAGCAAATTTCCCTATATTAGGTCCGCTGGCGGATGCCGCCCTTCAAGTTCGTTATTTCATCTTCATGAGGTTGTGCCCAGGCGGGGAAGTCATGCTTCCTGCAGCGGCATCGGGATAGCTATGGCCAATAATCACGGGTTTACCACTGATGCTTTGTGCGCTGCACCCAGTGGAGCCTCCTATCCTCAGCGCAAGGCGGCCTAGTTCCATGTTCGACCTGTTTCGTCTTTATCGCGAGCGTGGCTGGACTCCCATCGATGCCCGGGCCTACCAGCAGGCCTGGATGCGCTGGGGTGGCAGTGTGGCGACGCACCCGGAGATCGTAGCCGGGTTATCAGCGTTGGCGGGCATAGAGGTTCGTTATCTGGGCTGGTTTGACGGTGGCGAACTGCAGGCGGCGATACCTGTCTGGGGCAAGCATCTGGCGTTGGCCAAGGCGGTGCTGAAACGTCAGAAGAAGCGTGGCGTTTTCGATCTGGGCAATGCCGAGATCATCCTGCCTCAGGCGCCGGGTTCACTCATATCGGTACGCCATGCCAGTGGCTATATATCCGAGCTGCATGTCGACCGGGTGTCAACGCTCCGCCAGCAGACGGAAGAGCTTGCGCTGGCCCGGGAGCCTGAGCAGTAGTCAAGCCATTCCCCTATGGGGCGGGGTGCTGCAGCAGCATTGCGTACAACTAGGTTATTACTGCATGCAATTACCTGCCATGCAGGAGCAGCCCGATCTACCGTTTGGTTCGAAAGAATGAGTTATGGTGATTTCTGGTGTATGGAAGCAGGCTGAAGGGGTGGCGTATCCTGTTGGTTGATCACCGCGACGATCACAACCAACAGAGGAATGATA
>Ga0265293_10002408_pt1 | contig 37780 bp, 49 predicted proteins | sample Munlanlewell138R_FD_192505 | JGI IMG/M metagenome (GOLD analysis project Ga0265293, IMG submission 192505) | Leachate microbial communities from a municipal landfill in Southern Ontario, Canada - Leachate well 138R | ecosystem: Engineered > Solid waste > Landfill > Unclassified | place: Canada... | reverse complement strand
CGCACGGCGGTCGAAGTCGATATCCTTGATACGCAGCATGAGGCACTCCTCCAGGCGCAGGCCCGAGCCGTACAGCAGGGATGCGATCATCCAGTGTACGCCGCGCATAGCGCCCAGCAGCCGGCGCCGTTGATTTCCTCCCACAGTAGCCTGTACCAGCCGCGCGCCCATTCCAGATCTGCGCCGTCCTCGGGGATGTGTGCCGGCACGGGTGCGCCCTCGCGCTTCGCATCCATGCCGCTGATGCCCTGCAACCGCTCCACCCGCACGTCGGTGATGCTCAGCGTCAGGCGCGAGGCCCAGCATGGCATGTGGATGGATGGGCGCCACAACAAGCCACCACGTTCTTCGGTAGCGGCATAGTGGATCGTTGCGTGCTGCGGGATCATGCGAGGTGGCAGGTGGTCATATGCGTGCGGCGCGGCCCATGTCTCACGCACCCACAGCAGATCGCCGGGCTGTCCGTAGGGGCAGCGGATAAAACCGTACGGCGAGTCATGCGCGACACGCACCCCACCGACCTCGGTTCCTGCCCGTGGGTGATGCATCTGCCAGCCGCCGTTGACCATTTCCCCGTGAGGGACGCGGTTGATTCCTTCCGCAGTCAGCCACTCCGACTGCCTCCCGGGCGTCGGCTTCACGATCCGCCGCGTCTGCGTCTTCCTGTCAGCGATCAGCGCCTGAACCATGGGCGTGCTGAACAAAATCGGTCGCTCTTTCATGCGGCATCCCCGGCGACGATGCGCCCGTCGAATCGCGTACGGAGTTCGTCGACCACGCGATCACCCAGCACGGCCGGATCTGCGGCCGCCAGTTCCCAGCTCGTGTAGCAGCCCGTCTCGGGGCGGCCGTTGCGGAAAGTGCGGCCGTCGGGCATGCGGTATTCGATGCTGTTGGCGACCTGGTCGGCATCCACGGCTTGGGCGAACGGAACCAGGGCAGGGATGAACAGGTGGTCATGACAGGCCATGCGCTGCTGCTCGGTGGTGATTGAGCACTGGTAGCGCTCGCATACCCACCGGCCGTCGCCGTCGAGGGCGGGCGTGGCGTGCGCGCAGGTGCGGCAGGAGATGGCCGCTACGCGCTGTTCGTGGCACAGGCCGTGGTAGTGGCACCGCTTGCACTGATACCAGTCCGGGCGCTCGCTGAGGCGCTCCAGGGGCTCGGGAGCGGTGATTATGGTGCGGGCTTTTTCGATGAGGCCACGGGCCACCTGCGGCGCTGCCTCGGTACGCACGCTGATGGTGTGACGGCCGCCGGCGCTCGCGCAGGTGAGGTAGTGGCGGTCCATGCCGCTGTAGTGCATGTAGAGGACGCCCTGGGCGTAGTAGACCTCGTCCCAGGATTGCAGCGCGGCCTTCTCGCCAAGATCCTGCTTAGCCTTGGCCAGCTTCGCTTGCTTGTCGTCGCCGACCTGCTTGTGTTCCCACACGTGATAGGTCTTGGGCGCCTGCAGGAGGCCCAAGATCGCACCGTCCATGTGCCCGCGGAAGTGACCGCCCACATCCGAGAATCCGAACTGCTGTCCGGTGCGCGGGTCGATGGTGTGCAGCGTGATGCCGTCGACCAGGCGCAGGCGCTGGGCTTGTACGTCTTCACCGTGGTGGCCGTCCTGGAAGCGCTTGTGCGCGGCCGCCGGGAATGTGATCGGGGCCGCCCACCGGAACGCGTACCACAGCTCGCGCCGGCACGGGCGGCCGATGGAAGACATGCCGAGATACGTGCGCGAGGGCTTGGCGTTCTCGACCGCTTCGATGGCGCGGTCGATCGCGTCGAGTGTCGGGTCGATGGTTTGGGGTAGGGCGGCCATGGTTACGCGACCCTCCTTGTGATCTGGTCGATGATTTCCTGACGTACTGCCGCCTCGTGCTCGATGAGGGCAGTGATCAGGGCCTGCATGAAGTTGGCGTCATCAATCGCGCCTGCGCTGGCGGCATACCACGAGGCACCGCGCAGCAACGTCCGCGCCTCGTCAAACGCTTCCCAGCCACCGGGCTTGTTGGCGTGCATCAAGCGGGTACCCGTGGTGTGGAAATCGTCGGCCATGGCGGCGAGGTTCAATGCGCTCGCTGAGACGTTGCCGAGGTCGTAGGCGGGCGCGTTCATTTCGTCCGCTCCTGCTCGGTGCGCCCATACCACTCGCGCCCGGTCATGCGCTCAATGGCGTGCACGGCATTCTCGGCGTGCTTCACCACCACGCCCATGGCCGCAAGAGAGGCCGTGAGGCTGCGTAGATCGCTGGCGTTGACCAGCACCAGTTCCCCCTCGAGCCCTTCGAAGGCTTCGATTTGCGCGAGCACGGATTCCTTGCTCAGCCGGGGCGTTTCCAGCCGGAACTTGGCGTGCCGCTCCATCTTCTCGCGGATGCACACGAAGCCTTCCAGGGCCTTCTCTGCCGCCTTGCGGTTGATGGCTTCGTTTATCTCGTTCGGCAGGCCGGCGGCAGGCCGGTACTTGGTCAGGTGTTCGGCCAGGAGGGTGAACAACTCGGGATACTGGGAACTGGGGACGAACTCCCGAATGAACGTGGCGACGTTCAGCGGGTTGTTCGGATCAATGACGCAGGACGCTTCCGGGATGGCCTTGATGTTGGTCATCTGCCCGTTCTCCAGCGTCATCATCAGGCGCTGGAAGGAAGGCAAGGCTGGGGTGGTGGGCTTGGCCTGTTCCTTGAGTTTGGCCTCCATGGCATTGAAGGCCTCGATGTACTTCACCTTCCAGGCCAGGGCCTGCTTTCCGGTGAAGCCCATGGCGATCAGCGTGAAGGCGTCACGGGTCAGTTCGTAGGCCGGGTCTTTGCGGGTGGCTCCGGAGGCCGGGACCCTAACTTCAATCTCTGTCTCCTTAAAATTAAGGAGACGATAGCCTTCAGGTAAAACGGGCAGGAGTGCGCGGATCTTTGCGAGCACGTTGTCGTGCCGCTTTTCGAAGTACTCGGCCACGGCAAGGCTGGTGGTGGTCACCTTGCCGTCGTGGATCTCGATGGTGGGATTCTTGGGGTGAGCAGGGGCGTGCGCGGACGCACGACGAGCGGGAGCGGTAGCCATGGCGACCTCCTTCGATTGCGGTGTTAGAACCGCCACCCCCTGCCAAGAGGGTGAGCGGAACCGAGCTGGGTTGGCAGACCGGTCGAAGGAGCCGGCACACCCGAAGGTGTCCCTGCCCGGCCCGCCCATGGAGGACGCGCCGAGGCGCTGCGCACAAAAAAACCGCGTAGTGGCGCGGTTGTGCGCCTTCGAAACCGGGCTGCCAAGCCCGTGCGCTGGATTTACAGCGACAGGGGAATGGTAGGCACGGTCACGAAGGCGCGTCAAGCATTGTGAAACCGAGGAGGCAAGATGCCCAACTTCAAAGTAATCGGCCGAGGGGCCAAGACGAACCGCAAGCGGACCCGGGTCTACCGGGCTATTGACGAGGACACCGCCCGCAACTTTGCCGAGCAGGAAGGGACTGCGGTTGAGTCCATCGAAGAACTTCCCAGCCCGCCCGCCGCGCCTGAACTGGTGGCCCTGGCGGAGTCCGTGGGCCTTGGTCTTTCCGAGGCACCAACGCGAATGGAGGCAGTCCACTCGCTGCTTGTCCATGCCATCCACAGGGGTCTGGTATTCGAGATCACGGATGGCGGGACCGCCTACGACCAGGATATGAACGAGGTCCAGTGGCGCGCTCGCATTCGTCCGCTCGCCATCCAGTGTTCGCCGCAGGGCTGGCGCGTGAAATGCGAGGTTGAGCCTATCGGAACCTACCTCATCGGCCCCGGTACGGAGGCGGGCGATATCCGCCTGTTCCTGATTGAGGACTTCGACACGCTCAAGCTGGTGTGAGTTCGAGCCGAAAATGGCGCCACGCACCGCGCGCACAGAAGGCCGCACGGGGGTAGTCATGGCCGGGGTGTTACGGTGCATGGCGCCGAACCTCTTACCGAGCAGCCCAGGGCGGAGTGGATGCACCACCGGCGGGCGCAGCAGGGCGCGCTGCCGGCGCCGGATTCGCGGGCGTGGGGCGTGCGGCAGGTGCCTGGGCCTGCGGCTGCGCCGTCGCGCCGCCCACCGGCTTGTAGCCCTTCACCTCGTTCTTGGCCTGGTACTGGCCGCTGGCTTCGACGTAGGTGACGCGCGCGACCATGGGGATGTTGTGCAGCTGCACGGAGTCGGTCACGTTCATGACGCCCACGGCGTGGCAGATGGCCGAGAGCTGGCGCTGTGCGATCTCGACGGCCTGCTGGTTCTGGTTCACCAGGTTGAGGCGGTCCCAGATCAGACGGCCGTTCATGGGGCCTTCCACCACCTGCAGGGTGAGTTCGAGGTACTTGCCCATGTTGTTCTTCGTGGGCTTCATGTCCGAGTCGATGACCATGACGGTGTAGTCATCGGCAGGGATAGGGTCGAATGTGCTCTGCGGATCGACGTTGTTGGCATCGAAATTCAGTTGGGCCATGGGGTTCTCCTTAGGCTGCCTGGGTGGTGGTTGCGGCGGCGATCGCATCGGCGAAGGCCTGCCAGTTGAGGTCGATGGTCGGGGGGAGGCTGTAGCGGTTGCCGGCGACATAGGCGGGAGAGCCCACCAGGTGCAGCTTGTTGGTCTCGCCGGAGTTGGTGCCGCGCACGATCTTCTTGTCGCCTCCAGCGGCGGCATCGCGCTTGGATACGAAAATCTTGCGCTGCGCGAAGCCGACCACGTCCGCCCATTCGAGCAGGAGGTCGCGGCCGCCCGTGCCCTTCTTGGGTTGGTGCAATTTCATCTCGAACCTGTCATAGGGCTCGTGCTCGGGGTCGTTGAACGGCACCACCACCGAGTGGCAGATGATGCCGACGATCATCCCGCGCTCCTTGTTCAGGTAGTCGAGCGCACGCAGGAACTCGCGCCAGTGGTTCAGGGCCAGCGTGTAACCCTTGCCGTAGCCACCGCCGGCGAGCTCGATGGAGCGCACGTTGTCGTCGGCGCAAACCTTCGCGTGGATGAGGCGCTCCAACCAGTCAGCCGAGTCGATGACCACGGACTGAAAGTCGTGCTGCTCGGCCGCGAGCACCGTGAGCGCATCCATCACGTCCTGGAAGGTTTCGGCCAGGGGGAATGCGCTGGTGTCGATCCCATTCAGGCCATCCTCGGTGCGCACGTAGATGGGGTTGGGCGCGCCAGGATGCTGGATGCCGTTCACCACGCCGCCGGCGAAGAACGTGCTCTTGCCGACTTTCTCTGGCCCGTGGATGAGGATCCGCGGCGGGGCGGCGTGCTTGGTGCGGGCGATGCTGCTGAGCGAAATGGCCATGGGTTACTTGTCCTCCAGGAGTTCAACTTTTGCGGTCGGCTTGCCGGGCTTCACGGTGACGGCCTGCGCGAACACGCGGTAGGCGGCGGGGTTCGCCTGCTCGATAGCGCGCAGGGCTTTGAGGTTCAGCGCGGGTTTGTATTCGACGACCTTTTCGAACAGATCCGGCACCACCTGCGTCTTGACCTCGGCCAGCTTTTCCACGTCCAGAGAGCGCGTGAGCTTGGCCGTGGCGCTGACCTTGAAAAACTCAGTCTTGAGCGAGGTGGTGCCTTCGTCGCCTTCCTTCACGCCGAGCAGCGTGACCACGCGGAGCATGGCGGCGTCGCGGGCGGCCTGCGCGGCCTTCAGCGTTTCCTCGGCCTCGCGCAGCGACTGGGCAGCAAGGTCCAGTTCGGTGGGTTGGGGCAACAGGGCTTCGAGTTCTGCGGCCTCGGCGTCGATGCGGCCCGCGTAGCGCAGGTCTTCCTCCATTGCTTGCCGCGTGTCGGCATGGACGGCCATTTCGCGGATGCCGCGCGCTTTCTCGCGCAACTCATTGGCCCGGGCGCGAATCGCCGCGGGCGAGGGTTGTTCCAGTTTCTCGGCAGTGTTCATTGATGTGTCCTCAATAGTGGTCATTGCCATGGTGAGCAGGAGAGTGAGCGCGAGCGCCCCAAGCGCATCCCGCCGCCACATCACGCCGCGGCCGGCGGTTCCGGGTGGAAATCGGGGCCGAACTGGTGGCGGTAGCGCGGGATGCGCACCACGTTGGTGTTGCCCTGGTTCGGCGTCTGCAGCACAAGGCGGCCGTGCTCCACTGCGGGCGTAAGGCCGAGCCGCGCTGCCATCTGGCGGATGCCATCTACAGGGGCGTTAGGGTGGACGTGGATGGTGGCCATGGCGGTTCTCCCGTGGTTACGCTGCCTCATCAATCAGGTCGTGCTGGTCAGGATCCGGTTGCACGCCCTCGGTGCCGCCCATGTGCTGCTCGGCACTGGCGACCACCACGAGGACCTCGGAACCTTGGGCATCCGCCAGGTCATGGCGCGCGGGGTTGCCCTTGCTCATCACCAGCGTGGCTTTCACGCCATCCTTGAATTCGACCTTCTCGACGGACGCGACGAGCGTCGGGCGGTCTTCCGAGGCGATGATGCGCACCGCCTGGCGCACGGCACCGGTCACGCGGTGGCGCAGGCGCCAGATGACCTCGTCTTGCTTGTGCATGGGCAGCTTCTGCCAGACGTCCGGCAGAGTCTTGAGCTCGTCGACCATCGCGGCGAGCAGATCGCCGGCCATGGTTTCGGAGGCGACCTCCACCGGCTCGAATGCGTCGAGGTCGGTGGCGTCCTTCTTGCGTGCTTTGCGTTCAGCCATGGGCTCCCCCTGTTGCTGCGTGTGTTGTTGTTGGCGCCCTGTCGGAACCACCGGGCCAGCGGGGAGTGAAGGCATCCGACTTGCACCCGCAGGCGTTGCCGCGGCGGGTACCGGATGCCTCCGGCAGGCTCACCACTGCGCAGGTGACTCGGTGGGTGTGACTCGGTTTTGCGCTACACCTCGTGCCCACACAGCAGGTGGGCCGGATATCCGCCCGTCATATCGAGAGAGCGCCGCTTGGCGGCCTCCCAGGCGTTGGCGGTGCGATAGGTCCAGGTGCCGTGCTCGCGGACGCGACACAGGAAGGCTGCCTCGACTGTCCTCGCGCCCGTGGCCATGTCCGCGTCCACTGTCGGCAACGTGCCGCGGATGTACGGATAGCCCGCAGGTATGCACGTGCGGTTCGGTGTGCGTCCGCGCGGGTCGGCATTGGGGTTTCTGCGCATGGCCTGGCTCCCTGTTGTTTGGCGGCCTCCACCCCGGTGCTCTTCGTTGCCGTGAGCGTTTCCGGGGTTTCGGCCATTGCTTTTCACCTGACGCTGTTGCTCCGCTGCCTGTGCGTGGTGCTACTGACGGTAGGCACGTTACTACCAGCAGTAGTCGTTGTCAACTACCGGTAGGCACGATTTTGCTAACCGAAAGTAGGCGGGCGCCCTGCTAGGCTGGATGTCATTGAAAACGTCAAAGGGATAAGGAGATGGGAGACATCCTGCTGGATGCTCATGGACAGCCGCTGAATCGCGGCCTTTCGTGGAGTCGGAACAAAAAGAAGTCCCTTGAGGCACTGCTTGGAATTCTTGCCGGGTTGACGGCCGACAGGAGGCTGGACGAGCGCGAGTTGCTCGTGCTCGATACGTGGTTAAGAGAACAAGAGTTCCTCCAGAACGATCCCGACGTCGTCGACCTGCTCGACTGCACCTCGCAGATCCTACGGGACGGTGTTGTCACCGATGATGAGCTCGAGGACGCTAAAGAGCTCATCCTTACCGTTCTTGAGTACCGCTCAGAGCCCCACGAGCGTCTGCGCGATGCGGTGAATAACTTGCTCGGCGCGATCCATGGTGTCGTTGCAAACAGGCACTTGGTGGACGAAGAGATCTACGTCCTGCGCAGATGGCTTTCAGAAACTCTTGATGGTGAGCTGGTCGAAACCTGGCCAGGTAATCTGCTGCACCAGCGCATCGAATCCGTTATGGCCGACGGGATCATCACGATTGAAGAGCGCCAAGACCTGCTTGAGACCCTGCAAAGCCTCGTTGGTGATGAGTCAAGTGCGGCAGGAATGAGTACATCCTTCCCTGTTGAGACAGTGGATGCTGTCGATTTCTGTGGGCGTTCGTTTTGCCTGACAGGTAGGTTCGTCTACGGAACGCGCCGGCGCTGCGAGGATGAGATCGCGAGACGAGGAGGTGAGGTGCGTACCACCGTTACCAAAGACCTCAGTTACTTGGTTCTTGGGACGGTAGCCAGTCGCGATTGGGTGCACACCAGTTTCGGAAGGAAAATAGAAAAGGCGATGGTCTACAAGTCTGGCGGCCGTGGTATCGCAATCATCTCTGAAGACACATGGTCGAGATATTTATAATATCAATCTGTTTTTATGCCGCTGCTTCTGCTTCGAGGATGTGTTCTGCCGCAGCACCAGCATCTTTGAATGTACGTATTCTGATTTCTTCAAGGTCACCTTCAGCTTCTATTTGTTCGATAGCTTCCTTGACCGCTGCGCGATGAGCGTTTGATTCGTCAGAGGACGGTATATTCAGGATCAGCTCAAGACGAGGGGGCTTGATTGCAGAATACAGATGGTCGCGCATGATACGGAGGTTCCACAGTTTTATTCTACTTCTATCAACGTAATAGCTGATGTTGTGTGGACACACCTTTCCGAAATTGGCTGCGAGCCTAGATCCTATGAAATCAATGCGTGTCCGCCTTGACTTGTCACGTACCTTGAACGTTTTGCCGAACGCATCCTTCAGTCCGGGAGCCATTGCAATGGCAAAATCACGAATCTGATGCGCCCAGGTTTCTTCTTCCGCCGTCGTGTCCTGGTTGTCGAGTTCACGAATCATGCGGTTGTTGGCTGCCAGGCACGAGGCGTCCATGGCCCCAAGGACTATGGCTTCATCGATGACGTGCACGTAGGTGACGCGAGGTACGTCTACTGAGAAACCGCCAATGGGGGCTGTCCAGCCTTTTGGCGTCTTGAATTGACGGAGATGTAGCTCAAGGCTCGTGATCACGAGCTGAGCCATCTCGGTAATCCCGCGCGCGGACTCGCCAAAAATGCACTGCATCTGGCGCCCCTCGAATGAGGGCACAACACGTACAGCGCCATCCTGACCAACGGCTGCAATAGCTATCGTGAGCCGCTCACCACCATCCCGGATGGGTTCGTAGCGCACGGGGAACCACTCGACCTGGTACGTGGGTACCTGCGGGAATTCAAGGATAGGCGAGTTGTTGTTGTCCACTGATACGCCTTTCGATGAGTGGCCGGACCTTGAATCGCCTATCACTGAGGAAGCGGCAAGCCGGTGTCACGTACGTCTGAATACCCGGGATAGCATTGCAGCGCGCCGCCACTTCGTCCAGGTCAATGCGGCCGGCGGCGGCAAGCAAATCTGTGGTTGCGGAAATCCACTTCCCTAAATCGCTCGTTCCATGCAGGCTTTTCTCCATGGCCATAAGCATGTTCGTCCACTGGCCATCCGGAATCAGATCGGTGATTTCCCAATCATTCCCCGTGAACGCATGCCCGTGGTCTATCAGCCAGAAGTCCCTGTCTGTCGGGTCGAAAAGCAGGTTGTGGAAACGACGGTCGACATTCGCAACCCACTCATCAAACACTGCCGTTGGGCGAAACCCAGTCCAGGCCGGTAGCGTATTGACGCGCTGCTCGCCTGTGCCCCACTGGTTGAACACATGGAATCGCTTCTCCGAAGAGAGGAATCCTATGGGGGGAAGAGCTCCGGTGGGATCCTGCATCGACGGATCCGGGCGGGCAATGTAGAACACAGGGACGTTAAGACCAATAGTCCTGCCGAGATAGCCGCATACAACCTCTGAGGCCAGCTGATTCATGGGCACCCATTTGAAGTACCCCCTGAAGACTCGGCCCTGAGCCACTGCCCGCACCGCCCACACCCGGGAGCTGTGCTGTCTGGGGAGCTCCTGGATGGAGTCCCCCGGAATGATGCTCGCCGTTTTGATCATGCCCACCCCTGGGCGCCCTTGCAGTCAGGGCTTCTTATTCTCGAGACGCTCAGCCATTGCGCCGAGCACCTCCATGTCTTCGTCTGTGAGCCGGCCCGCCTCAGCGGCCTCCTTGATGCGGCGAATAACCCGCTGTGACCGTGGGCTCGCCGCGGACATCATCGCGTCAATCTCGGATATGGGTCGCCTCCCTGTAACCGGGCGCTTTGGCTCCTCACCATCGCGCAACCAAGCCACACGAACCTCGAGCCAGTCGGCAATGAGACGCATGGTGTCAGGGTTCGGTATGGCCATGCCTTCGACATACCGCCTCGCCATTTCCCTGGTCACGCCCGCGACCTTTTGAAGGGCGGACGCATTCACTCCATGTTTCGTGCCCGGTTTCGCCGCGACGGGCAATTCCCTCATGGCCTCGAGGAGCCGACGCGCGAATGCTTCCTTTTCCCGATCTCGCATGGCGGCAAGGGTAGCGATACTACCAGCGGTGGGAAATCCTATTAACGGTTGACAGTGCCTACTATCGGTAGGCAGACTAGGCCGAGCAGAGGAACTTGAAACCATGCCTACGTCCTCACAGAAAGAAGCCACAACTCGCGCCATTGCCCTTGGCGGCGGCCCTTCGGCTGTTGCGCGGGAGTTTCAAATTCGCCGCCCTTGGGCCGTTTCGAAGTGGGTGAAAGCCGGCAAGGTTCCGGCCGATCGCGTGCCCGACCTGGTGCGGCTCATCGACTATAAGGTCACGCCGCACGAGCTGCTGCCGGAGGTTTACCAGTATCCGGATGACGGTCTGCCGCCCGAAGTGCGTGAGCGGATGTTCGGACAGAAGGCGGCCTGAGCGCTTCATTGCGCTTGCCCGTCACCTAACACGATGTACTGCCCCCAGTCGGGCAGTGGACCAGGGCCAGAGTAGTTGGTGAGCTGGTCCCAGGAATCAAGGCCGGTGCGGTGCTCCGCAACGGCACGGGCGGCAGCCCAAAGGCTCGGGAACGATCCCAGCGAAGAAGAATCGAGATAGAGCTCCGCGGCCTCGCCCACGGGCACTATCCAGAAGGTCCCGATGGGGACCAGTGCATAGAACGATCGAAGAACAACAGGGGAAGGTCTTATGTACCTCGCAATTTTCGCCACGACATCTCCTCGTCTTGTGGGTTATGCGCCCGGTCCCACCCCTGTGGCCGGGCGTTTTTTTGTGTGGGAAAAGCTTAGGCCCTGATTCACAACGAGACCATGTCGAGATAACAGGGGAAGCCACATGGAACACATCGATGACATCGACCCGCTGAAGCAAGCCGTTTACGACGTCGTGAAGGGCTTCAAGGGCGGCGTGACCGGGTTGGCCAAGCGCCTTGGCACCAATGCGGGCACGCTGCAGAACAAGGTGAACCGGAACAACGAGCACCTCTACGTCCATGTGAGCGAGCTGAGACAGATCACGCTCATCACGCAGGACTTCCGCGCGCTCGACCAGTTGAACATCGACTGCGGCCGTATCTCGGTGCCGCTGCCCGAGAGCGCCTTTCCCGCCGACATGGACCTGCTCACGGCCGCCGCAGAGTGGCAGAGCGATGTGGGCAAGACCTCGCAGGCCCTGCGTGATGTCGTCGCCGACGGGAAGGTCACCGGGGATGAACTCCGCCGCATGCGTGAAGAAATTATCCGCGACTTCCAGTGGGGGCTTGCCATGGTGGCTGTGTTGGAGGGCATGGCCGAGCCAGAGAAGGTGACCAGCATCCAGGAGGCTCGCCGTGGCTGACATCGTCGACGAAGCCAATGATCGCGCCCAGGCGGAACTTGATGCCGCCATAGCGGCCGCGCGTGGCATACCTGCGGGACGGCGCGAAGATGTAAAGCAGAGCGCTGACTGCTGCGTCGAGTGCGGAGACCTCATCCCGAGCGAGCGGCAAATTGCCGTGCCTGGATGCGACCTCTGCGTGGATTGCGCCTCCGAGCTCGAACTGCGCAGCCGCATCGGATGGGGCGTGTGATGGGATGGGAAAACGCCGCACGGATGCACCAGGCGCCGCGCCATACCTCCAGGGATACTGGTCGTCAGCCTGGGGCCTCCCGCGCACGCCGCCATCCTGGCATCCAGCGCACGACGATGAGCGGTGGCAGCGTGAATGGCTACGCGGGTATGACGCGCATCAGCGGCATCGCTCGACGCGCGCGGCATGAGGTTCGGTGATGGCTGCCGTGTATCCATGGAACCAAAAGGCGGGTGAGCAGGCGGGCAACGAGCTGCTGGCTCACGCGCTCCGCTATGCAGGCATGGGGTGGCACGTCTTCCCGGTGCACCACATACAGCCGTCTGGATTCTGCAGCTGCGCTTCGCCCACGTGCGATCGCGCCGGCAAGCATCCCCGCACGCAGCACGGCCTGCGTGATGCATCCACAGACCCGGCCATCATTCGCCACTGGTGGCAGCAATGGCCCGATGCGAATATCGGCGTGCGCACGGGGCGCGTGTCCGGGATCTTCGTTCTCGACGTCGACACCCACCCCGACAAGGGCATCCATGGGGACGAATCCCTGCAGCGCCTCGAGGAAAAGAACGGGCGTCTCCCGGACACCGTGGAGGCGATGACCGGCGGCCTCGGCGGCAGGCATCTGGTGTTCCGCTACCCCGACGCCATCGAGGGCGCCATCAAGAGCCGCACCTCTTCGCTCGGCGCAGGCCTCGACGTGCGCGGCGACGGCGGTTACGTGATCGTCTATCCGTCGGTAGGCCTCAAGGGCCGCTACGAGTGGGAGGGATCCAGCGATCCTCTCGATGGCGTGGCGCCGGTCGACGCCCCCGCCTGGCTCGTGCAGCTGGTGACCTCCGAAATACGCCACCACGACGGCGGCGATTACACGGGCACCGGTACCGGCTTTCTGCACCCGAAGACCGCCGACGAGCTACGCGATGCGCTGCGCGCCATCGACCCTGACGAATCCTATGACCTTTGGTCACAGGTCGGCATGGCCCTCAAAAGCCTGGACGCCGGCGAAACGGCGTTCACCCTGTGGGATGAGTGGAGCGCCCGCGGCGCCAAGTACAAGGCCGGCGAGATGGCCTACAAGTGGCGCTCGTTCTCGCCGGGCGGCGGGTTGAACAAGGAATCGGTTTTCTTCTGGGCTTCCCAGCGCGGCTGGGTGAACCCGCTGAGCGTGGCCGCGTTCCCCACGCAGGACGATCCGCCACGCGACGAGCCCAGCCGGCCGCTGCTCGCGTCCGTACTTGAGAAGACGCACATCCCGGGCGAGCTGCTGCAGATCCCCGGCCGCCTACAGTCCATCGTCGACTGGATAAACCGTACGGCGCCGAAGCCGCAACCGGCCTTTGCCGTGCAAACGGCCCTGGCGATCGGGTCCGTGGTCGCCGGCCGGAAGTACATGAGCTCCAATCGCAACTTCACGAGCCTATGGTTTATGAACGTGGGCGAATCAGGCTGCGGTAAAGAGCACGCAAAGACGGCCGTCGAGATGGTGCTCGAGGCGGCCGGGTACGAAAACCTGGTGAACGAGGGAGGATACACGAGCCCAGGCGCCATATTCACGCGCCTCAGGAGCCAGCCAACCCACATCACCGTTGTGGACGAGCTGGGCAAGATGCTCATGGCCGCGCGCGAGAAGGGCGGCTACCACGAGAAGATGGCCGCCAAGAAGCTTATGGAGAGCTGGGGACGTTTGGCAGGCTCCATGCGGCCCGATCAGTACAGCGGCATGTCGCTCTCCAGCGCGGACTCGAAGAAGCTCGACCTTGTGGTGCGCAGGCCTGCCATCACCATGCTCGGCATGACCACGCCGGGCACACTCTATGACGCGCTGACCGCCGCCGACGTAGCCGACGGTTTCCTCGGCCGCTTCCTGGTGGTGGAAACCGACATCGGCCGTCAGCCTGGGTTCATCATCCAGGACTTCGCCGGACCGCCCGAGAGCGTGCTGCATTGGATTCGGCAGGTGCGCCAAGCAGGGCAGGGCAACCTATCGACTGTGGAGGCGCCGGCGGACCAGGAGCCCGAAACCATCACCGTGCACATCGATGACGCTGCCATGGCCGAGTTCGTGCGGTTTGAGGCGGAGGTGATGGAGTGGCGCGCAACCGCCGACGGTGAGAGCCTGGGTGAGTTGTTCAGCCGCACACACGAGATCGCCATGCGTGTGTCGCTCATCGTGGCGCTGTCCATATCGCCAACCACGCCGGTCATCGATGGCGAGGCAGCGCAGTGGGCGTGCCGGTATGTCGGGCATCACTTCCGCCGGCTGTTCGACCAGATGTGCATGAATCTCGGCACCGGCGAACGTGGCAAACTGATCAAGCGCACCCTCGAATTCATCGCGCACCGAGGCAAGCGAGGCGCCACGGAAGGGGAATTGGTACGCCGGCGCAATCCCCGCGGGCCGCTGCGCGAGAGCACGGCAAAAGATCGGGCGGAGGTCATAAACCTGCTCAAGGCGGCCGGCGATATCGAGCTGGTCGAGATCAAGGGCGTCCGCGGACCCGCGCGCGTGGCCTGGGTAGCCGTCGAGCCTGCCTCCGACGACGAGGAGGAGGCGGCATGAGGTGTACAAATAACCAGTTGCCACCCCCGGCAACAGGTTTACAAAAGTTGCAACAGGTTTCGGGAAAACCCGAGGTAACTATTTGCAACCCGTTGCCGCCCCCGGCAACGGGTATAACCAGCGCCGTTACTGGCTTTTCTGAAACTATTGAAACTATTTTATACCTCTCTCTCTCTTCTCTCTTTCACGTATGTAAAGACCTGTTTTTGGTAGGTCATGAAGGTGGAGTAGAGAGACCCCGGCAAAACGTTTGCGAGTTTCTTCCTGCATGGCAAAGCGCATAGACCAACTCCTCCTTGATCACATCCGTGACGCCGGGTTGCCCGAGCCGATTCCGGAGTTTCGGTTCCACACTGAGCGCAAGTGGCGCTTCGATTACGCATGGCCTGGCTACAAGGTCGCGGCGGAGGTCGAGGGCGGCACGTGGGCCCATGGCCGGCACACCCGCGGTCGGGGCTTCGAGAACGATGCCAGGAAGTACAACCAGGCCGCCGTGCACGGCTGGCTGGTGCTGCGGTTCACCGGCGACATGATCCGCAAGGGCGAGGCCGTGGAGACCATCTCCCAGGCAATCAAGGCGCTGAACGTAGGGGAGGCTGCATGACGCTGCCGAGCGGCTACTACTCGCACGACCCGGCGGACATCGTCGAGCTGCAGGAGCTGCGCGCACTAAGACAGCGCCATGGATGCCAGGCATGCGCCCTCAGAGGCGCTGAGGTGCTCGGAAAGCGATTGTGTGGCGTCCCAGGCAGGCAGCCGGGGAAAAACGGCTCCTGCCGCGCCTGGGAGCCGATTGACCGCATGGGGGAGGCGGCGTGAGGGAGCGTGATCATTTCAGGTGGGTAGAAGTGCGGCTGCACTACTGGGGCGAATGGCAAGCAAAGCGCGTCGACGGTCTCGGGTTCCCCGGGCGCACGCAAGAGGGGCGCCTCATGGACGAAGGCCCGGTGGGCAGCACAACGAACTACCGCGACCATTCGCCGGACGTGGAGTTCGCCCACAAGGAGCATGAGACGGACCGAGCCGTGCAGCGCCTGCCACCTGAGTGGCGCCTGGTGGTGTGGCGCATCCATGTCGATGGCAAGACCCATGCTCAAGTTGGCAATGACCGCGGACGGTCGCCGGCGTGGGTCAAGCAGATCTATTCGCAGGCCATCGCCTTCTTGGCCGCAGCGATCCCTGGTGAGGCGCATTCAGTAAAGGAAGTCGCGTAAAGGTTGACGAACCCCAAAGGTACCCTTCAAACTCCTGACCTCGATAGCGTGACACACGCGACAATGAAGCCCGGCCACTGAGCCGGGCTTTGTCGTTCATGCCCCAGTAGCTCAATTCCAGAGCACCCGTTCCGGAGGGTGGTGCCGGTGAAAGCCCGGCCTGGGGAACCAAACACACAACCCGCTTAGGCGGGTTTTTTGTTGCCCAAAGCATGAGCATGAATCCGCGCCTCATCATCGCCGCACTGTCGCTCTCGGCATCGGGACTGGTCGGTCTCGCGTCGTACGAGGGTTACCGTGGCGAGGCGTACGTGCCCGTACCCGGGGATGTGCCGACTATCGGGTTTGGTACGACGCAGGATGTACAGCCTGGCGAAACGACAGATCCGGTACGGGCGCTGATCCGGCTGGATGAGCACGTCGACCGCGCCCAGCGCGACATGCGGGCGTGCATCGGTGATGTAGCGCTGTATCAGCACGAGTGGGATGCGTACGTAAGCCTGGCCTACAACATCGGCACGGGTGCGTTCTGCGGCTCGACGCTGGTTCGCAAGCTCAAGTCTGGCGACTACGCCGGGGCCTGCGCCGAGATCAAACGATGGGTCTACTTCCAGGGACGTGTGCTCCCTGGGCTAGTCAACCGGCGCGAGGCCGAGTACCGGATGTGCATGGGCGATGCCGAGTAAACCGCTGCTCATCGTGCTGGCCGCGCTGGTGCTGACCAACCTCGCCACCGGCTGGGTGGCGCAGCACGCCATCAAGGAGCGGGGCAGGGCTGAGGCCGAGAAAGCCGTCGCTACTGCTCGCGCTGAACAATACAAGGCCGCCGCCGAGGCTGCTGAGCGCGCCGCGCTGGTGGCGCAGCAGGCAGCACGGCAGGCCGAAGCAGACCGAATTTCCGCACACAAGAGACTCGCAGAACTGGAGAGGGCACAACCCGATGTTAAGGCGTGGTCCGATGCTCCTATTCCTGCCACTGCTCTTGAGTGCGTGCGCAACGACAACTGTCACTGAGCGGGTCCATCCGCCCGCTCACCTGATCCAAGACTGCCCAGAGCCGACCATGCTAGGCGACACGAACGGTGCATTGGCGCGATATGCGATTGATCTTCGGTCGGCTCTGCGCAGCTGTAACGGAGACAAGGCGGGGCTGCGTACATGGGTGGACGGCAAATGATGGACCGACTGCCAGACACGGCCAGCTACACGGCATCTGCTGGTGTCAGCGTCTACGGGCTCGTCACTGCGCAATGGGTCGGCGTCGTCGTCGGTATCGTGTGCGCGATCGTGACAGCGGCCGTCAGCGTGTGGGCGAGGGTCCGCCGGGATCGACGCGAGAGGATGCTCGCCGAGGCTCGTCTTGAGGCCCTGCGTGCGCGGGCGTCGGGGCGCGGCGGGTGATCTGCCCTGCCCCCGGCAGCGCCAGGGCGGCTGTATGTGTGGGGTATGAGCAGGAACAACAGAGGCAGTGCAGCCAGCCGCGGCTATGACAGCCGATGGCGTAAGGCCAGAGCGCTCTATCTACAGCGCCACCCTCTCTGCCGCATGTGCGAGCAGGCAGGGCGGTTGACGCCAGCCACGGTGGTGGACCACATCATCCCGCACAAGCTCGGCGATGCCCTGCAGTCAGGGAACCCGGAAGCCATCAGCAAGGCGCAGGCGCTGTTCTGGAGCAGCGACAACTGGCAGCCGCTGTGTAAGCCGTGCCATGACGGGGACAAGCAGCAGCTGGAGCGGACAGGAAGGCTCCGGGGCTGCGACGTTGACGGATGGCCGGTCGGCAGCTGACCGCGGCGACCGGCAAGCCGGGGGGGGGTGTGAGCAAATTTCATGCCGACCCATTGGAGACCGGTGCGTGGCCCTCTCTTTTCGCATCCACAATTGGGAAAACGACCCCAAGGGCAGGATATGGCGAGACCAAGAGTGCCGCAGGCCAAGGCCAAGGTGTCTGGCGCTGCGCTAAAAAACCCCGATCGATTTAAGGACCGAAAGACGCCCGGCCGCAAGCGGCCTATCGGCGAGCCCTACGCGACGATGACTGACGCGCAGAAGGCTTGCTGGCACGAATTCGTGCAGGACATGCCGTGGTTGCACAGCGCTCACCGGACATTGCTCCGGCTTGCCTGCTACCACGCGGCACGGTTGGAAACTGATGAGGAGTTTGGCGTTTCGGCCACGCAGGCGCTCAGCGCGATTTTGTCGAAGCTCGGAGCGACGCCTGTTGACGAGACCAAGGTTGTGCATGGCGAAGACGGCGACCGCGAAGACCCGGCGGAGGCTTTCTTCTCTCGACCGCACTAACGCTTACGCCGAGGCTGTCCTGTCGGGCGAAATCGTCGCCGGCCCCCATGTGCGCAATGCCTGCCTCAGGCACTTCGATGATCTGGAGAGGGGTGCCGAACGCGGCCTGCGATTCGACGTGGAGGCGGCGGACCGCGTATTCGACTTCTTCGAGAATGTACTGAAGCTCTCTGAAGGTCAGTTCGAGGGGCTGCCCTTTGAACTGCAGCCGGCCCAGGCGTTCATTGTCGGTAGCTTGTTCGGTTGGAAGCGAGCGGACGGCACTCGCCGGTTCCGCCGTGCCTACATCGAGCAAGGCAAAGGCAATGGGAAGTCGCCGATGGCCGGCGGCATTGGCCTGTACGGCTTGCTCGGCGATGGAGAGGCCGGGTCCCAGGTGTACGCTGCGGCCGCGAAGCGCGAGCAGGCGGGTATCCTTTTCGCCGACGCGGTAAAGATGGTTCGCGCTGCGCCGGCTCTGGCCAAGCGGGTTGAGTTCAGCGGCGGGCCCGGGCGCGAGTACAACATGGCGCACCACCCGAGCGGCAGCTTCTTCCGCCCGGTCTCGCGTGACACTGGCAAGTCGGGTTCCGGTCCTCGGCCGTTCTTCGTCCTTGCTGACGAGGTGCACGAGCTGCCGGACGGCAAGATCCTGGAAATGCTGGAGCGCGGCTTCAAGTTCCGCCGCGAGCCACTGCTGTTCATGATCACGAACAGCGGATCAGATCGGAACTCGATCTGCTGGGCGGAGCACGAGTGGGCGATCAAAGTCGCCGCCGGCAACATCGACGCCGTGACCGATCCGACCTATGTCGGCGAGCCGCTGGACGACACGACCTTCGCCTACGTGTGCGCCCTGGATCAGGGCGACGACCCGCTCAACGACCCGAACTGCTGGGCGAAAGCAAACCCTCTGCTCGGCGTGACGATCACTGAGGATTATTTGGCCGGCGTGGTGGCTCAGGCCAAGAACATCCCGGCCAAGCAAAACGGAATCCTGCGCTTGCACTTCTGTGTCTGGACCGATGCTGACGCGGCATGGATGAGCCGAGAGGTGGTTGAGCCGCTGATGGCCGACTTCGAGCCCGAGGAAGGCGCCGAGGTTTGGCTGGGGCTGGACCTCTCGCAGAACCGGGACATCACCGCCTTGGCCGCCGTGACCAAGTCCGGCGAGCGCGACGGTAAGCCGCTGTTCGATGCCTGGGTGGAGGCCTGGACGCCTGGCGACACGATGCAGGCCCGCGAGGATCGCGACAAGATTCCGTACACGGTTTGGGCACGAGAGGGCTACATACACGCGCCGAGCGGCGAGAACATCAACTATCGGCATGTGGCGCAGACGCTGGCCGAGTATTCGCAGGCCTACAAAATTCAGATGGTCGCCTACGACCGCTACGCCTTCCGCCGCTTTGAAGAAGACGCAGAGGAGTTGGGGCTGTCCATCAACTTCGTTGAGCACCCGCAGGGCGGCACCAAAAAGGGTAAGCCGACCGAGGAGATGGTCAAGGCGGCCGATCGCGCAGGAAGGGAGGCTGAGGGCCTTTGGTTCCCCGGATCGCTACGCCTACTCGAAGACGCGATGCTCGAGGGGCGAATTCGCTTCAAGCGCAACCCGGTGCTGATCTCCGCAATCATGTCTGCGGTCACCGATCAGGACAAATGGGGCAACCGCTGGCTCGCCAAGCAGAAGTCAGTGAACAAGATCGATGCCGCCGTTGCGATGGTGATGGCGTTCGGCGCGGCCAATGCCGTGCAGGCAGAGAAAAAGCCGCTCGTCATGTTCATGGCGGGCTGATTGGAGGTGGATATGCAGACGAATCGCGCTTACTCGGTGCTGGAGATCAAGGCGGTCGACACCGATCAGCGCACGATCTCCGGTATCGCCACCACGCCCGAACCGGACCGTGTCGGCGACATCGTTGACCCGCTGGGCGCCAAGTTCGCGCCCGAGATTCCGCTACTCTGGCAGCACCAGCACGACAAGCCGGTCGGCGTGACGAAGCTCGGCAAGCCCACGAAAAACGGCATCCCGTTCACTGCGACGATTGCCAAGGTCGCCGAGGATGGCCCGCTCAAGGAGATGGTCGACATGGCTTGGCAGGCGGTCAAGGCGAAGCTCGTTCGCGGCGTCTCCATCGGGTTCCGTGCTCTCGAGTACAGCTATCTCGACAACGGTGGCGTGCGCTTTGCCGAGACCGAGATCTACGAGCTGTCGCTAGTCACGATCCCGGCGAACGCCTCGGCAACAATCCAGGCCATCAAAGCCTACGCCGATGGCGCGCCAGGCTCGGTCAAGCTCATTTCCTCCCGCGATCAGCACATCAAAGCTGGCGCGGTGTCGCTGAGGTAGAAGCACCCATCTGACCAAGCCGCCTCCGGGCGGCTTTTTTATTTGGCGCCACTAGCCGGCGCAACGTTCAAGCGGGCATTGCCTCCCGTTGCACGGAGGCCACAGGGCCGCTGGTCTGGCTGTCGCTCTGACAGCCAAAAAGCCAACCCATATTCCCGAAAGGTAAACACCATGAAGACCTACGCACAGCAGATCGCGGACCTGCAGGCGACCCGTACGGCCCGCACCGATCGCATGAAGGAGATCCAGGCCAAGGCCGCCGAGCAGGAGCGCACGCTCGATACCGGCGAGCAGGAGGAGTTCGACACCCTCAAGGCTGAGATTGGCCAGATCGACAAGAACATCGGCAACCTGCGCGACCTAGAAGCGCTGGAGGCTGAGGACGCCAAGACCGCCAAGCCGGTGGACGACACCGCCAAGCGCAAGGCCACGGTCTCGACCAATCGCCCGGTCTACGCGCAGCCGAAGAACACCCAGAAGATGGAGCCCGGCATCGCGTTTGCTCGGGCGGCCAAGTGCTTGGCTCTGGGCCACCTCGAACACCGCGACGCGATTCAGATCGCTAAGAACCTGTACGGAGATCAGGAGGCCATCGTTCACGCGACCGCCAAGCTGGTGACCAAGGCGGCGGTCGATCCGGCCACCACCTCCGACGCTACCTGGGCCGGCGCGCTGGTGGGCGACGAGACTAACGTGTTCGCGGACTTCGTCGAGTACCTGCGCCCGCAGACCATCCTCGGTCGCTTCGGTCAGGGCGGTGTGCCGAGCCTGCGCCGTGTTCCGTTCCGCGTTCCGCTGGTCGGCCAGACCTCGGGCGGTGACGGCTACTGGGTAGGTGAGGGGCAGGCCAAGCCGCTGACCAAGTTCGATTTCAGCCGCACCACGCTGGAGCCTCTGAAAGTAGCAAACATTGCGGTGGCCACGATGGAAGTGGTGCGCGACTCCAGCCCGAACGCTGACATCATCATCCGCGACCAGTTGGCAGCCGCGCTGCGCGAGCGCATGGATACCGACTTCATCGACCCGACCAAGGCTGCGGTTGCTGGCGTGTCCCCGGCGTCGATCCTGAACGGCGTCACAGGCATCGGCTCCGCCGGCAACGACGCGGATGCGGTTCGCACTGACATCCGCGCCCTGTTCAACGCGTTCATCGCGGCGAACAACGCTCCGACTTCCGGCGTGTTCATCATGCAGGCAACGACTGCTCTTGCTCTGAGCCTGATGCAGAACCCGCTCGGTCAGGCCGAGTTCCCGGGCCTGAGTATGACCGGCGGCACCCTGTTCGGGCTCCCGGCGATCGTCTCGGAGTACGTGCCGGATGGCGTCGTCGCGCTCGTCAACGCGAGCGACATCTACCTGGGCGACGAGGGCGGCATCGACCTGTCGATGTCCACCGAGGCGAGCTTGCAGATGGACGATGCTCCCGACAACCCGACCACCGGAAGCACTGTTCTGGTGAGCCTGTGGCAGCGCAACCTCGTCGGCTTCCGTGCGGAGCGGACCATCAACTGGGCGCGTCGCCGCGCCTCGGCGGTGGCCTACCTCACTGGCGTCGAGTGGGGCGCTCCCGAATCGGGCGGCGCTGGCGGCTAACAGAGTCGGCTAGCTCAAGGGGCTGCTCTGCGGCCCCTTCTACGAGTCGACCCGAGGAGCAGACATGAAAGTCATTTTCCAGCACAAGAGCGGACGCAAGCGGCCCATGCAGCGCCGTTACGCCGACATCTTGCAGAAGCTCGGTCGCGGCACGTACATGACGCGCGATATGCGTGCCGAGCAGCGGCGCACGGACGAGGAGCTGAACGAGCTCCGCGCTCAGTATCAGGACGTGGTGGGCAAGCGCCCGTATCACGGCTGGGGGGTGGAGGAACTGCGGGAGAGAATTGCAGCCGCAGCGGATGTGCAGCCATGACTCACTTTATAGGCTTTATGGGGCGGATCCGATTCATCAGCGAACGTGACGATGAGGGTGTGCCGATCCTGCAGTTTGTAAACGGCATGATCGGAAACGTCGTGATTACTCGCGAGTCGCCGGGCGCCATGCCGGATGACTACCAGCCAACGTTGGACGACGTGCAGAACAAGCCGAACATCCCTGCTATTTGAGAGCATCTAATGCTAAATCGACTGATCGACAGATTCCGTACGAAGTCCGCTCAGCCTGATATGGGCGGATCGCGCGGTTGGCGCACGATCTTTGAGCCATACACCGGGGCATGGCAGCGCAATGAGGAGCTGGCGGTCGGCAACCTAACCGCATACCCGACGCTGTACGCCTGCTTGAACCGGATTGCGACCGACATCGGCAAGCTCCCGTTCGTGCTCAAGCGAGAAGACGAGCACGGTATTTGGAGGCCAGTGGAAAATGGCGCGTATAGCCCTGTCCTTCGCAAGCCAAACGGGTATCAGACCGCACAGCAATTTCGCGAGGCGTGGATCCTATCGAAACTAATGGACGGCAACGCCTACATCCTGAAGCAGCGCGACAATCGCGGTGTTGTTGTCGCGATGCATGTGCTCGATCCGTCTCGTGTGCGTCCGATGGTGTCCGACGCAGGGCGCGTGTTTTATCAGCTTGCCTACGGCCAATCGCAGAACCTTCTCCCGGAAGGTTACCCGGCCGGGGAAGTGGTGGTGCCGGCCTCGGAGATCATCCACGACCGCATCAACTGCCTGCACCATCCGCTGATCGGCGTCCCGCCCCTGACGGCCGCAACGCTATCGGCGGGCAAGAATATCCGCATCCTGCGCAACAGTTCGGCGTTTTTTGAGAATTCCGCGAATCCCGGTGGCCTGGTGTCCGGCCCCGCCGGGCTGTCTGAGGGAGACGCGGAGAAATTGCAGCAATTCTTCAACGACAACTTCACCGGCGACAAGTCCGGCAAGATCGCGGTGGTGGGCGCTGATCTCAAGTTCACGCCTTTTGCTTTCAAAGCCGCCGATTCTCAGCTAGTTGAGCAGATGCGCTACTCCGATGAACAGATATGCCAGCCGTTCGGCATCCCGCCGTTCAAGATCGGGATTGGAACAATTCCGGCCGGTTTGGGCGTTGACGCGATCAATCTCCTGTACATGGAGGATGCGCTGCACGGCCACATCATCGCGATGGAGTCGCTCCTGGCTGAGGGTCTTGGGACTGCGCCGTACCGGGTGGACATGCCCGAGATCGAGCTGATGCGCATGGACCATCAGCGCAAGGCTGAGTACCACGGCACGCTGCGTGACAAGGGCATCGAGGCGGTCAACGAGTCGCGGCTGCAATTCGGTTATGCCCCGCTCGAAGGCGGCGACACCGTCTACATGCAGCAGCAGGATTTCCCGCTGGATCAGGTCAGGCTCAACCGTATCGCGCCTGCATCCGACCCTTCCCCGCCGGCCGAGCACGAAGAAAGTGATGAAACCCGCCGCATGAAGGCCGAGCTATGGCAGCTCAAGGCCCTGCAATCGACGCGAGAGGCGATCCATGATTGATCCCGTACTGTTCGGCCAGCAGATGGCAGCCATCGTCAAGGAGGCCACGGCTCCGCTCATCAAGCGCATCGAGGAGCTGGAGGCGAGGGAGCCGGCCAGAGGCGAGGATGGAAAGTCCGTCACGCCCGAGGATGTGGCTCCCATGATCGCGGAGGAGGTCGCCAAGGCTGTGGCCTCGCTGCCCGCGCCCAAGGATGGCGAGTCGGTCACCGTCGAGGATGTCGCGCCGCTGATCGCCGAGCATGTGAAGGCCGCCGTGGAGGCCATCCCCAAGCCGAAGGATGGCCGCGATGGCAAGGACGGCGTGGGCCTGGCCGGTGCCGCCATCGACCGCGACGGCAACCTCATCATCACGCTCACCAGCGGGGAGGCTAAGAGTCTAGGCCGGGTGGTAGGCGCTGACGGGCGCGATGGTGTCGGTCTCGCGGGTGCCAGCATCGACCGCGACGGGGCCTTGGTTGTGACGCTGACCAACGGCGAGCAGAAGTCTCTCGGACCTGTCGTCGGTCGTGATGGCAAGGACGGCGCCGATTTCTCCGGTGTCGAGATCGACTACGACGGCGAGCGCACCATCACGATCAAGGGCAGCGGCGGCGAGGTCACAAAACGTGTGCCGGTTCCTCTCGATCGCGGGTATTGGCGCGAGGGCATGGCCTGCGAGAAGGCCGACATCCTGACCCACGGCGGCAACGCCTGGATCGCGCTGCGCGACACGAAGGCCAAGCCGTGCCTGGAGAACAATGACGATTGGCGCCTGTTCGCCCGTAAGGGCCGCGATGGCAAGGACGGCCGCAACGGCATCGACAAAACCGCGCCGGCGAAGGTGAAACCCGATGCTTAGCCTTGTCACTATCGCCGAGGCCCGCGAGCAGCTGCGCCTCGACTATGGCGACACCGGCGGCCCGGATGATCCGTGGCTGGAGATCATGATACCGGCCATCTCCCAAGCGGTGGCGCTGTGGCTAAAAGAGGAGTGGCGCCTCTATGTGCCTGAGCGCGACACCGATGGCGCCATCGTTGTTGGTGAGGACGGAAACCCGGTGCCCGCCGAGGATGCGAACGGCAAGATCGTGCAGCCTGTGGTGCGGGCGGCCGTCCTGATTGAGCTGGACTCGCAGTACCAATTCCGCAGCGGCGAGGGCAAAGATAACGCGGTCCCGTCGGACGCCGGATATGGCTACGCCCTGAACAAGACCAGCACGGCGCTGCTGCAGCCGCTGCGAAAGCCCACGGTGGCGTGATATGCCCTACCGCACCGGCGAACTAACGGAGCGCGTCACCTTCCGGCGCGAAGTGCGCAGCGATGACGGCATGGGCGGGTCGCGGTCGGAGTGGCAGGACATCGCTACCCGCTGGGCGCTGGTGCGGCCTATGTCCGGCCGGGAGCGGCTGGCGGCTGACAAGGTGGAGGCGAGCGCCAATTACCTGATCGTCGTGCGGGCGCCGTGCGACGTGCAGGAAAAGGACATTGCTGTGTGGGGCGAGCACGCCCTGAACGTCCGCTTCGTCAAACGCCGCGGGCCGCGAGCCCTGTTCCTGGAGATCGAAGCTGAGATGGGGGTAGCGGTCTGATGGCGCGCCAGCCTGTCTCCATGTCCATCGAGGGTCTGGACGCCGTCTCCGACGTGCTAGCCAAGGTCGGCCCCAGAGAAGCCCGCAACCTGCTGCGCAACACCGTGCACGCCGCGGCGGGGCAGGTGCGCGATGAGATGCGCAAGCGGGCGGTGGAGGACACCGGCACGCTGCGCAAGGCGATCACCGCCAAGCGCGAGAAGATGCGCGGCAATCAGGTCGCGAGCAACATCACCATCACCCACGGCAAGGCCGTTCAGCACAACGCTTTCTACTGGCACATGGTGGAGTGGGGGACTACCAAAGACGCAGCGCAGCCGTACATCACACCGTCGGTCGAGGCCATGCGCCCGCAGATCCCGGCGATCTTCGCCCGCGACTTCGGGGTGAAGTACCAAGAGCTTATGCAGCGCAAGCTCAAGGCGGCGAGGAAGAGGAAGTGAGTTTCTCCACCGCAATCCAGCAAGCAGTCTATGACCGGCTCCGCAACTACGCGCCGCTGACTGCTGTGTTGGCTCCGCACGCCGATTCTGACATCGGTGGCTCTGCCGTCTATGACGATGTACCGCAGGGCACCAAGTTCCCGTATGTCAGCATCGGCGACGACACGCTGATCGAGTGGGACACCGATACCGATCTCGGCGCCGAGGCGACGATCACTCTGCACACGTGGAGCCGTGAGCGCGGGCGCCAGGAGACCAAGCAGATTCAGGGCCTCCTGTACGACGCCCTGCACCGCTCCCCGCTGCCCGTTCCCGGCATGCATCTGATCGATTGCGTCTGGGAGATGAGCGAGTCGTTCCTTGACTCTGACGGCCACACCCGGCACGGCGTGAGCCGGTTTCGAATTGTCTTGCAGAAGTTGTAACCACCCAGAAGCCTTTGCCCAACCCGGCCCGCCTAGCGCGGGCTTTTTCGTTTCAGGAGAGACAAAATGGCTGCACTTTCAGGCCGCAAGATCATCATCAACAAGGGCGACCCCGGCGTCAAAGTCGCGGCCGCTCGCTCCAAGTCCATCACTATCAACAACGAGCCGATCGACATTACCAGCGACGACGATCAGGGCGTGCGTCAGTTGCTGGAAGGGGTCGGCGAGCAGGCCGAGCGCTCCATGGATCTGAGCATCGAGGGCGTGACCAAGGATGCGACGTTCCTGGCCGACATCACCACCGGCGCCAACGTCGATGACTACGAGATCGAGATTCCCGGCATCGGCACCTTCACCGGCAAGTTCTTCCTGACCTCCGCCGCCCTGACGGCGCCCTACAACGACGCCACCACCTTCACCGCCGAGTTGCAGAGCACCGGGCCGTTCACCTTCACGCCGGAGGCCTAATGCAGACGATCACGGTCGAGTTCCGCGGCGAGGCGCACGAATTTGTGCCCTCGTTCGAGCTGTTCATGCGGATTGAGGACAAGGTGGCGTTCAACCGCTTGGCCGCGATGGTCGAGCGGGCGGCGCAGAGCGATGAGGGTCGTCTCGATCTGCCCATGTCGCAGGTGTCGTGGGTGCTGTATTGCGTGCTCAAGCACTGCGGTGTTGCCATCAAAAATCCGTTGGAGACGCATCAGGCGCTGTTTGCCGATGAGCTGCCCAACTACGGCGAAGTATTGGGCGGGTTGATCTCTGCCTATTACGGCGCCGCGCCGGAACGGCCCATCAAAAAAAAGTCGGCCAAGGCGAAGTAGAAATCCCGCCTGTTGATCTGCCTGAGCGCTACCGCGTTGCGGTGGGCCTGTGGGGCATCTCGCCGTCCGAGTTCTGGCGGATGACCCCGCAGGAGTGGTGGTGGATCTACGACGCCAAGGTCGGCGAGCCGCGTTACGGGCAGATGCCCGAATCCCTAGTTGAAGAACTGTACGAGATGCTGGAGTAATCCATGGCGTCAGGTGGATCTATTGTCGTCCGCATTGCCGGCGATGACACGCAGCTGCAGGCGGCGCTGACCCGTGCCAAGCAGGGCTTGGGCCAGCTTGGTAGCCAGATGCGGGCCGGCGTCGGCACGGCGGCCAAGTACTCCGCCGCGCTGGCGGCGGTCGGCACAGCGATCACGGCCGCCTTCGTCAAGTCGCACATGGCGGCCATCGACGCGACCGCGAAGTTCTCCGACCAGATCGGCATTGCCACCAAGGATCTGACCCAGTTCCAGTACGCCGCCAAGGAGGCGGCGGGCGTCTCCGAGCAGACCTTCAACATGGCGCTGCGCCGCATGAGCCGGCGCATTGCCGAGGCGGCCCAGGGCGCAGGGCCGGCGGCGAGCGCGATCAAGGAACTGGGGCTCTCCGCGCAGGAGCTCAAAGACGCCGGGCCGGCTGAGGCGCTGCGGCGCATCTCGGACGCCATGCAGCACACCGGCACGCAGTCGGATCGGCTGCGCATCGCCTTCAGGCTGTTCGACACCGATGGCGGCGCCCTGCTACCGATGCTGCAGGAGGGTAGTGCCGGCCTGGCCGAGTATGCCAAGCAGGCCGATGCGCTCGGCAAGAGCTTCAGCCGTGTGGACGCCGCGCAGGTCGAGGCGGCCAACGCCGCCATGGACCGCATCGGCGATGTGATCAGCGGGGTCGGCAACCAGCTTGCTATCCAGCTGGCGCCGTTTGTCGAGGAGGTCGCCACCCGCCTGACCGCGCTTTCTGCCGAGGCCGGCGGGTTTGGTGGTGCCATTACCGCCGCCGTCGAGAAGTCCATACGCGGCATAGGCTACCTCGGCAACGTCATGCGCGGCCTGCATGTCACGCTCAAGGGCTTGACGCTCGCCTTCCAGGCGCTGGGCACCGGCGTCCTCAGCATCAGCTCGCAGGTCTACGAGGGCTGGCAGCGCATCTTTGAACTGATCACCGCCGGCATCGGCCAAGCGGTGCGGGCGGTCAACAACATTCCCGGCGTAGAGATCCCCACCGAGGGTATCGACCGCTTGCGCGACAACCTGCGGGCCTTGGCTGATGCGCAGGTTCAACTGCGCCAGACCATGAGCGAGAGCCTTGCGCAGACCGCCAGCGAGCTGCACGAGCTGGCCATGCAGCCGATGCCGGCCGACCAGATCGAGGCGTTCTTGCAAGCGGTGCGGGAGCGTTCGCGGGAGGCGGCGGAGGAGGTCGCTGCAGCGCGTGCGGCCATGACCGCCGGCGGCGACGGTGGGGTGGATGTCCGCGCCGAGGAAGAGGCCGAGCGCCACCGCAAGGAGATCGCCGACCGCATCGAGCGCATCCGCCAGGGGCTACTGACCGAGCAAGAGCTGCGCGACGAAGAGTACGCCAAGAAACAGGAGTGGCTGCAGAAGGCGCGCGACCTTGAGCTGATCTCGGAAGAGGAGCACCGGGCGCAGCTGCTGGGGATCGAGCAGAAGTATCTGGCGCAGTCGGGCGACCTCCGCGCCCGAGGGTTGGAAGAACTGCGACGCTTCACCGACTCCAGCTTCCGCTCGCAGGTGTCCGCCGTCTCTGGGCATTTGGCCGACATGACTGCCGGTGTCGCGCGCGAGAACAAGGCGATGTTCAACCTGAACAAAGTCGCCGGCATCAGTAACGCGATCGTCAGCGCCTACGAGGGTATCTCACTAACGATGAGCAAATACCCCTACCCGCTGAACGTCGGTATGGCTGCGGCGCATGCCGTCGCCGCGTTTGCGCAGGTCAACGCCATCCGCTCGCAGTCGTTCGGCGGTGGCGGCGGGTCGGCACCCAGCCTTGCCGGTGGCACGCCTGCCACGCCAGTGACGCCGGTGCAGGGTGGCGTTCCAGGCGGCAGTGAGGCGGCAGCGCCTCAGCAGCAGAACATCATCAACCTCGTCGGCGATACGTTCGGCCGCAAGCAGGTTCGGGATTTGGTCGAGGCTATCAACGAAGCCGGTTCTGACGGCGCGCGCTGGGTGTTCGCATGAGCATTATCTACATCGTCACGGACCCCGGCGCTCTTGAGCGGCCTATGACGCACGCGCGGATCGGCTATCAGACCATCACGCGCGACTGCACGGTGTCGGCAAGCTCCGAGGCAGTGAACTGCCCGGCAGACGCGCCGACCCGCCCCGACACGTATGAGCGATGGAAGCCGACCGAGATCCCGGCGACGTGGGCGGTAGATGCCGGGGCCGCAGTGGATGTGAATTACATCGGCATCGCCGCGCACACGCTCGGGACGAATCGCGCCAGCGTGATTATCCAGTGGAGCACGGACGGCATAGATGCGGGCACGTACCCAAGTGTCCATTGGACCGACTACGGGAACAGTTTCCTACCGGCGAACAACTCGCCGATCATGGTCATCGGCGACCTGACCACTGCTCGGTATTGGCGTGTCGTCATCAAGTCGGTGGCGGGCGACGAGCCGGAGATCGGCGTGGTGTACGTGGGCAAGGCACTGGAAATGGAGCGCGCCATCTACGGAGGCCACGCCCCGATCACGATGTCGCGCAATACCACGATCCGTCCCAACAAATCCGAAGGCGGCCAATTCCTCGGGCGCACCGTGATTCGCAAAGGCGTGTCAACGTCCGCATCGTTCCGCAATCTCACCCCCGCGTGGGTGCGCTCGGAGTTCGACACGTTCATACGGGCGGCCCGAGAGTACCCGTTCTTCTTTGCGTGGCGCCCCGAGGACTACCCGGAAGAGGTGGGCTATGTGACGTGCGATCAGGACATTTCGCCGTCGAACATGGGTATGGCCGGATTCATGCAGGTTTCGTTCTCGATGAATGGTTTTGCCGATGAAGACTGAAGCCGATTTCGGGCGCACGCCGGTAAGTGTTGTCGAGATCGTACAGCCCATCTGCGCCCTGTCGTATGGCGTAGCTCCATGTACTGCGGCTATCGGCACGACCGGGCAGGATCGGTGTTACAACACTTTCAAGACGTGCCAGGACCGCGTTAATTACACCGTCGGCACGCCCGTCAGCCTGTTGTTCATGAAGCCTCAGGTGAAGCTGTTGGCGGGTGAGTATGTCATCCCGTCGCTGATCTCGGTGAGCACGGCCCCCAGCATGATCAACCCGTCTGGCGTCTCAAAAACCAGCAGCCCGCTAGGCCAGCGTGCCGTGTGCAATGTCGCGCTGATGGACCATCCGCATTCTGATCTGGTGGTGGACCCGTATCGCACAAGCAGGGCATTCGACCCATACACGCGTTCCACATTCTGGCGCAAGTGGCTAGCGCGCAACCCGTACCATGAGGGCTACACGCTCAGAGTGTATGACGGCTATGAAGGCCAATCGCTCGCCGAAATGACGCGGCGGGAATACGTCATCGATAAGATCGACGGCCCGAGCAATGGCGCGGTCAACATTGTCGCGAAAGATCCTCTGAAGCTTGCAGACGACGACCGCGCGCAGGCTCCACGGGCGAGCACTGGCGTAACGTTCGCCGCGATTTCTGCTGTGGCATCAAGCGTCCAGATTATCGACGCGGCCAATGGAGACTACCCGGCCCCCGGTACCGTTCGCGTTGGCGATGAGTGCATGACCTATACAGGGTCATCGTATGACGCAGGCACCGGATTAACGACGCTGACCGGCCTGACTCGCGGGACAGATGGCACAACAGCAGAAGAGCACGACGAAGGCGAGACAGTGCAGTGGTGCCTGCGCATCACCAATACCCCGGCCTGGGAAGTCGCGCGAGACCTGCTGGAGGATTACGCAGGCATTGACCCGGCCTTCATTCCGTTCGCGGAATGGGATGCCGAAGCGCTCGAATACATCCCGTCATTCACCGTCACCACGCTGATCACGGAGCCAACCGGCGTCAATCAGCTAATCGGCGAACTGTCGCAGCAATGCCTGTTCTTCCTGTGGTGGGATGAGCGCGCGTCGGAGATCAAGTTCCGCGCGGTCAGGACGTACAAGTCAGCGCAGAAGACGATCACCGACGACCAAAACATCCTCGCCGACTCGATGTCGCTGTCCCGTAAGCCTGAAGAGCGCATTAGCCAAGTGTGGATCTACTACGACCGCAGGAGCGCCGCGGAGAAGGTAGACGAGCCGAGCAATTACCGGATCCGCCGTGTACGTGCCGACCTCGATGCAGAGACCGAAAACGAATACGGCACCGCTCGCGTTCGGACCATCTTTTCACGCTGGCTTGAGTCTGACGTGCAGGCCATCGCGTTGGGCGCTCGCATTCTGAATCAGTACCGCGATATCCCAGAGCGGATCAGGGTCAGGCTTGACGCTAAGGACCGTGAACTCTGGACCGCCGACATCGTTGACGTGCGCTCGCGTCACCTTGTTGACTTCTACGGCAACCAACAGACGAAGCGCTATCAGATCATCAGCGCGGACGAAGTGATTCCAGGGGAGACCGTGGAATACGACCTGATCTCGCTGCGGTTCTTTGGTCGTCCCGCCGTTTACATGCAGCCCGGCGATCCTGTCTATTCGGCCGCCACGGATGAAGAGAAAGAGTCCGGCGGATGGTACGCCTATGGCGGCGGAACCATGTCAGACGGCGTGCCCGGGTACACCTACCAATAATCGAGACATACTATGGCTTGGACAGACATCCCAGACACGAATATCGAGCCAGACAAGCCGATATTAGCGACAGACATCCTCGCGATCCGCGACAACATCACGGCACAGGCCAACGGCGACCCGGGCGCGCCGCAGCAGCAGACGGCTGGCATTGCCGACCTTGCTGTGACGAATGCAAAGCTCGCTACCGGCGCAGTCACGCAGCAAAAAATAGCTAACGGCGCTGTCGGACAATCTCAGTTAAAAACCACAGAAGTGAATTATTCTGTAAAAACGCTCTCAGAAGCAACTGGAGGACCGCGATTTGTATCATTTACGACGCTAAGCGGCCAATACGGTTTTCATCCAACGCTGAAAACAGAGGGCAGTGGTACGCCAACTGTTTTCGCCTACATTGAACGCAATGGGTATGATAATGGGAGCGGACGAGTCGGCAGGATTACAGTGGGCGGCGGCGGAACGTCGGATAAAGACGCCTATGTGTATCAGCGATACGTGCAAGCGTGCCCGCCGTATGACTTGGGAGACGGCGAGGTTCCGCAATTCATTTTTGCAATGGTAAACGCGAACGGAGTAATTGAGGCCGTTTGCTCTGGGCAAGAAGCGCCATGGCATAACAACGGACCTACTGACATCAGGGCTGATTATTATGATAAGCACGGGCGCGGGTGGCGAGAAGAGCCAATCACAGAGACGACGATTGAGACTGACGAGGACGGGGACCCGATACCTGTGATCCGTCGCGTTGGGGCGCGGACAATCGAAATCACTCAAGAGATGAAGCAGGCCGACATGACGCTTATCCCGCATCCGTTCGGCGGCAACGACATGACAGGAAAGACAATCATTCTCATCGACCCCGTATGCCGCCTCACCCACACGCTGGCTGAAATGCACCGAGAAGGAACGAGTGCTAACAGATTGCTCCATGAGGACTATATCCGCATCGGAAACGACGCACTGACCCGCAAAGGCCCGCCCGGAGTGATGATCGTCAAGCCGAAATGGCGGAACACAAAGAGCCAACGATGATCTATGTTTAGATACATGTCGTCAATCTGACGCTCCTGTGTGGCATACTGTGGACGTGGTTACAGCGGATTTAAGGATAAGCCAATGAAAAGATTGACAATTATTGCTATTGCGGCGCTCATGTACGGGTGTGGAGGCGGCGGAGGGAGCGGAGATGATGACTCAGATTCCCCGTCTGGGGTTGTTTCGTTTTCGTGCGTTGACTTCAAAAACGGAGACGAAAGCGTATGCAACAATGACGCCACAAGCTCAGGCATCATTTCGTCAGCGCATGCTGCAACGACAATCGTTGATTCCGGAATAATCCACAGGGACGCCGACACACCAACTACGGCGAAAGTGTCAATCGTAGTCGAGAACGATTCGATAGACCCATTCACCGGCTATCTAAATATATGGTTCGATACCGGATGTGATGGCAATTCTGAGCCGTGGAGGTTTATCTCTAATCATGTCGTCAACGTTGAGCCAATGTCGGAGTGGGATACACGCGTTGGCGCTATGTGCGACACTATGGAGCTAGGCCATCATACAATAACGGCGACATTGCACGGCGCAGATCCGGCTACCATTCTCGATACGGTAATCGTGCATTTTGAGCTAGTCGAATAGCGACACTATCCCAACAAAACGCCCGCCCAGGCAACTAGGCGGGCGTTTTTTATTTCACGACAGAAATTCTACAATCCGCCTCCATGAGACAGCGGGGGCATTATCGCACCAGGAGAAAGCATGAAAGCGGTAATTCAAGCGAACGTATTCAATCAAAACGGCGCGGTATCGGTAGCGCCGAATGCCTCTATCGCCATCCGCGACCCGGATAGCGGAGCGCTGATACAGCTGTATGAGGACCGCGACGGAAACGGGAACCCTGGCAATCCATTCCTGGCCGACTCTCGCGGCTTCTTTCGCGTCTATGCAGACCCTGGCACGTACCACGTCTACGTGACTACTGTCGCGGGCACGCAAACATATCTGGACGTGCCGTTCCTTAATAACACGCTCACAAGTCTATCTGACGTAGACCCGTCAGGTCTGCGCGACGGCGATGCGTTTGTGTATGACTCGGCAACGTCCAAGTTCATCCCTCGCCGACTCACGGCCTCCCTAAACGACATCGGAGCGCCTGGTAATCAGGGGTTCGGAGTAGGCATTTGCCCAGATGATTACGCGACAGCCGGGTTTTCCGCGCTGGTTGGTGCCGACGATCCAGCCTCGGCCAACTACGGCAATTACCAGTACACCGACGGCTCCATCATGTGCTGGATCCCCGCGTTCTATTACCGCATCGGGCATGCGAGCAATCCCACGTATTCCACCTATGGCGTCAACAGCATCGACGTGCGCCCGCTGTCGGCGTTCCTGAACCTCGCCCAGGCCAACGCCGAGGGCTACGCGCTCCACCGCGCGTTCTACGACGGCGGCGCAGCGCAGCAGGGATTTTTCATCGACAAATACCAGTGCAGCAACAACGGCGGCGTTGCCAGTTCGATCAAAGACGGCAATCCACTGTCCAGCAATGCCGCACACAATCCGTTCAGCGAACTCGATGGAGCGCCCACGAACAATTACAGCGGCGCGTTCGCGGCAGCAAAAACAAGAGGCGCTGCGTTTTTCCCGGCGATGCGTTACATGCATGCCGCCCTGGCGCTGCTCGCCACCGCCCACGCACAGGCCGCCACCAGCGCATATTGCGCGTGGTACGACGCCGACGGCGTTACAAATTTCCCCAAGGGTTGTAACAACAATGCCCTGGGCGACACCAACGATGCCGAGGTGACATACACCAGCGACGGCTACGACAACGCCGGCAAAACGGGCAGCGGCGTCCCGTTTGCGAAAACCACCCACAACGGCCAGGCGTGCGGCGTGGCCGACCTGAACGGCAACATGTGGGAGATATCGCCGGGCCTCACGTGCGTCGCCGCCGACAAGGCTATCACCGGCGCGACACAAACCAACCCGGTGGCGCTCACCGTGGCCGGTCACGGCCTCGCCACGGGCGCACTGGTGCATGTGACAGGCGTGGGCGGCATGACGCAAATCAACGAACGCATCTACACCGTTACCGTGGTCGATCCCGACACTGTGACGCTCGACGGCTGCGACGGCACCGCATTCACCGCCTACACCTCAGGCGGCACGCTCACTAGCGGCACGTTCTATGCGCTCAACACCAGCGCCAGCGCCGCCGACCTGACGGGCAGCAACGCGCTGGCCACGGATGCATTCGGCCCCACCGGCGTCGCCGCGCACAGCGCAGCCATCGTTCCCGCATTTCGCACCGACTACAGCAACAACACATTCGCACGCCGCTACGGCAACGGCGCCGCGCAGGTGCTGTCCGGGGCCGTATCTGGCGATGACTGGATGCGTGCGTCCCTCGGCCTGCCCGCCGCCGCCGTATCCTCCGCAGGCACCAACCTGTTCGGCCAGGATCATTTCTACCAGTACATCCGCAACGAACTGTGCCCGCTTGCCGGCGGCAACCGGGGCGACGGCTTGGACGCGGGCGTCTGGGCCCTCGGCCTGAGCAGCCGCCGCGGCAGCTCGAGCGGCAACGTTGGCCTGCGGTCCGCCTGTTACTTGGGCTGACGCGAACCTTTGAGCCCCAACACCTATTAACGACCACCCAGGAGAGAGAGACCATGACCTCTATCGTCAGCTACCGCAAAGCCTACGACGCGCACACCACCTACACCATCGCCACGCCCGACAGCCAGGATGACAACCTGCGCTGCACCGAACTGTGCACGCTCGACGGCACAACCTACGTGGCCGTTCCCGATGGCGTCACCCTGCCAGAGCAGCCGCAGGAAATCGCCGACAGCGTGCAGACAGTGACGCTCACGCCAGAATTGCGCGAGGCCATCTGCACCACCAGCCCTCACGTCGCGCTCATCAACACCCGCGTGCGCGCCGCCATCGCGGAACGGTACAGCATGAGCGACGAGATCAAACTCATCCGCACCGCCCCAAGCCCGGAATTCGATGCCTACAACGCCTACGTGGAAGACTGCCGCGCCTGGGGCCGGGCACAGCGCGCCGCGCTGGGGCTGTAGCATGCTGAAGAGATACGCTCTTAACGTCCTCATCAGCATCGACCAACTGGCTAATGCGCTTCTCGGCGGCGACCCGGACGAGACGATCAGTAGCCGCATCGGAAAGAGGCGTTCCACGTGCAGGCTATGCGGCTGGTTATGCGCCGTCCTCGACCGCATCGATCAACGCCATTGCTCTAAGTCTATCGAAGCCGACGAAGGGCAAGACGCAGTAATCGACTGACCCACCCCGAGGCGGCTTTTTCGTTTCAGGAGAGACAAAATGGCTGCACTTTCAGGCCGCAAGATCATCATCAACAAGGGCGACCCCGGCGTCAAAGTCGCGGCCGCTCGCTCCAAGTCCATCACTATCAACAACGAGCCGATCGACATTACCAGCGACGACGATCAGGGCGTGCGTCAGTTGCTGGAAGGGGTCGGCGAGCAGGCCGAGCGCTCCATGGATCTGAGCATCGAGGGCGTGACCAAGGATGCGACGTTCCTGGCCGACATCACCACCGGCGCCAACGTCGATGACTACGAGATCGAGATTCCCGGCATCGGCACCTTCACCGGCAAGTTCTTCCTGACCTCCGCCGCCCTGACGGCGCCCTACAACGACGCCACCACCTTCACCGCCGAGTTGCAGAGCACCGGGCCGTTCACCTTCACGCCGGAAGTGGTGGCGCCTGATGTGCCAGAGCAGCCACCGTCGTTTCCGTCTGAGGATACGCCGTATTACGCGCTTCTTTCGGTGTTTGCGTTTGCTCTTTACCAGCAGGGGGACACGGTTCTTGCTGTAGAAGACGCCATTAGCGGTAGCCATGGAGGATTGGGGCTTCCGTACGCTCACGCGGCTCCGCCAGGCAGTTCCGTCAATATGGTGTGGGTTCCAGGAATGCCAGAAACCATGGTTGAGGCGAACCCATCGGAGAACACGCGGGTTTCATATGAGTGCAATGCTTATGGCGAGCAAACGGACTTAAGCGACGCTGAGATTGCCTTTCTAACCCGAGGCGATATTTCATCGGTTGCCAGAAGCCACGCGAGGTTTAGGAAAATAACATACAACCCGGCATCGGATGAGTGCATTGAGATAGTCGATGTCGGAGATTTCGCCATCCGAGACCTTCCTAGTTTCGATGCCTGGATAGGAGATGCGATATCAGGGGAAGTCATGAACTTCAGGCTGTATCCGTCGTTCGCAATTGGTCAAGAAGTTGGTGGCCCTGCGTGCTTTGAAGCTATGGGCAGAATCATCTGCCGAGCATACCCACTATGACATACGCATACAGCCCCCACACCGGCGAGCTAATTAGGACAGGCGTAATTGCCGACTGGATGGGCACCACTGACGTTGCGCCGCCCGTCTTCGACGCGCTCGCCGCTGGGTGTTTCTGGCGAGGCGACCGATGGGAAATCGTCGCCGCATCCACGTCGCAGCCCGCGCCCACTCATGGCGAATTCTGATTCGCGATACACGTAGATCGCACCCTTGGCCGCATCTGTTGGCAGGTAATGCCCATCGTGCTTGGTGGTGGGGATGACGATGGGCGACGTGCAACCGGCCAGGGCGAGGAGTGCTACGGAGACAATGAGATGCCTCATGGCTATGTCCTTCTAGCTGTGGATAGGCGGCGGATTATACCCCGCACCAGATCGACGATTTCGATTGATGGACCGATGGACGGGCCGAAGCATCGGCCGGCACGTGGGAAAAGGGAGGGAACTGGCAGTACCAAGCCCCTCCCTGGGGCGTGGGTGTGACTGCAAGAGAATGCGCGGTCATGCTGAGACGGTCAAGCTTTGGAGCCTCGGTGAGCGCAGGATATTCAACCAGTTTTTAACTGGTATTGAACCAAACGAAAAACCCCGCCTTGTGCGGGGTCTCGTTTTGCTTGTTCTTCAAGCGGTTACTGGTAGGCGCGATTGGACTCGAACCAACGACCCCCACCATGTCAAATTGATGCGCT
>Ga0265293_10002407_pt1 | contig 37793 bp, 35 predicted proteins | sample Munlanlewell138R_FD_192505 | JGI IMG/M metagenome (GOLD analysis project Ga0265293, IMG submission 192505) | Leachate microbial communities from a municipal landfill in Southern Ontario, Canada - Leachate well 138R | ecosystem: Engineered > Solid waste > Landfill > Unclassified | place: Canada... | reverse complement strand
ATGCGTGGGAATCCGCATATCCTCCAGCCGCAGCGCCTTGAGCGGCTTGAACCCGAACACGTTGCCGATGATCGAACTGGTGAGGTTGGCGATCGACCCCTCCTCGAACAGGTCGATGTCATAGGCGATCAGCGCGATCCACTGCCCGGGGGCATTGGGCACCGCCTCGACGCTGTAGCACTTCGCCTGGTAGTGCTCGAAGGTGGTGAGCCGGTCGGTCCACACCACGGTCCATGTCGCGGTACTGGATTCACCGGCGACGGCCGCACCGGCCTCCTCGGGCGGCACACCGTCCTGGGGGGTAATCCGGAAGGCGCACAGCACATCTGAGTCCTTCGGGACGTAATCCGGCTGCCAATAGCCCATCTCAGCGTAGGGAATGACTCCCGCGTTCCATCTATCTGCCATGTGAATCATCGTGGCAGCCAATACTAAACCTGTCCATCGATAGAAATGGGTTAATACTGAAGTAAATGCTTAACTATCGAACTCCCCCCGGGCATTCCTCCGATCGGGTGAGGTCGGTGTGTTTCGACGGACCTACGTTGTGCTCAATCGATCAAGGACAGGAGCTCCGATGAGTACGTGCAACGAGACCGCGGCCGCCATGACCATGCCCGGCAAGGGCATCCTCGCCGCCGACGAGAGCATCGGCACCATGTCGACGCGACTCGAGCAGGTGGGTGTGGTGCCGACCGCCCAGAGCCGCCGCGACTATCGCGAGCTATTGGTGACCACGGCCGATCTGGCGGCGGGGGTATCGGGCGTCATCCTGTGCGAGGAGACCCTGGGACAGGTGTTCAGCGACGGCCGACCCTTCCCCGAGGCGATCCGGACGCTCGGCATCCTGCCGGGCATCAAGGTCGATACCGGGGCCAAACCGTGCCCGGGCCTGCCGGGAGAAACCATCACCGAGGGGCTGGACGGGCTGCCTGCCCGACTGGCCGGCTACGCCGAGGCGGGTGCGGTATTCGCCAAATGGCGCGCGGTGTTCACGATCACCGAGGAAAGACCCAGCTGGGGCGCCATCGCGGCGAACGCCAGTGCGCTGGCCCGGTATGCCGCGGCGTGTCAAGAGGCCGGCCTCGTTCCGATTGTCGAACCGGAAGTCCTGATGTCGGGTGAGCACAGCCTCGAGCGCTGCGCCGAAGTCACGGCGAGCGTGCATGCCGCGGTACGCCAGCAACTCCGCGCGATGAACGTGGACCTGGCCGGGATTGTGCTCAAGCCCAACATGGTGATCGAGGGCGAGGATCATCCAGTCCGGGCCACCCCGGAACAGGTGGCCGAGGCCACCGTCGCCGTGCTCCGGGCCTGGCCGGCCGAGCTGGCCGGGGTGGCGTTCCTCTCTGGCGGGCAGGAGCCCGAGCGGGCCACCGCCAACCTCGCGGCGATGCAGAGCCACAACACGCCGTGGCCGCTGACGTTCTCGTTCGGCCGAGCGCTGGTGTCGCCGGCGCTGGCGGCCTGGCACGGTGACGAAGGTTTGGTCGAGGCCGGACAGCGGGCGCTGGCCAGTCATGTCGCGGCGAACGCCAACGCGCTCCGGGGCCGCGAGAGGCTTCAACCGGCGTGATCTGCGGCTGCGTCGACCGGCACGGTCACCGTGACCGTGGTGCCCCAACCAGGGCGGGAACGGACCGATAGCTGGCCGCCGACCAGCTCGGCGCGCTCACTCATCGACAGCATGCCGTAGCTGGTCGGAGCGCGGTCCGGGGCTGGATCGAAACCGACGCCATTATCGCTGACCTCCAGACGCGCCGTGCCGCCATCATCGACCTCGAACCACACCTTGGCCGTCATGGCCCGCGCATGCTTGACCACGTTCTGCAGACACTCTTGCGCAATGCGGTACAGCGCCACCTCGACGTGTTCGGGCAATCGCCGGTCGGCCAGCTCGAGGTCCAGATCGATTTCGGGTATCGACGAAGCCAGACTGGCCAGCCCGCCGACCAGACCGAGATCGTCCAGCACCGGCGGGCGCAGCCCACCGATCGCCGCGCGCGCCTCGGCCAGCGTCAGATCCACCAAATCGCGGGCCTTCTCCAACTGTTCGGCGGCCTCGGGTCCGTCGGATGCGCCGACCGCCCGCGCCGCCGCATCGAGTCGGTACGTCAGGCTCACCAGCCGTTGCGAGATCCCGTCATGAATATCGCCTGCCAACCGGCGCCGCTCAGATTCCTGTGCGGCAATCACCTGTTCGGCGAAGTTCTCGTGAGCCCGCTCGCGGGCCGCGACCTGGCGGTGCATCCGGGCCTGGTCGAGCGCACCGGCAAGCAGCCGTCCGATCGCGAGCAACAACTCGATGTCCCGACCCGTGAAGTCATGCCGGGCAACGGTGTGCACGTTCAGCACACCAACCAACCCACCGAGTTCGGTCTGCATCGGTACCGAGGCCATCGAGGTGAAGTCCGAACCACGCAGCGACGCGATCGGCACATAGCGCGAATCCTCGTCCTTGTTGTCGGTGATCACCACGGGCGCACGATGACTGGCCACCCAGCCGGACACGCCCTCGCCCAGCGGCATGGTGATCAGACCCACCTGTTCGTCGAACGGGGGCGTCGCACCCGCAAGGGTGAGCGAGCGCCCGGAATCGTCCAGCACGTGCACGAAGCACACGTCGGAAGCGGTGACCGAAGTGATCAGCTCCGCGACGGCCGCAGCCAGTGACTCGACTCCCGGGCCGCTCGAGGTGGCCGCAACGATGCCAAGCAATAGCTCGACCTCGCGATCCTCATCGACCAACCCATGGACCAGGCCGGTCATTGGTAGATGCCTTCACGTAGCGCGGTGGCGACCGCGGCGGTGCGGTCACCGACGCCCAACTTTCGGTAGATGGAGCGCAGGTGGCTCTTGACCGTCTCGTCACCGATCACGAGTTTGCCTGCGATACCGCGATTCGACAGCCCGGCGACCACGAACGCGAGGATCTCGCTCTCCCGCTGGGTCAACCCGTGCCGCGCGCCCGGCCAGAACTCGTCCCGTTGCAGCCGCGCCGCGGTATCGGCCGCCCGGGCTGCCAGTCCGGCGTCGATGGCGGTCGAACCGGCCTGCACATACTCGAGCTGACGAACCAATTCGTCGCTGCTGATGCCTTTCAGCAGATACCCCGACGCACCCGCTCGCAGTGCCTGGAACAGGTACTGCTCATCTTCGTACACCGAGAGCAGAACCACTTTGCGGTCCGGGTCCCGTTCCCGAATCGTGCGGCACAGATCCAGACCGCTGGCCCCCTGCATGCGTACATCGCAGAGCACGATATCGGGCTGAAGGCTGGCGATGACGCCCAGCGCATTCTCCGCTCCGACGGCCTCACCGACGACACGGACACGATTCTTGAACGACGCCAACATCGCCTTGAGTCCCTCGATGATCATTTCGTGATCATCGACCAGTACCACCCGCACCGGAACTGCCGCCGTTGCCGCCGTCATGTGTTCATGATAAACGCGACAGCAAGGAACCGTACGAAGAATTCCTGGCAGGTCACCGACCGCACAATTGGGGAACAACCTTCGATTCCCCCACTCGGGGGAGTCGCCAACGGGCATACCGTCATAGCGTCGTGAGGCATCCAGCCCTCAGGAGGTTCTGCTCGTGACATCTCCCCCCGCGACCCTGGTCGCATCCGTACTGCCTGCGGATTTCGCCGAACTCGGCCGCGACGTCACCGCGATCGCGGATGCCGGAATCGACCGGATCCAATGGGATGTGATGGACGGTGTGTTCGTCCCGAACATGACCTTCGGACCCGATGTCATCGCCGCCTGCAGGGACCGGGTGGACATCGGCTTCGAAGCCCATCTGATGGTCGACGATCCCGATCCCATGTTGGCGCGCTGGGTCGAGGCCGGGTGCGAGATCGTCATTGTGCACGCCGAGACATGTCGGCATCTTCATCGAACCCTTTGCGCCATCGAGGATCTCGGCGCCAAGGCAGGAGTCGCGATCAACCCGGCAACCCCACTGTGCGCCGTGGCCGATGTACTCGACCGCACCGATCTGTTGCTCGTGATGACGGTGAATCCCGGCTTCGGCGGCCAACGGTACCTGGCCAGCATGGAATCCAAGATCGCCGCGGCCAGAACGGAAATCGATCGACGCGGGCTTCCCATCGAACTCGAGGTCGATGGCGGCATCGGCCCGGCGACCATCGGTCGTGCGGCGCGGGCCGGCGCCGACACATTCTGTGCCGGGTCGGCCCTGTTCAGCAACTCATCCACCATGTCCGAGCAGGCGGCCGCACTGCGCGCCGCGGCCGGCGAACAGACCGGAAGGCTCGTCGCAGGATGACCACCACCACGACGAACACCGTCACCGCGGCCAACGAACGCAAAACACCTTCCTACTCAGCGGAATTGGATGCGCTGGCGATCAACACCCTGCGCTTCCTGGCGGCCGATATGGTGGAGGCCGCCAACAGCGGCCACCCCGGGCTCCCGCTGGGGACCAGCACCATCGCCTGGACCCTGTGGTCGCGCTACCTGCGCCACGATCCGGCGGACCCGCAGTGGCCGGACCGGGACCGATTCGTGCTGTCCGCGGGCCACGGGTCGGCGCTGCTGTACGCGCTGCTGCACCTGTTCGGCTACGACCTGCCGATGTCCGAACTACGCAAGTTCCGCCAACTGGGCTCACGCACACCCGGACACCCCGAGTTCGGCCACACCCCCGGGGTGGAGACCACGACCGGGCCGCTGGGCCAAGGCATCGCCAACGGGGTCGGGATGGCTCTCGCCGAACGGATGCTGGCCGCGCGGTGCAACACCGCTGAACACACCGTGGTCGACCACCGAACCTGGGTGCTCGCCGGCGACGGCGACCTCATGGAGGGGCTCAGCCATGAGGCCGCGTCGCTGGCCGGTCGCCTCGGCCTGGACAAACTGACCGTCATCTTCGACGACAACGACATCACCATCGATGGCGCCGCGTCGAACTCGTGCGCCGATGACGCTGCTGCGCGATTCACCGCCTACGGCTGGCGAGTGGTCTCGGTGCCGGACGGTAACGATGCCGAAGCCCTGGGCCAGGCATTTCGTTCGGCAATGGAGTCCGATGGTCGGCCCACGTTCATCCAGGTCCAGACCACCATCGGCTTCGGCGCGCCGGGCGTGGAAGGTACCCCGAAAGCGCACGGCAGCCCGCTCGGCGCGGCCACGCTCGCCGCGATGCGCAAGCGATTCGATTGGCCCGACCAGTCGTTCCGGGTACCGGATGCGGTCGGCGCCAGCGCGGCTGCGCTCGCCGCCGCCGGGACCATCACACACGCCGAATGGACTCGCATCCACACCGCCTGGCAGTCGGCCAATCCCGAGCTGGCCGCCGATTTCGCACTGGACCGAATCGCGCTGCCCACCGATGCCGCAGATGCGCTCGGCCGCTGCGCCCGCGACGTGGCGGCCGCCGACAGGATGGCCACCAGAAAGGCATCGGGCAAAGCCCTCAACGCCCTGGCCGAAGTCTACCGGGGGCTCGTCGGAGGATCGGCGGACCTCGCCGGGTCGACCAATACCGCGATTCCCGGCGGCGATGTCAGCGCCGATGACTTCAGCGGCCGCACGATACATTTCGGCATCCGGGAACACGCGATGGCGGCCGTGATGAACGGAATGGCGCTGCATCGCGGCCTGCGTCCATTCGGGAGCACCTTTCTGGTGTTCTCCGACTATCTGCGGCCGGCGCTGCGCCTGTCGGCGTTGATGAAACTGCCCGTCGTCTACATCTTCACGCACGATTCGGTGCACGTCGGGGAGGACGGGCCCACACATCAGCCAATCGAGCAGATCGAGGCGTTGCGGCTCATTCCGGGGCTGACGGTGCTGCGCCCTGCGGACGCGGCGGAGACCGCGATGGCCTGGCAGCTGGCCGCGGAAAATACCAGTGGGCCAACGGCACTCATCCTCAGCCGGCAGGATCTGCCGACCCTGGGCGGCGACGGGCTCGACGATATCGGTACCCACGGCGCGCGGATCGTCCGGTCCGGCGGCAAGTCCGCCGACGTGGTTCTGGCCGCCAGTGGGTCCGAGGTTGGACTTGCCCTCGAGGCCGCCGAAATCCTCGGTGAACGCGGCGTGGCGACCACGGTCGCATCGGTGATGTGCCGGGAGCGCCTGGAGTGCACATCGCACGGCACGTGGGCCGGGTTCCCGGACGCGCCGGTCGTCTGGATCGAGGCAGGTGTCACCACCGGTTGGCGGGCGCTGTCGAGCCCCCGCGATCGAGTCGTCGGGATCGAACGCTTCGGAGAGAGCGGACCCGGCGCGGCGGTCGCCGCACACATGGGTTTGACGCCCGCCGTGGTCGCGGATGTCGCCGAGGATGCACTGTCGGGCCGAACCGGCTGAGCCTCGGGCGGATTCGTGGTTCGCGGCAAACTGGTCCGATTCCTCGACAATCACCGGGGATCTCGTCGGCGGCCGGTGATGCTCGCGATTGCCGGGGACAGCGCCTCGGGCAAGAGTACGGTCGCCGCGGGATTGGTCAACACGCTGGGGCCGCATCGGTGCCTGTCCATCTCGACCGACGATTACCACCGCTTCGATCGGCTCGAACGCTCGCTCAACGGGATGACTCCCCTGCACCCGGACTGCAATCACCTCGACATCCTCGGCCAGCACCTACAGTTGCTCGCCACCGGGCAGTCCGTCCTCAAACCGGTATACGACCACGCCAGCGGGCGGTTGCTGCGTCCTGTCGTGGTAGATCCCGCCGACTACATCATTGTCGAGGGCCTGCTGCCGTTGCACACCAATCTGTGCCGCGCGTGTTTCGACCTCGCCGTGTATCTCGATCCGGATGACAATGTCCGTCGGGACTGGAAGACCCAGCGCGACTGCGCGTCTCGCGGGTACACCCCGGATCAGGTGCTGACCGAACTTGCCGACCGGGAGTCCGACGCGCAGCAATTCGTATTGCCGCAGCGGGCATTCGCCGACCTGGTGGTGCGGTTCGCACCCATCGAGCAGCGCAACGACCCGCCGGATACGCCGCTGTCGGCGACCCTGCTGCTGCGACCCAACATTCCCCAACCCGATCTCACCTCGGTGCTGCGGCCCGAGATCACCGCCACCATGCACATGGGTCTGGCCAACGATCACGACGGGCGCCCGGTGGACAGCCTGCACGTGCACGGCTACGTCGATCCCGAGGAGTCCGCGCGGGCGGAGAAGCTGCTCTGGCGAGCGCTCACCGAGGACCGGCTCGAGATGACCGACGCGCTCGGTGCGATCGCCGGTGGTCACAGCACCCCGTTGGCGGTGACCCAGATGATGCTGCTGTTCCATCTGCTCAAGGCGACGCGATGACCCGAGTCGCGCTGAACTCCGGCATCCTCGACGTCGGCGCGCGTTCAGACGAGCTGGCCGTGCAAGATTCGGCTGTCGGTTTACCAGCGCCACCGCTGCTCGCCGTCCAATGCCGCGCCATCCACCAACATTGCTGGTCGAAAGCTTGGCGACTACGTCCTCCTCAAGGCAACATGGGGTAATGCACGAACTATCGCTGTGTCACGCCATCGCCGGGGTGGTCAAATCGCATACCGCCGGTCGGCAGGTCGATGTCGTGCGGGTCCAAGTCGGCGCCCTGCGCCAGGTGGTGCCCGAATCGCTGGAGTTCTGCTGGACGTTGGTACGAAGCCATGAGGACATGCCCGAAGCCGAACTCGAACTCGAACTGGTCCCCGCCGAAGTGCGCTGCGGCCAATGCGGACACCGCGGGGGGCTCGAATCACGCTGGGCGGTGTGCTGTTCTCGATGTCGGAGCGGCGAAGTCGAGGTACTGCGCGGCAATGAGTTTCTGGTGACGTCACTCGACGTCACGTGACGAAAGGTCTCACTATGGGTCGATTCCACCGCCACGATGACGGTACGGTGCACGATCACGAACATCACGGGCACGACGGGCACGACGGGCACGACGGGCACGACGGGCACGACCACGGCGACCATAGCGGATACGGAACCGGCGCCCAACGCGTGGAGGTGCTCGAATCGATCTTCGCCGAGAACGACATCCGCGCCGGCATCAACCGCGATCTCCTCGAGGCGAACGGGATCCGCGCCCTGAATCTGATGAGCTCCCCGGGTTCCGGGAAGACCACCGTGCTGGCGTCCACGCTGGACACCCTGGCCGCCGAGATGGGTATCGGCGTGATCGAGGGCGATATCGCGACCGACCTCGACGCCGCCAAACTGAGTGGTCGCGGCGCACAGGTATCGTTGCTCAACACCAACAACGGCTTCGGCGGCGAATGCCACCTGGACGCCCCGATGGTAAACCGCGCGCTGGCGGGACTCCGGCTGTCCGAGCTGGACCTGCTGGTCATCGAGAATGTCGGAAACTTGGTCTGCCCCGCCGAGTTCGACGTTGGCGAACACGCCAAGGCCATGGTCTACTCGGTCACCGAGGGTGACGACAAGCCCTTGAAGTACCCGGTGATGTTCCGCGCCGTCGACTTGGTGCTGCTCAACAAGACCGACCTGGTGCCGCACCTCGACATCGATGTCGGCGATTACATCGCGAGTATTCGCGCGGTCAACCCCGCGGCGACCATCCTGCCGGTCAGCGCCCGGACCGGCGATGGAATGTCAGCGTGGTACGACTGGGTGCGCAGTTTTGTCGCCGGATAGCACTCAGGAGAAGCGCAGCTGGCGCCCACCGCGCTCGGCGGCACGTTTGATCAAGCTCGCGGCAATCTCGGCGCGACTCCGAGTACGGTGCGAGGCGATGCGCTTGCGCACCACGCCGTCGGCGAAAATTACGACGATGTCCACCGCCCATTGACCGCACTCCTTGACCACGAAGGTTTCGACTCCATGGGCTTCATCGGCGCAGCTCTCAGGACGCACCGCCGTTGGCCGAGCCTTCCACTCTGCCACCCCTTCGCAGGCGCACTCGCGGATTGACTGGGACATCTGAAATCCACTGCTCATCGGCAAAGCATGTCGAAGGAACCGCCATAAGTGAGGGCTACCTAACCTAACTATTCGAAACTGGCCGCTCCTGACCTCGCCTCGGCCAAACTTGTGATTGACATCACATGCTTGCCGGGTAGACCCTGGACTAACGCCGCGCAAGTGGGCCGACGGTCGACTCCGGCGGCGCAGGGGCTCCAGCCCAGCCCCGGGAAGCTGCAGCATGCCCACGGAAGCAGCAGTCAAAGCAGAAGAAGCACTGATCCATGTTCTGTGGATCAATGCAGGCCTGAGTTGTGACGGCGATTCGGTGGCGCTGACTGCCGCTACCCAGCCCACAATCGAGGAGATCGCGCTCGGGGCGCTGCCCGGTCTGCCCCAGGTCGCCATGCACTGGCCCTTGATCGACTTCGAGTGCGGCCCCGCCGGCGGGGCCGACGACTTCCTCGGTTGGTTCTTCAAGGCCGACCGCGGCGAACTCGATCCGTTCGTGCTCGTCGTCGAGGGCTCGATCCCCAATGAGCAACTCCACGCCGAGGGCTACTGGTGCGGGTTCGGCAACGACCCGGCCACCGGCCAGCCGATGACCACCAGCGAGTGGCTGGACCGGCTCGCGCCGAAGGCCACCGCGATCGTGGCCGCGGGGACGTGCGCCACCTACGGCGGCATCCACGCCATGGCCGGCAACCCGACCGGCGCGATGGGCGTACCCGACTATCTGGGTTGGGACTGGAAGAGCAAGGCCGGCATCCCGATCGTCTGCGTGCCAGGATGTCCCACCCAGCCGGATAACCTGTCGGAAACGCTGACCTATCTGCTGTACATGGCCACTGGTCAGGCGCCCATGATTCCGCTCGACGACGCCCTGCGACCACAGTGGCTGTTCGGCGCCACCGTGCACGAGGGCTGCGACCGGGCGGGTTACTACGAACAGGGCGACTTCGCCAAGGAGTACGGGTCACCCAAGTGCATCGTCAAGCTGGGCTGCTGGGGGCCAGTCGTGAAATGCAATGTGCCGAAGCGAGGTTGGATCAACGGAATCGGTGGCTGTCCCAATGTCGGCGGCATCTGCATCGGCTGCACCATGCCGGGATTCCCCGACAAGTTCATGCCGTTCATGGATGAACCGCCCGGCGGCAAACTTTCGACCGCCGCGTCGGGGATCTACGGATCGGTGGTGCGTAGCCTGCGCCACGTCACCCAGTACACCGTGGACAAGGAACCCAAGTGGCGGCACCGCGGTAAAGAACTCGTCACCGGGGCGCGACGCACCTGGTAGGTGCCGCGTCGACCAACTGCCCGATGGACAACTCGAATAGAAGGCACCAAGATGACAACCATCATCCCCGAGCCGTCACAGATGAAGAACGTGCCGGGCCAACTCGTCGAGATGGCCTGGGATCCGATCACCCGGATCGTCGGCAGCCTCGGCATCTATACCAAGATCGACTTCGAGAGCCGCCAAGTCGTCGAATGCCACAGCACCTCGTCGATCTTCCGCGGCTACTCGATCTTCATGAAGGGCAAGGACCCTCGCGACGCGCATTTCATCACGAGCCGCATCTGCGGTATCTGCGGCGACAATCACGCCACCTGCTCCTGCTACGCGCAGAACATGGCCTACGGCGTCAAGCCGCCGCATCTGGGCGAGTGGCTGATCAACCTTGGCGAGGCCGCCGAGTACATGTTCGACCACAATATCTTCCAGGAGAATCTGGTCGGGGTCGACTACTGCGAGAGGATGGTCTCGGAGACGAACCCCAGCGTGCTCAAGAAGGCCGAGAACACTGCGGCGCCCCACGCAGATGCCCACGGTCACAAGACAATCGCCGATATCATGCGAGCCCTCAACCCGTTCTCCGGCGAGTTCTACCGAGAGGCGCTGCAGGTCAGCCGCTATACCCGGGAAATGTTCTGCCTGATGGAGGGCCGGCACGTCCACCCGTCCACCCTCTATCCCGGCGGCATCGGAACCACCGCCACCATCCAGTTGATGACCGATTACATGACCCGGCTGATGCGCTACGTCGAGTTCATGAAGAAGGTCGTGCCCATGCACGACGATCTGTTCGACTTCTTCTACGACGCGGTTCCCGGCTACGAGCAGGTCGGCCTGCGGCGCACGCTGCTCGGATGCTGGGGCAGCTTCCAGGACCCCGAGGTATGCAACTTCGACTACAAGGACATGGAGCGCTGGGGCAGGGCGATGTTCGTGACACCGGGCGTGGTGGTGGACGACAAGCTGGTGACGACCTCGCTGGTCGACATCAACCTGGGCATCCGGATCCTGTTGGGCAGTTCGTATTACGACGACTGGACCGATCAGGAGATGTTCGTGCAACGCGATCCGTTGGGCAACCCGGTGGACCGCCGGCATCCATGGAACCAACACACCAATCCGCGGCCACAAAAGCGCGATATGGAAGACAAATACAGCTGGGTGATGTCCCCTCGCTGGTTCGACGGCAAGGATCACCTCGCCCTCGACACCGGCGGTGGACCGCTTGCGAGGCTGTGGACAACGGCGCTTGCCGGGCTGGTCGACATCGGCTACGTGCAGTCGACGGGTCACAGCGTGAAGATCAACCTGCCCAAGACCGCGCTGAAGGGACCCGTCGAGCTGGAGTGGAACATTCCCGAGCACGGCAGCAACACGCTCGAGCGCAACCGGGCCCGGACCTACTTCCAGGCCTATGCCGCTGCGGCCGCACTGCATTTCGCGGAGAAGGCGCTCGTGGAGATCCGCGCCGGGCGTACCAAGACCTGGGAGAAGTTCGAGGTGCCCGAGGCGGGCATCGGCTGTGGCTTCACCGAGGCCGTCCGCGGCGTGCTGAGTCACCACATGGTGATCCGGGACGGCAAGATCGCCAACTACCACCCCTATCCACCCACGCCGTGGAACGCCAACCCGCGGGACAGTTACGGAACGGCCGGGCCCTACGAAGATGCCGTCGCCGGCAGTCCCATCTTCGAAGAGAACGACCGCGAGCACTTTAAGGGCATCGACATCATGCGTACCGTGCGCAGTTTCGATCCGTGTCTGCCGTGCGGTGTGCACATGTACCTCGGGGAGGGCAAAACCCTGCAGAGACTGCATTCACCGACGCAGACGGCCACCGGGGAGTAGGACATGACCGGCCGCGCCAGTCCCCCGGGTGATGACGGCCGGTGGCGTACGGCCGGTGACCGCATCGAGACCCTGCTCGATGCCGCCGGCACCGGGACGGGCGGCCCCCGGGGGCGGGAGCGTGCCGAACAACTCGTCCGCGAGGTCGTCGAACTCTACGGTGAAGCGCTGCAGCGCATCGTGACGATGGCCGAGGATCACCACCTGGAGCAGCTGGCCGAGGACGATCTGGTCGCCAGCCTGCTCCTGGTGCACGGCCTACACCCGCACGACCTGAGGCGTCGGGTCTCGGATGCATTGGACCGGGTCCGCCCGTACCTCGGGTCACACGGCGGGGATGTGGATCTCCTCGAGATCACCTCGGGACCCGAGGGTGCCACCGTGCGGCTCCGCTTCACCGGCAGCTGCAAGAGCTGTCCATCCTCGGCGATCACCCTCGAGTTGGCCGTCGAGGATGCCGTCCGAGGCGCCGCCCCCGAGGTGACCGCCATCGAAGTGGTTGCCGCGCCGGACAGTCCCTCCGAGCCCGCCGCGGCGGTGATTCCCGCCGAATCCCTGCTGGGCCGGGTGCGCGCACATCCGACCCGGACGTCCTGGCACCCCGTTCCCGACATCGCGGATCTGGCCCCCGGCGAGGTCGGCGGATTCGACGTGGGTCCTTACGTCGTGCTGGCCTGCCTTATCGGAGACAACCTCTACGCCTACCGGGACCACTGCCCATCCTGTGATGACTCCATGGCCGGGGCGGTCCTGCACCGCGTCCTGGGATCACGCGACCCGGTGCTGCGCTGTCCGCACTGCGGCGCCCATTACGACGTCGTGCATGCCGGAGCGGGCCTGGCGGAAACAACCGGGCACCTCGAGCCGCTGCCGCTGCTGGTTCGTGACGGGGTGCTATCGCTGGCCATGGCCGTCGCGCCCACCGGGGTCTCAGCATGAGTGGACCGTATGACGTGTTGTCGCGCATCACTTCCCGCCGTCCTCAACCGGTAGCCGGCGAGCGTTGCGAGATGTGCGCCGAAGATATCGGCGACCACCATCAACACGTGGTCGATGTCGTTGGCCGCCAACTGATGTGCGTATGCCGCGGATGCTATCTGCTGTTCACCGACAGCCGGGCGGACCTGCGCTACCGGGCCGTACCGGACCGGTTTCTGTCGTTCCCGGAGTTCACCGTGGACCGCCATGCCTGGAGCGCACTGCAAATCCCTGTCGAGGTCGCCTTCTTCTTCCGCAACTCGGCATTGGACCGGGTTGTCGCGTTCTATCCGGGCGCGGCCGGGGCATGTGAATCCGAGTTGGAACTCGACCTGTGGGATGCGGTCACGGCCGGGGACGACCGGAGCGCATTGCTCGCCGACGATGTCGAAGCGCTGCTGATCCGGATGCCCGAAATCGGGACACCGCAATGCTTTCTGCTCCCGATCGACACCTGTTACGAATTCGTCGGCGGGCTGCGTTCGTTATGGCGCGGCTTCGACGGCGGCACCGACGTCCACGCATTCATCGACGGGTTCTTCGGCACGATCGGCGAGCGGGCCAAGGATGTTCCACCGTGAGCGATCTGACGTTCACCGTGGTCAACGTCGAGCCGGAACCCTATGCGGCGACGCCGGTGCTGGCGGCGCACATCGCAGTGTCGGCGCGCACCGAGGACCCCGTCCACGCGATCGCATTGCGCTGCCAGGTGCGTATCGAACCGCTGCGGCGCGGATACTCCGACGCCGAGGCCGCGGGACTGCTCGATCTGTTCGGCCCACGATCGCGCTGGGCCCGAACCCAGCAGACCTTCCTGTGGCAGCAGGCCGCCACGATGGTGCCCGGATTCACCGGCACGGCCACCGTCGACCTACCGTTGGAGTGCACCTACGACTTCGAGGTCTCTGCGTCGAAGTATCTGCACGCGCTGCGCGACGGATCGCTGCCGCTGCAGTTCCTGTTCAGCGGAACTGTTTTTCGCAAGGGTGCCAACGGATTATGGGTGCAGCAGGTGCCCTGGGACCGCGACGCCCGCTACGATCTGCCGGTATCGGTGTGGCGCGAGCTGATCGACACGCACTATCCGAGCCTGGGTTGGGTGCGGCTGAGCCACGACACCATCGCCGCCCTGGCCGCGTACAGGTCGCGACGCGGTCTACTGGGCCTCGACGACGCGCTGGCCAGCTTGTTGCCGTTGCCGGAGGACGTGCCGTGAGCGTCGACAGCACCGTGATGGACCGGGCCCGCGCAGTAGCCGACGCGGTGCTCTACGAGGGCTACCTGCTCTATCCATACCGCGCCACGTCGAGCAAGAACCAGGCGCGTTGGCAGTTCGGTGTGCTCGGCCCGCCCGGCGCTGAGCGCGCGGGTCTCGGCGAGAACTCCTCGATGTCGGCGCAATTGCTCGTCCGCGACGCCACCGGGCTCCGACTGATGGTGCGGTTCCTGCATCTGCAGCACCGCCGTGCCGAACGCGCACTGGAGTCGGGCGGATACCGACTGGTCGACGAACTCAGCACACCGACGGGCTCCTGGATGACCTGGGATGAAGCCGTCGAAACGGAGCTTCACTACGGCCCCTGGGATTTCAGTGATCCCCAACGTCGCTTTCCGGTCTCCGCACCCGCATCCACCAATATCGAGGAGCTGACCGGCGGCCGACTGGTGCGGGAGCGGCACGGCGTCCACGGCCTGCTGGACGTCACCGTCGAAGCCGCGGGAGCCGTCGACCGGGTCACCGTGACCGTCCACAACACCGGTGCCCCCGCAGTCGACCGCCACGACGCGATCGCCCGGTCGATGATCGGCACCCATGTCATCCTCGAAACCGTGTCGGGCGGCTTCGTGTCGCTACTCGACCCCTCCGCTGACGCCCTGGTGGCGGCGCACGGCTGCGAGCACCACCGCTGTTTCCCGGTCCTGGCCGGACCCCCCGGCTGCGATGAGCTGGCGCTGATCTCACCGATCATCCTCTACGACCACCCCGAGATTGCCGAGGCGAGTCGAGGCGAACTCTTCGACGCAACGGAGATCGACGAGATCCTGACGCTGCGGGTGATGACGATGACCGACGAAGAGAAGACCCAAGCTCGGGCCACCGATCCACGTGCCGCTCGCATCATCGATCAGTGTGACGGCATGTCCGCCGAGGCGATGTTGGACCTGCACGGGATCTTGCGCAATCCGCACGCCGACCCACATTGTCGGCCGGCCGGACTGATCCCGGAGATACCCGACGGTGTGCAGTGGTGGGACCCGTTGGCCGACAACGCCGTTGCCCCGGAGACAGACGGCGTCCTGATCAGCGGCGTGCGGGTGGCACGCGGCAGCAGAGTCCGGCTGCGACCGGTCCGACGCGCGGATGCCCAGGACATGTTCGTCGCCGGAAAAACGGCCCGGGTCACCTCAGTGCACGAAGACGTCGACGGCGAGAAGCATGTCGGCGTGGTCGTCGAGGACGATCCGGGCGCGACCCTTCGTGAAAGTTACGGTCGCCACCTGTATTTCTCCCCCGACGAGATCGAACCCTTGCCGGAGACCGAACCCTAGATCCCGAAAGGAGCTTCTCATGGACGTAGTTGGGTGGACCGCCACCGCGGTGGTCGTATTGGTACTACTGGCGGCTGCGGCGGTCGGAGTGCGGTCGATTCCAGATATCCGGCGTTACCTGAAGATGCGACAGATGTAGATCGGTGGCGGTACGCATCCTCGTTGCCGGGATCGGCAACATCTTTCTCGGCGACGACGGCTTCGGCCCCGAGGTGATTCAACACGTCGTCGTCGACAATCCCGATGTGTGCGTCGTCGATTACGGTATCCGCGGCATGCACCTGGCCTACGACCTGCTGTACGGCTGCGGCACCCTGGTGCTCGTCGATGCGCTCCCGGACCGGGGTGCCCCCGGACAGGTGCGGGTCTTCGAGGTCGATCGCGAATCGCCCGAGACGGTGCCGATGCTGGACGCCCACGGGATGGATCCCGCCGCGGTGTTCGCCAGCCTCCGAGCACTCGGCGGCAGCCCGCCACGCACCATCGTGGTCGGCTGCCAGGTACAGGCCGTCGCCGAGGGGATCGGTCTGTCCGATCCGGTCCGCGGCGCGGTTCCCGGTGCGGTGCAGGCAGTCGAGACCACCGTGGCGTCGTTGCTGGTATCCGACGGCGCGCTGTCGGGGAGCGCGGACTGATGTGCCTTGGCATTCCCGGCCAGGTGGTTCGGCTACTCGACGGGTATTCCGGTCAGCTCGCACTCGTCGATGTCGCCGGTGAGCATCGCAAGGTGAACATCGGCATGCTGCCCGACCAATCGTTGGCCCCGGGTGACTGGGTCATCATCCACATGGGCTTCGTCATGGAGAAGACCGACGCCGCCGGTGCCGCCCAAGCGATGGCAGGACTGGAAATCATCGGACGCGGCGACGCCCCACCGTAACCGGAGTCAATAGGCCGCGGCGCGGCGCGCAACGACCACCAGGTACTCCCACTCCATCCCCGACTCCTCGGCCAGCGCGCAGTCGCCGAGTTCGGCCAGCGCCGCGTCCAACTCTGCCACCTGGTCGGGGTGATCCGCGATACCGCGGTAGGCGACGATCGTCGGCCCGTAGTTGGCCTTGAAATAGTCACGGAACGCGGCGCCGTCGGCGAACCGGTCCACCGCCAAGGCGTGCCGCTCGGCGACAAGGTCATCGACGCCGCCGTTGAGCAGGGCCACGACGTGGCCCTCACTGCCCCACAGCGGCGGCGGCGAGACACCGGCCGGTGGTGCGGGCACGTACGGCCGCATCGCCGCGAACATCCGGCCGACGAATCCCTCCGGGGTCCAGCTGAGCACCGCGATGGTGCCCCCGGGCCGGCACACCCGGACCAGCTCCGCGGCCGCCCGCTGATGGTGCGGTGCGAACATCACCCCGATGCAGGACATCACAATGTCGAACTCACCGTCGGCGAACGGCAACGCCTCGGCGTTGGCGGCCTTCCAGGTCAGCTCCAAACCCTGTGCCGCCGCGCGCTGTTCGCCACTCTCGAGCAGCTCCGGCACCAGGTCGGTGGCCGTGACGTCGGCGCCGGCCGCCGCAGCGGCGAGCGCCGCGTTGCCGGTGCCGGCGGCCACGTCGAGCACCCGCATGCCCGGTCCGATCCGGGCCGCGGAGACCAACGCCTGGCCCAGCGGCGCCACCACTTCGGCCGCGATGGTCGGGTAGTCCCCCAGCCCCCACAGCCGACGATGCTTGTCTTCCAGTTCGCGGTCCGGGACCGAGGATCTCGGTGCGTTCACACCACCGTTGCCTTTTGGTGAGCGATTGTGAGTGCGCTTGTTCATCAGGCAGCCTCGCCTTGCGGTGAGGCGGTCCCCGTCTGATCCACCCGGTGGTGGTGCGGGGTTGACGCTTCATCGCCCACTGCCTCGCCCGCTGGCGCGGGTTCGGTCTCACGCATGGCTCCACGTCCTGCCACCGGGCCACTCCCGGCGAGACTCTGATCACCCAACTGTGTGGGTGCGCCGAGTCGGGCGAGGTTGATCGCAGCCCCCAGATCACGATCGATCCGATGGCCGCAGTCGTCACATTCGAAGACCCGATCGGCCAGGGTGAGGTTTGACTTTCGCCTCCCACAAACCGTGCACATCTTCGACGACGGGAAAACCCGGTCGGCCTCCATCAACCGGCTGCCATACCACCGCGTTTTGTAGCCCAGCAGGCGCCGCACCTCAGCCAGCGCGGCATCAGCCAGCGCCCGGTTGAGGCCCGTTTGTAAGCCCCTCCCTTGGCGCGCATGCCTGCGGCGTTGAGTGTTTCGACCACCACGACGTCGTGCTGCTGGGCCAACGCGATGGTCGCCTTGTGCAGCACGTCACGGCGCACCGCGGCGGCATGAGCATGGGTACGCCCGATGCGGGCCTGAGTTTTTCGCCACCGCTTCGACGGTGCCTGCTTGGTCTTGGTGCCCGGATCGTAGTGGCCGTGCTGGCGGGCAGCGCGTCGCTGCAGCGCCCGCAACCGGCCCTGCGCGGCTGTCAGCGACTTCGGCGCGCCGATCCGGTCGACTTCCACACCGTCGGGGCTGGCCACCACGAGCAGGGCGTCGGCTTTGACCCCGACGTCGACCCCGACCACCGGATGCGTCGACCGGCCTGCGTGCGCGGGTCGCCCCTTGCCCGCGACGATGGTGTGCAACGAGCAGTGCCACCGTCCGGCGCTGTCTTGGCGCACGGTGGCCGACAAGATCCGCGCCGTCCCGGCCTCGATTCGGCGGGCCAACTTACGGGTCGACTCGTGGGTCCGGACCGCACCGAGGCGCGGCAGGCTGATGTGGCGGCGATCAGCCTCGCACCGGATGACACCGGTGGTGAACCGCACCGAACGCGGGGCGCGGGCCGACTTGAACCGCGGGAAACCGACCGTCCTGCCGGCCCGCTCACCTTTTCGGGATTTCGACCAGGCATCGAGACCGCGGGCCAGCCCGTCCAGGCCGGTGTTGTAGGCCTCCTTGGAGTTCTCCGCCCACCACGGCGCGCACGAGTCCTTGCGCTGATTCCACACCTTGCGCAACGCCGGCAACGACCACCCCAACACCGGAGTCAGCTCGGCCGCCGTCGATGCCGTAGCTGCACTCGGCAGCCCGCTGATCCATCACCGCTTTCACCAACGCCAACATGTGATTGTGCGCGAACCGTGCCGCACCAGCATGAGACGCCAACGCCCGCAACTGTGTTGGTGTCGGATCCAGTGCGTACCGGTAGGCCTGCGCCGTCCAACCCTCGGGTATCTCGAACCTAACCACCGGCAACAACCTCTACCTGTCTGGTGGCCGTCACCGCCCACGTCGCACGGTTGCGCGCCCCGCGGCGGCCATACAGGCGCGCGGACATCGAGGTCAGCACCTCGATCATGTCGCGCACCAAATAATCGGCGGTCTCGCCCTGATCGGTGACGACAACCTTGCGACCATGGGCAGACAACGCGGCTTCGAGATACTCAACCCCGAAGCGCGCGAGCCGGTCACGATGTTCCACGACCACCACCGAAGCACACGGGTCCGACAATGCGTTGACACCCGCGCGTACACGACTGTGCCACCAGCCTCACCGTTGGCCGCGGCGTCGACCCAGATCGTCCCCGACTCCCACCGGTGAGCAGGCAGCGGGGTCCGATCCTCACGGAACCACCGATACGCCGTCTGCGGATGCACACCACCCGCACGCGCCCACCCAGCCAACATCACACACTCAGCGAAACACACATTTGATCATGTTTGCTCACATATCACCCAACAGTTCGGTACCCCCTGCCTGGCCGGCTACTTGCGGATGGCGCACCCCGCGGCGACGTTGCGGCAATGCGACGAACCTCTGCACTTCTCGCAGCCGCATCGGCAGCCGTCGTTGGAGAAGGGCCTGGGTCCTTCACGATCGCGATCTCGGCGTGTCATGACCAACTCCTTTGTTTGGCTGGTCTTCAGATTAGTCCTCGACGCCGCGTTACCTGCGGGAATCGCGGTTCTTGACCGCGGCGCGGGCGAACCGCCACAGATAGCGCGGGGTCCCGGCCAGCGTCGGCCGGGTGGGCCAGTCGTCGGCGCGGAAGTAGGCGTCCGACCCGCCGTCGACGAAGATCACGCTGCCGCAGAGAAAGTCCGCGGCGTCCGACAGCATGAACACCATCCAGTCGGCCAACTGATCCGGCGCCCCGAAACCACCCACCGGTACCGGGAAGGCCCGGATGTTCTTTGCCTCCTTGGGCGTGGCCAATTGCTTCTCCAGCAGCGGGGTCAGGATCGCACCCGGCGCCAGCGCGTTGAGCCGGATGCCCTCGCCTGCCCACGGCGCCGTGACGGCCTGACGGCGCACCCACCGTGACACCGCGATCTTCGAGGCGCCGTAGGCGATTGACGGCGCAGTGGCCCCGAAAAGGCGCACCGCACGCGCGGCGCGCTCGGCGTCCCCGCCCAGCAGGGCGCGCACCGCCCGCCGCGGCACCAGCGGGATGGTGGTGGTCGAGTTGCTCGAGATCACCACGACCTTGGTCGACGGGCCGTCTGCGGCACCGCGCGCCAGCGCCGGTCGCCACGCCTCGAGCAGTTCGGTGACCCCGAAGTAGTTGACCTCGAAGATGATCCGGGCTCTTCCCGGCCCCGGGATGGGTCCCACCCCGGCCGCCAGCACCGCACCGTCGAGGCCGCCCCCGGCGGCGGCCAGCACCTCGGCGGCGGCCGCGGTCCGGCCCGCCGGGGTGGACAGGTCGGCGACCACCTCGGCCCCAGCCAGGTCCACTCCGATCACGGTGTGTCCGGCGGCGCGCAGCTTCTGCGCGGCCTGCTGCCCCATCCCGGACGCGCTGCCGGTCACCGCGTACGTACCCACTGTGATTCCTCCCGTTGCTCGCTAGCGGACGACGACGCTGCTCGGCGGCCTCGGCGCACCGAGCATCTCCCGGTGCGACGGCGGGCGGCGCCCACCCTCGTCGGTGATGCCGTACCGCTGCGCCAGTTCCGCCCCGATCACGGTGTGCCCGCTGAGTTCGGCCAACGCCGGATCCCGGTACAGCGCGTCGATCAGGCGCCCGGTGAACTCCGGGGTCTCGGCGTGCTCGGCGAACTCGGCCAGGGCCTCGGCGTTCCCGCCGAAGGCGCCGCGGAGCTTCGCGGTGAGCAGGATCCCCATCCAGATCGACACCGTGCTCACCGTCGTATCGGCGAAGTCGACGGCCATGTCCGCGGCCAGCTTGTCGACGCCGGCCTTCTGGGCCCCGTAGGCGGGACCATGCATATAGCACGCCGACCCCGGCGAGGACGTGAACACGATCAGGCCTCGGTCGCGACGCACCAGCAGCGGTGCCGCGTGCCAGGCCGCCACGTAGGCCGAGCGCAGGCCCACGTCGAGGACATCGGCCAGCGCAAGCGGCTTCTCCCAGAACGGTTTCGGGCTCACCAACTCATCGGCGATGGCCGCGGCGTTGTTGACCAGCAGATCCAACCCGCCGGACTCGGATCCGACCCGTTCGAACAGCGCGGCCACCGCGTCGTCGTCGCGGTGATCCAGCGCCACGGCCACGCCGCCCGGTGGGGCCTCGGTGATGGTGCGGCCGGTGCCGTAGACGCGCCAGCCACGCCCGGCCAGCGCGGCGGCGATACCGTGGCCGGCGCCCCGACTCGCCCCCGTGACCACCGCGACCGGCGTCCTCTCGGTCATCGCGTCACCGCGCGGATCCGGTGGCGAACGAGGCGAGGATGGCCTCGACCGGTGAGCGCCAGCTGATCGCCAACTCGCGCAAGGTCTCGGCGTCGTCCATCGGGATCGCCGCGGTGATCAGCGCGGCGGCCTCGTGACTGAACCCGCTGCCGAGCGGCAGCACCGAGGCCGTGAGGTCCGCGAGCCGCCCGATACCCCGAAACATCGCCGGGCTCATCGGGATTCGGCGGACCTTGCGGCCCGAACCGCGCTCGACCGCGGCGATCATCTGATCGAAGGTGAGCAGCTGCCCGCCACACAGGTAGCGCTTGGGGCCGCGCCCGGGCCGCATCAGGCGCTCGTGCACCAGCGCCACGTCGCGGACGTCGACCATCTGCATGCCGGCGTCGCCCACCTTGGGGGCGACCCGGTACCGCACGATGGTTTCCCAGCCCTGCTCGGTGATGCCGGGGGCGGTGTGCAGCGCCGGACCGACCACGCTCGACGGGTAGGTCACCACCACCGGCGCCCCGTCGCGCTGCAGCTCCCGCGCCACCCGATCGGCATAGGACTTGGTCCGCGCATAGGCCGACTTCCCGTCGGCGGTCGGCGAATCCGGGGTGATCACCGGCCCCGGGGGCGGGAACAGCGCGCTGTAGCTGGACACCAGCACGATCGGATCGAGGTTCAACTCGACGCCGCGGCGCATGATGCGTTCGCTGGCGTAGGCGTTGATGTCCCACATCAACGCCTCGCGGCTGTCGTCGGTGCCCACCACCCCGGCGCCGTGCAGCACCGCGTCACAGCCGTCGAGCAACCCGGCCACCGCGTCGGGGGTGCGCAGATCCCCGCGCACCAGTTCCAGCGTCCCGGCCCCACGCAGGTGCGCCAGCAGCGCGTCGTTGGACCACTGCGGCTCCACCAGGAGTTTCACGTCGTGACCGGCGGCCAGCAGTTCGGCCACAATATGGGCGCCGACATAGCCGGTCCCGCCCGTTACCGCAATGTGCATCGTCGGACCTTATCGCGCCGCAACCGTGCCGCCGTCGACTACACCCACCAGGTGGACAGTGCCTCCAGGTGTCGCCGCGACCGATGTTTGGCCATGCTGTCGTCGCCGTCGCGGATGGCCTCGATGATGCGGCCGTGCGCGCGGTACATCTCGGTGGCGTCGGCGGCCCCCGGCATCGGGTGCATGGTGGGTGTCCAATGCCGGCCGAACAATTCGACGATGATCCGCAGGAAGATGTCGAGCACCCGGTTGCCCGCCAAATCGGCCAGTTCGGCGTGGAATTCGAGGTCCGTCCAGCCCGCTGCGCGGGGATCGTCGACCGGCACGCCCTGGGGCGGTACGTCGTGGCGGCGGGCCAGAAAGGCGGCCACGTCGGGATCGTCGCGCCGGGCCACCACCGCGGCGACGTTGTCGACCTCGATGGCCTCCCGCACCAGCGACAGGTCCGCGCGGCTGGGCCGCCGATAGTCGAGATAGAGCGCGATGGTGTCGACGGCGGCCTCCGGCTGCGGTTCGGTGACGATCAGCCCGCCGCCCGGCCCGCGTCGCATTCGGGCCACGGTGTGGTACTCCAGCAGCCGAACCGCCTCGCGCAGAATCGATCTGGACACCCCGTAACGCTGCAGCAGATCTCCCTCGCCGCCGAACACTGTCCCGGTGCGCCAGCCATCGGCGGCGATGTCCTCGTGGATCGCCGCGGCCACCGACTCGGCGCGCTTGCCCCGGGCGGCCGCCGCCGGTTCGGCGACCCGGTGGCCGCCGCGTCGGGGTTGGGCGCGCAGCCATTCGGTGACGGCGCGGACGTGGTCCTCGGTCAGGGTCTTGGCGCGGGTGACATCGCCGGCGGCGACGGCCTCCACGATGGCCCCGTGGTCGGCCCGCAGCCCGCGGCGCGCCTCGGCCGTCGGGGCGCCCGTGCCGCGCGCGTAGCGGGCGGTCAAGCGGGTGAGCACCTCGACGAACAGCGCCAGCACCGGGTTGCCGGCCGCCTCCGCGAGGGTGATGTGCAGTTCGCCGCGCTCGGGTTGCTCGGCGGTGGCGGCCAGAGCCGTTCGCAGCGCCGTGATTTCGGCCTCGTCGACGCGCTCGGCGGCCAGCCCGGCGGCCAGCGGTTCCAGCAGGAGCCGCGCGTCGAACAGTTCGTCGATGGTGGTGCCGACGTACTCCAGGTAGATGACCATGGCCCGGGTCGCCGGGGCGGCGTCGGGGGTCGTGACGATCAGCCCGCCACCGGGCCCGCGGCGCATCCGGGCCACCTGGTGGTGCTCGACGAGGCGCACCGCCTCCCGCAGCACCGACCGGCTGACGCCGTACTGCTCCTGCAGGTGCGCCTCGGAACCCAGCGACTCACCGAGCGGCCAGTTCCGGCGGATGATATCCGCCTCGATGAGGCGCGCGACCTGAGCGGCCCGGCGACCGCCGGCAGGACCGGGGTCCGGCACCTACTTGATCAGCGGATCGCGCGGCATCCCCAGGATCCGCTCCGCGATCTGGTTGCGGGTGACCTCCGAGGTGCCGCCGGCGATGGCCATTCCGCGGGCGCCCATGGCCAACTGGGCCACCAGCGCGGTCGGCCCGTCCAGCAGGGCGAGGTCCGCGCCGGAGAGCGCACCGGCGATCCCGGCGTACTCGCCCATGTGCTCGGCGAGCTTGAGCTTGGTGATGTTGCCCTCGGGCCCGGGCCCGGCGCCCTCGATGCTGCGCACGGCCCGCCGCAGGTTCAGCAGCCGGATCGCATGGTCGTCGGCCAGGTAGTTGCCGGCCCGGATCTTGGCCCCGGCCACCCGATCTCCGTACTCGGTCACCATCGGGATCACCGTTTCGGGTTTGATGCCGGCGATTCCGGCGCCGCCGCCGATGCTCACCCGCTCGTTACCCAGCGTCGCGCGCGCGACCGTCCAGCCGGTGTTGGGCTCGCCCACCACATCCTCGTCGGGGACGAAGACGTCGTTGAAGAACACCTCGTTGAACTCCGAGCCGCCGCTGATCATCCGCAGCGGCCGGACCTCGACGCCGGGGGCCTTCATGTCGATGATCACCGTCGTGATGCCGGCGTGCTTGGGCACATCGGGGTCGGTGCGCACGGTGGCCAGGCCGCGGCGGCAGTAGTGCGCCCCGCTGGTCCACACCTTCTGCCCGTTGATCTTCCAACCGCCGTCGACGCGGACCGCGCGGGTCTTGACCGCCGCGGCGTCCGAACCGGCGTCCGGCTCGGAGAACAGCTGGCACCAGATCTCGTCGCGGCGCAGCGCCTTCTCGACGAATCGTTCGATCTGCGAGTCGGTTCCGTGCTGGATGAGGGTCAGGATCACCCAACCGGTGATGCCGTAGTCGGGTCCCTTGACGCCGGCCGCGCGGAACTCCTCGTCGATCACCAATTGTTCGACGGCGTCGGCGGCGCGGCCCCACGGCTTGGGCCAGTGCGGCATGACGTAGCCGGTGGCGATCAGCCGGTCCAACCGGTCCGCCTCGTCGAGCTTGGCGAGTTCGGCGGCGTCGGCGCGCACGCTGACCCGCAGTTCCTCGGCCTCGGCCGGCAGGTCCAGGCTGTTGGCGCGGCGCACCCCGTCGGCGGTGAGGTCGAAGACGTCCGCCGAGGGCGCGTCACCGCCCAGCGCCGCCCGCAGGGTCATCGCCCGCCGCAGGTGCAGGTGCGCATCGTGTTCCCAGGTGAAGCCGATCCCGCCGTGCACCTGGATGTTCAACTCCGCGTTGCGGACATAGGCGGCAAACGCCGAGACCGCCGAGGCGGCGGCCATCAGCGCGAACTCCTGCTCGGAATCCTGTTGCGCGCGTGCGGCATCCCACACCAGGGCCACCGCGGATTCGGCGGCCACCGCCATGTTCGCGCAGTGGTGCTTGACGGCCTGGAACGTGGCGATGGTCCGGCCGAACTGCTGGCGGACCTTGGCGTATTCCACCGCGCTGTCCACGCAGTCCCCGGCACCACCGACGGCCTCGGCGGCGAACAGGGCCCGCGCGTGGGCCAGCGCCGCACCGCGCGCCCCGGTGAGGATGTCTTCGGCGCCGACCGACACGCCCTCGAGGCGCACCCGGCCGGAGCGGCGGGTGGGATCCAGATTGTCCGGAACCTCCACGTCGACCCCGGCACGGTCACGCTCCACGATCAGCACGTCGTCGCCGGCGACCAGCAGCAGCAGATCGGCGAGGCCGGCGCCGAGCACCACGCCGGCGTTGCCCTGGGCCGTGGTGCCCTCGACCGTGACCGCGCCGCCCACACCGACGGCGGCCGTGACCGATCCGTCGATGAGGCCGGGCAGCAGCCGCGCCTTCTGCTCGGCGCTGCCGGCCCGGTCGATCACCGCCGAGGCCACCACGGTGGGGACGAAGGGACCCGGGGCCACGGCGCGGCCCAGTTCCTCGATGACGACGACGAGTTCGGGCAGACCGAACCCGGAGCCGCCGTGCTCCTCGCCGATGTGCAGGCCCAGCCAGCCGAGGTCGGCCAGCTCGGACCAGAACGCCGGACGTGCCTCCTCCGGAGCGTCCAGCAGTTCCCGGGCGGCGGCCCGGGCCTTCTGCGCGGTGAGGAACCCGCGGGCAACCCCGGCGAGCTCACGATGGTCGTCGGTCAGCGCAATGCCCACGGGTTCTCCTCAGCGTCGGTTTATCAGTGCACTCTATTGCAGAGCGCGACTACTTCGGGGCGAACCGCTGACCCGCATCCAGCCGCAGGCACTGGCCGTTGAGCATCGGGTTCTCGACGATGGCGGTGACCAGCTTGCCGTATTCCTCGGGGCGGCCGAGCCGCTTCGGGAACGCCGCATCCTTGGTCAGCGCGGTGGCGAATTCGTCCGGGATGCCCTTGGTCAGGCCGGTCGCGAACAGGCTCGGCGCGATGGCGAGCACCCGCACGCCCACCGAGCCCAGGTCGCGGGCCATGGTCAGGCACATGCCGGCGATGCCGGCCTTGGCCGCGGTGTAGGCCACCTGGCCGATCTGGCCCTCGAACGCCGCGATGGAGGCGGTGTTGATGATGACGCCGCGCTCCTCGTCCTCGGGCTCATTTTTGGCCATGTGCTCGGCCGCCAACCGGCTGATGTTGAAGGTCGCGATGAGGTTCAGATCGATGGTCTTGCGGAAGGTGTCCAGGCTGTGGACGCCCTTCTTGCCCAGCGTCCGCTCGCCCACGCCGCCACCGGCGGTGGTGACGATGACGTGCAGGCCACCCAGGTCGCCGACGGCCTGGGCGAGCGCGGCCTCGGTGCCCTCGAAGTCGGTGACGTCCACCGCGTAGAACTTGCCGCCCAGCTGCTCGGCGACGTCCTTGCCGTCCGAGCCCTCGCGGTCCAGGATCGCCACGTCGGCGCCCTTGGCCTTGAGCAGCTCGGCCGAGGCACGCCCCATACCCGATGCGCCGCCGACGACGATGGCCTTCTTGCCGTTGATCTCCATGCACTGCCTCCCTAGAAAACCTGGTTTCGTTACAAAGTTAGCGACCCGTGTCACGGTACGGCACGCGGGGTCGAGAATTGAGTGTCCGGATCTCGCGGTGTCGGTCCCGTGTGCCACCGTGGACGCATGCGGTTGATCGACGTCGCCACCGCCTCCGCCGAGGTGGGCGCCTCGTCGTCCCGGACGGCGAAGATCAACCGGATCGCCGCGCTGCTGTCGACCGGCGCCGCCGACGGTGATCCGGACGGGGCCGCACAGCGGGTCGCCACCGTGGTGTCCTGGCTGTCGGGGGACCTGCCGCAACGCCAGATCGGGGTCGGCTGGGCGGCGCTGCGGTCCCTGCCGGCCCCCGCGGACCGGCCCAGCCACACCGTCGCGGGCGTCGACGCCGCGTTCAGCGAGATCGGCGCCATCGCCGGCAAGGGATCGGCCGCGCACCGGGCGGCCCGGGTCGCGGCGCTGTTCGCGGCGGCCACCGACGTCGAGCAGCGGTTCCTCCGGCGACTACTCTCCGGCGAACTGCGCCAGGGTGCGCTCGGCGGCGTCATGGCCGAAGCGGTGGCCAAGGCCGCCGGTCTGCCGCCGGCCGACATCCGCCGCTCCGCGATGCTCGCCGGCAACCTGCCCGCGGTCGCCGCCGCGGCGCTGACCGGCGGTGCCGCCGCGGTCGCGGAGTTCCGCCTGCGGGTCAGCCAACCCGTGTCGCCGATGCTGGCCCAGACCGCCGCCGCCGTCGGCGACGCGCTCGAACGGTTCGGCGGGACGGCGATTTTCGAGCCCAAGCTGGACGGCGCCCGGGTCCAGATCCACCGCGACGGCGACGCGGTCACCGTGTACACCCGCAGCCTCGACGACGTCACCGCGCGCCTACCCGAGGTGGTCGCCGCCACCCTGGCCCTGCCGGTACGGACCCTGATCGCCGACGGCGAGGCCATCGCGTTACGCCCCGACGGCCGCCCGCACCGCTTCCAGGTGACCGCCTCGCGGTTCAGCCGCCGCACCGACAGCGCGGCCGCGGCTGCCGCCCAACACCTTTCGGTGTTCTTCTTCGATCTGCTACACGTCGACGGCACCGACCTCATCGACGCCCCCACCGCCCAGCGCCTGGCCGCGCTCGATGACCTGATCCCCGCGGCGCAACGGATGGACCGGTTGCACACCTCGGATCCGGCTACCGCCCAAGGCTTTCTGGCGGCCACGCTGAGCGCCGGTCACGAGGGCGTGATGGCCAAGTCGCCCGACGCGCCGTACGAGGCCGGCCGGCGGGGCGCCGGCTGGTTGAAGGTCAAACCCGTGCACACCCTGGACCTGGTGGTGCTCGCCGTCGAGTGGGGATCCGGGCGGCGCACCGGCAAGCTGTCCAACATCCATCTGGGCGCCCGCGACCCCGCCGGCGGCGGCTTCGTGATGTTGGGCAAGACGTTCAAAGGGATGACCGACGCGATACTCGAGTGGCAGACCGCCCGGTTCCTGGAACTTGCCGACGGCCCAACCGACGGCTACGTGGTCCGCGTACGACCCGAGCAAGTGGTCGAAATCGCCTTCGACGGCGTGCAGAAGTCCAGTCGCTACCCCGCCGGGATGGCCCTGCGCTTCGCGCGGGTGCTGCGCTACCGCGACGACAAACCGCCGGCCGAGGCCGACACCGTCGAGGCCGTGCGCACGATCTTCGACACCTGAGCCGGAAGTCTCACGATGGGGCCGCTGTGATGACACGATCAACGCAGACGTCAACGTAGATCATCGGAAGGCTCACCACGTGGCAACCCCTGCCGCCGCGCCCTCGGAACGCATCGAGGAGACCGCCGGCGATATCACCTACATACGTACCGAGAAGGACCTTCCTCCGGTCGCGATCATCGACCGCTCCCCCATCACCACCAGGCACAAGCTGATCTTCGCGGCCATCGCCCTCCTGGGCGCGTGCGCGTGGGTGGTCATCGCGTTCCTGCGCGGTGAGACCGTCAACGCGGTCTGGTTCGTGATCGCGGCCATCTGCACCTACGTGCTGGGCTACCGGTTCTACGCGCGGCTCATCGAGATGAAGATCGTCAAACCGCGGGATTCAGACGCCACCCCGGCCGAGATCTTCGAGAACGGCACCGATTACATGCCGACCGACCGGCGGGTGCTGTTCGGTCATCACTTCGCCGCGATCGCCGGCGCCGGGCCGCTCGTGGGTCCGGTGCTGGCCACCCAGATGGGCTTTTTGCCCGGTGCGATCTGGATCATCATCGGCGCGGTGGTGGCCGGCTGCGTGCAGGACTATCTGGTGCTGGCCATCTCGACGCGCCGGCGCGGCCGCTCCCTGGGACAGATGGCGCGCGACGAACTCGGCACCGTGGGCGGGGTCGCCGCCATCGTCGGCGTCCTGGTCATCATGGTCATCCTGCTCGCGGTGCTGGCACTAGTGGTGGTCAACGCCCTGGCCGAAAGCCCGTGGGGCGTCTTCTCCATCGCGATGACCATCCCGATCGCCATCTTCATGGGCCTGTACCTCCGCTTCCTGCGACCGGGCCGGGTCTCCGAGGTCTCCGTGATCGGTGTGGTGCTGCTGCTGTTGGCCGTGGCCTCCGGTGGCTGGGTCGCCGAAACATCGTGGGGTGCAGACTGGTTCACCCTGTCCAAGGTGACGCTGTCGTGGTGTCTGATCATCTACGGGCTGGCCGCATCCGTGCTGCCGGTCTGGTTCCTGCTGGCCCCGCGCGACTACCTGTCGACGTTCATGAAGGTGGGCACGATCGCGCTGCTGGCGGTGGGCATCCTGCTGGCCCGGCCGATCATGGAGGCGCCGGCCATCTCGCAGTTCGCCACCCGCGGCGACGGGCCGGTGTTCGCCGGTGCGCTCTTCCCGTTCCTGTTCATCACCATCGCCTGCGGTGCGCTGTCGGGATTCCATTCGCTGATCGCCTCCGGCACCACCCCGAAGCTGCTGGAGAAGGAAAGCCAGATGCGGCTGATCGGCTACGGCGGCATGCTGACCGAGTCGTTCGTCGCGATCATGGCGCTGATCACCGCCTCGATCCTCAACCAGCATCTCTACTTCGTGATGAACGCGCCCGCCGCCGCCACCGGCGGGGCCGCGGAATCGGCAGCCGACTACGTCAACAACCTCGGCCTGTCCGGCCCACCCATCACCGCCGACGAGATCAACGCCGCGGCCGAGAGCGTCGGCGAGGCCTCGATCATCTCCCGCACCGGCGGTGCGCCGACCCTGGCGTTCGGCATGTCCGAGGTCCTGCAGGTGTTCGGCGGCCCGAACCTCAAGGCGTTCTGGTACCACTTCGCGATCATGTTCGAGGCGTTGTTCATCCTGACGACCGTCGACGCGGGTACCCGGGTGGCCCGCTTCATGCTCTCCGACGGGCTGGGCAACCTCGGCGGACCGATGCGCAAGCTGCGCGACCCGAGCTGGCGGGTGGGCGCGTGGACCTGCAGCGTGATCGTCGTGGCGGCCTGGGGCTCCATCCTGCTGATGGGTGTCACCGACCCGCTGGGCGGGATCAACACGCTATTCCCGCTGTTCGGTATCGCCAACCAGTTGTTGGCCGCCATCGCGTTGACCGTGGTGACCGTGGTCGTGATCAAGAAGGGTCATTTGAAGTGGGCGTGGATACCGGGGCTACCGCTGCTGTGGGACCTGATCGTCACGATGACCGCGTCGTGGCAGAAGATCTTCTCCGGGGACCCCAAAGTGGGCTACTGGACCCAACATGCACAGTATGTGGCGGCCAAGGCCGCCGGTGAGTCCAGTTTCGGGGCGGCCACGACGCCCGACGAGATCGACGCGGTGATCCGCAACACCTTCATCCAGGGCACCTTCTCCATTGTGTTCGCGGTGTTGGTGCTCATCGTGGTCGCCGCCGGGGTGGTCGTCGCGCTGCAGTCCATCCGCGGCCGCGGCCGTCCGCTGACCGAGGACGACCCGGTGCCGTCCCGGATCTTCGCTCCCGCCGGGATGATCCCCACCGCCGCCGAGAAGGAGGTGCAGAAGCAATGGGACGCGTTACCGAAGGACTCCGTCACTTCCGTTGGTACTGGGCATCATTGATGGGCGATAACCACTACCAGCGCTACGTGGAGCACCGCCGGCGCAAACATCCGGACCAACCGGTGTGCTCCGAGCGCGAGTACTGGCGGATGCGACACGCCGCCAGCGACGCCAACCCGGGCGCCCGCTGCTGCTGAGCCGATGAGCCAGGACGGGGGCGCGCAGTCGACCAGCGTCGGATATCCGCTGGCCACCTACCGCTACGTCCGGTTGGCGCTGGTGGCCGTCGTGGCCGGCCTACTGGCCTCGATCACACTGACGGCCGTGCCGCAGAACTGCTGGCAGACCTCCCTGAGCGCGTTCTACTTCACGCTCAGCCACGCGGTGTTCGTCGGCGCGCTGTGTGCGACCGGCGTGTGCCTGATCGTCTACAAGGGACTCACCCGGCCCGAGGACATCCTGCTGAACTACGCCGGCTTCCTCGCGTTCGTCGTCGCTCTGGTCCCGACCCACAGTCCGGTCCACAATCCCAAGGACCCCACCTCCAGTTGCGGCCTGTGGCTGCCGACCAACGACGACGCCACCGCCGCGGTGGGCAACAACATCACCGCGGTGCTGGCCGGCGCCGCCGTGGGCATCGCGGCCTACCTGGTGGTCCGGGCGACGGCCGGACCACCACCGAGATCCGATCTCGACGCCGAGGCGGGCCCCGCCGACGACGAGCGACCACGTGGCGCCGCGGCGAAGGTGGCCAACCTCATCCTCGAGTGGATCCAGGTCATCGCGCCGCTGGCCACGGCCGCGACGCTGGCCGCCGGGCTGCTGTGGTTCCTGTTCGACCGTGAGTCCTTCCTCGCCGATGCGCACTCCGCGGCGGCCATCGCCATGTTCAGCGGCGTCATCGCGGTGGTCGTGCTCTACGCCTGCTACTCCGTTCAGCACTTCTGCCATTGCCGCGCCCGTGGCCGATTTGCTGTGGCGTACATCACCATTGCCGTCGCCATGACCGTCACGTTGATCGTCGTCGGCGTGCTGCACGTGCACCTGCGGACCTGGAATCACGGCATCCTGGCCCTGGAGATCGCGCTGATCGTGGAGTTCGCCGCGTTCTGGCTGCTGCAGACCCTGGATTCCTGGAACGGCACCTACCGCCCGGTGGTTCCCCCACCTGGGCTGCGGCCTCCCGCGGCGCGGACGGACTGAACGTGCGTTATGCTGGGTCCAACGCCGACGCGCAGTATCCGTCGGTACGTCGTGAAATCTTCTGGGAACTCACCGCATATCGGTGAGCAGCACCGCCCACACGAACAGTTCTCGCGGCGATCGATTTTGCCCACCGGCAATCTCGCCACTACGTCTGCCACTGCTGCGGCTGCTGTCGCGCGCACTGACAACGACGCCTGAAAGGCAACACTTTTCTGTGACAAATGAATCCACCTTCGCCGGCCTGGGCGTTCCCGCCGGACTGGTCAAGACGCTTGCCGCGCAAGGCATTAGCGCACCCTTCCCGATCCAGACCAAGACCCTGCCCGACTCGTTGGCCGGCCGCGACGTGCTCGGCCGCGGAAAGACCGGCAGCGGCAAGACGCTAGCGTTCAGCCTGCCCCTGGCCACTCGGCTGACGGCGGGACGTCGCCGCGCCGCCGCACCGTCCGGCCTGGTGCTGGCCCCCACCCGCGAACTCGCGACCCAGATCACCGCGACGCTGCAGCCGCTGGCCGCCGCCGCGGGGTTGACGGTCACCACCATCTTCGGCGGCGTGTCCCAGTCGCGCCAGGTCAAGGCGCTGCGGGACGGTGTCGACATCGTCGTGGCCTGCCCCGGCCGGCTCGAAGACCTGATGCGTCAGGGTGAGATCAGTCTCAAGGCGGTCGAGATCACCGTCATCGACGAGGCCGACCACATGGCCGACCTGGGCTTCTTGCCGGGCGTGACCCGGATCCTGACGGCCACGCCGGCCGGTGGACAGCGACTGCTGTTCTCCGCGACCCTGGACAACGGGGTCGACAAGCTGGTCGCGAAGTTCCTGCGGGAACCGGTGCTGCACTCCGTAGACGAGGCCAACTCCCCCGTGGCGGCCATGACCCACCACGTGTTCCACGTCGCCGGCAACGACGACAAAAAGAAGCTGGTGCAGTACCTGGCTTCCGGCACCGGACGTCGAATCCTGTTCCTGCGCACCAAGCATCAGGCGCGCAAGCTGGCCAAGCAGCTCACCGAGGCCGGTGTGCCGTCGGTCGACCTGCACGGCAACCTGTCCCAGCCCGCCCGCGACCGTAACCTCGCCGCGTTCAGCAGCGGTGCGGCCCGGGTGCTGGTGGCCACCGACATCGCGGCCCGCGGGGTGCACGTCGATGACGTCGAACTCGTCGTGCACGTGGATCCGCCCATGGAACACAAGGCCTATCTGCATCGCTCCGGGCGCACCGCCCGCGCGGGCAACGCCGGCGATGTGGTGACCGTCGTCCTGCCCGAACAGCGTCGCGATACCCGGTCGCTGTTGCAGCGCGCCGGCATTCGCGTCGAGCCGCAACAGGTGTCGGCCGAGTCGGAGTCGGTGCGCGCACTGGTCGGCGAACTCGCGCCGTACCAGCGGCCCGCCCCGGCGGCGGCCCCCGCCCCGCAGCCGAACCGGTCCCAGCCGAGGCGCCGTTCCGGCGGCGGGTCCAACGCCGGCCGCGGCGGTGCACGTTCGGGACAGCAGGCAACCGGCGGCGGGAGCCGTGGGTCACGCGGCGGACGGGGCCGTCGGCCCCAGCGCAGCGCCTCGGCCTGACGGTTCCCCCTAGTGGGCCCTGCCGCGGTGCACCCGCACCCTGCGGACAGTGACCGTCACCCGCATCCGACCTGGTAGGTACAGCTCTATCCGGTTCATGGGCTGATCTCCTTTCGCCCAGGTTTCCAGGCTAGGCACGCTTGGGCCGCATCGCCACACAACTCAGGGCTTTCCAGACCCGAGTGCCGGGTGTGCGGAACCTGGGAACCGCCGGCGACGACAAAGCCTGTGCAGTCCAAGGCCTTCCATATCGACGCGCGGACCCCCGCCTGGCATACCGGCGGGGGTTCGGCGCGCGGTTTCCGCCCGTTCGACCAGCTCCCGCACCAGGGGGATGGACCCGGGGGCACCTCGTCTGGCAGGATTTGATCAAATATCGAAAGTGCCGTTAGCCGAGCGTGAGGACGACGTATGGACTTGGAGTGGTCAGAACGGGACCGCGCATTTCGCGATGAGGTGCGCGCGTTCCTCGACGACAAGCTGACCCCGGATCTGCGCGCGGCGGGGCGGTTGATGACCAGCGTGTACGCCGACCACGAGGCCAGCATGGCCTGGCAGGCGATCCTGCACGAGCGGGGCTGGGCCGCCCCGGCGTGGCCGGTCGAGTACGGCGGCTGCGACTGGACGCTGACCCAGCACTACATCTTCAGCCGCGAGTCCCAGCTGGCCGGCGCACCGTCGCTGTCGCCGATGGGGATCAAGATGGTCGCCCACGCCATCATCCGATTCGGCACCGAGGAGCAGAAGGCGTTCTTCCTGCCGCGGATCCTCACCGGCGAGGTGTTCTTCTGTCAGGGCTATTCGGAGCCCGAATCCGGCAGCGACCTGGCCTCCCTGCAGATGGCCGCGGTCTCCGACGGTGACGACCTGGTGCTCACCGGCAGCAAGATCTGGACGACGCACGCCACCGAGGCCAACTGGATGTTCGCGTTGGTGCGCACCTCGCGCCTGGAACGCAAGCAGCAGGGCATCACCTTCGTGCTGTTCGAGATGGACACCCCCGGCATCGAGGTGCACCCGCTGGTGATGACCTCCGGCGAGGAAGTGCAGAGCCAGGTGTTCTTCGACGGCGTGCGGGTGCCGAAGGCCAACGTGCTCGGCGATATCGACGACGGCTGGACCGTGGCCAAGTACCTGCTGGAGTTCGAGCGCGGCGGCGGCGCCACCGCCCCGGCGCTGCAGGTGATGGCCGAAGAGATCGCCACCGCCGCAACGCATCAGCCCGGCCCCGACGGCGGCCCGCTGATCGAGGACCCGGCGTTCGCCCGCAAGCTGGCCGATCTCCGGATCCGCACCGAGGTCCTCGAGATCCTGGAGTTCCGGACCCTGGCGGTGGTCGCCGAGGGCGGCAACCCCGGTCCGGCGTCGTCCATGCTCAAGGTGATCTCCACCGAATTGAGCCAGGCCATCACCGAATTGGCGCTCGAGACCGCCGGTCCGCGGGGCCGGGTCTACCAGCCCCACGCCACCCGGCCGGGCGGACCGGTCACCGAGTACGAGCCGCCCGCCGACGGATACGTCAGCGGGGCGCCCTGGCAGGCGGTCGCGCCGCTGCGGTACTTCAACGACCGGGCGGGCTCGATCTACGCCGGCAGCAACGAGATCCAACGAAACATCCTCGCCAAAGCGGCGCTCGGGCTCTAGGGAACTGGTTATGGAATTCAATCTCAGCAAGGAACAGGAACTGCTGCGCGACGGTCTCGCGAAGTTCCTCGACACCCGCTACGACCTGGCGACCAGCCGCAGCGCCGCCAAGACCGGCCCCGGCTGGCAACCCGAGATCTGGCGGTCGTTCGCCGAGGAACTCGGCATCCTGGCGGCCACCTTCGACGAGTCGGTCGGCGGGATCGGCGGTGGCGCCGAGGAAATGATGGTCATCACCGAGGCGCTGGGCCGGGCCCTGGTGGTCGAGCCCTACGTCAGCACCGTGGTGGTCGGCGGTGGGCTGCTGGCCCGCGCCGACACCGCGCCCGCGCGCGCCGTGCTGGAGCAGATCGTCGAGGGCAAGGCCGTCGTCGCACTGGCCCACCTCGACGCGGGCGCGCCCGCGACCGCCGAGTCCGACGGCGACGGCTGGGTGATCACGGGGACCAAGACGGTGGTGCTGGACGCGCCGCTGGCCACCCACCTGCTGATCACCGCCGACACCGCCGAGGCCACCTCGCTGTTCCTCGCCGAGTTCGACGCGACGAACCCGCCCGCCGGCGTCACCGCGCACCGACTGCGGACCATCGACGACCGCCAGGCGGCGGATCTGGTGTTCGACGGTCTGCGCCTGCCCGCGGACGCCATGCTGTGCGTGGCCGAGCCGTCGCTGGCGCGAGCGCTGGACGAGGGCGCGGCCGCCGTGGCCTCCGAGGCCGTGGGATGCATGCGAAAGGTGGTCGCCGACACCGTCGACTACTGCAAGCAGCGCCAGCAGTTCGGCCAGCCGATCGGCAGCTTCCAGGTGCTGCAGCACCGCATGGTCGACATGTACATGGAGCTCGAACAGGCCGTCGCTGCGGTCTATCTGGCGGTGTTGAACCTGGACGCCGAACCAGCGACCCGGGCCCGCGCGGTGTCGGCAGCCAAGGCGACCGTCGGGCGCGCGGCCCGCTTCATCGGACAGAACGCCGTCCAGTTGCACGGCGGCATGGGCATGACCGAGGAACTGGCCATCGGCCACTACTTCAAGAGGCTCACCGCGGTGCAGTACGAGTTCGGCACCACCGACTACCACCTGGGCCGCTACGCGGAGCTGTCCAAGTAGCGACTCAGAGGTTGAACCGGCCCGCGAACCCGCGCAGCGGCAGGTCCGCACTGGTGAGCAGTCCCGGCGGTGCGGCCACCACCCGTTCGAGCGAGTTCAGGGCCGGCAACCCGGTGACGGTCATGCCGATGGAGGCGAACGCCGTCGGATCACTCAAGTCCACACCGGGTTTCGGGAAGATCATGTGCTTGTTGTAGACGCACGGGTCCCCGGCGATCTTGGTGAGGTAGCAGCCCTTGATGTCCCAACTCGGGTCGGTGAACGGCGTCATCTGCCATTCCAGATGCGTCTCGATGCGCGGAACGCCGTTCACCATGCCCTGGTACTTGATGTAGTTGCCGCCCAGCGATCCCTTGGGCAGTTGGTACCAGCCGAGGTCGACATCCTTGGTGCACGCGCCCAATTCGGCGCTGAAGACCACGTCGTCGAGTTCGAGTTCGAAGCAGTCGGCCATCATCAACACGCTGTCGGCGAAGACCCGGGTGTACTTCTCCAGCATGCCGGGGATCTCCGGATCGTCCACGGGCCGGCCGTAGCCGACCTCGATCCAGGTCTCCTTGGAGTGATGGCAGGACACGTCGACGGACTCGATGGTGGTGACGTTCTCGATGTCGGCGACGTCGGCCGAACACACCACGCCCAGAATCTGATTGACGCCCGGGTTCATCCCGGTGCCGTAGAACGTCGCGCCGCCCTTGGCACACGCCTCGGCCAACAGCGCACTGACCGGCCTGCCCGACGGGTGCGGGTGGTTGGTGTCGCGGTGCCAGCCGGTGATCCAGTCGGCGGTCGTGACGATGTTGATGCCCGCCTCGAGGACCCGCACGTAGAGGTCCTCGTCGGGGAACACCCCGTGGAAGGTCAGCACATCCGGCTTGGCGGCGAGGATCTCGTCGATCGACCCGGTGGCGCGCACGCCGACGGGGCCGATGCCGACCAGCTCGCCGACGTCGCGACCGATCTTGTCCGGCGTGTAACAGTGCACACCGATCAACTCGATGTCGGGGCGAGTCTGGATGCGTTTGATCATCTCGCTGCCGACGTTGCCGGTGGCGACCTGGAAGACCCGAATCGGGTTGTGGGACATGCTGTCTGCCTTTCTAGGTGCGGCCGGCTAGTTCGGCGGCGCTGCCACCGCGACCGTCGGGATAGAACTGTTTGGCCCAGTTGCGGATCGCCGTGAACCCCTGATACTCCGAGTTGGCCAGCGCGGGCGGGTCGGAATACCGCTGGTGGGCCCAGATGTGGATGTCCTGGCTGAACTGCCGGATCACCTCGTCGCCGAACTCCGCGGCCTTGGCCGCGGCGCGCTCGGGGTCCCGGGTGGCCGAATCACCCTGCGGGCGGCCGATGTACACCATGAACCGGACATCAGAGGTGAACTCGTCGACCGGGGTGATCGCGGAGATGGTCCGGTTGTCGATCATTCCCCAGCTCTTGGTCACCGCGATGCCGAGCCCGCCGTTGATGGCCTCCACGCCGCTGTTGACGTCCTCGATCCGCTGGCCGTCGTCGCCCTCGAAGGTGATGGTGAAGTCCACGAAGGACACCGGCGCCGCGAAGTCGTGGCGGGTGAACACCGGCACGATCGGCGTCTTGTGCACGTACTTGAAGTGCGCGAAGTCCACGCCGTTCTCCAGCACATACTGCGGGTGCATCTCC